>Ga0070747_1000304_pt1 | contig 25270 bp, 28 predicted proteins | sample VirMetDEL_Mar_31_FD_77321 | JGI IMG/M metagenome (GOLD analysis project Ga0070747, IMG submission 77321) | Aqueous microbial communities from the Delaware River and Bay under freshwater to marine salinity gradient to study organic matter... | ecosystem: Environmental > Aquatic > Marine > Coastal... | reverse complement strand
CGAATTAGGTGTGGATTCCCCAACGACCTTGATACTAGAAAACGGAGATGTAGGAATTAATGATACCGAAGATGTTCATAAAATAGAATTCCAATCTAACGATGGTAGTGTTAATGGTGTCGGTGTTGCGGCTTCTATTAGAGTCGTTGCAGAAAATGCAGGTAATATATACGGTTTAGCCTTTAATACTCAGAATGGAGCTGATAGAAGCGAGAGAGTGAGGATAGATGGTACAGGTAATGTGGGTATAGGAGTAGTAGACCCTAGTGCTAAATTAGAAGTTTTTGGTGATATATACATATCTAAAAATGATGGGCAAGTACTAACATTAGGTAATAGTAATTATGCAACTAAGTACATAACAGTAAGAGAGGGAGCTAATTACGCAAATAAATGGGGGTTACAAGCCAATGGAAATATTGATGGTACTGGTACAGGATTAATGATTTCATCTAAACCATTGGCATTTAAAGCTGGTGTATCAAGTGCAACTGCATTTGAAGATGTTACTGCCCCACATTTAAAAATTGAAACAAATGGCAATGTAGGTATTGGAACAATCGACCCTTCTCATAAATTAGATGTAGTAGGGGAAATACACTCATCTACTAATATGAGTGCTACCGCATTTATAAAATCTGGCGCAACATCTAGTGACTTCCTTTTAGGTGATGGTACATCTACAAAATTAAATGAATTATCTCAAGTAGAAATAGGTCTGAATGCATCAGTAAATGCTGGATTTGGCGGTCAAATCGCATTAGGAACAGATAGTATAGCTTTGGGACTTAATGCAATTGCAATTGGTACAGATACAACTTCAAATGATACTGAAACTATAGCAATCGGAGCTAGAGCAACAGCTAGTGATGGTGGAAGTATAGGTATTGGTAAGGATTCATTAGCCACATCTACAAATTCTATTGCATTTGGTGTAGAAGCTAGTGTATCTGCAACAGCTAGTTATGGTATTGCAATTGGGTATAATGCAATTATAAATGATGCTGGTGGTAATTATTTTGATGGAATTGCAATCGGTAGAAATTCTTTTATATCAAGGTATGATGCAATATCCATTGGTAGAAGTTCCTTTGCTACTGGTGATAAAGGAACTGCAATTGGAGCATTAGCAGAAGTAAGTACTACAAATTCAACTGCAATAGGATATGCAGCTGAAACAACAGAGAATAATCAAGTAGTATTAGGTGATGCAAATGTTACAGAAGTTAAAACAACTGGTAACGTAGTTGCTGAATCATTTGAATGTAATACTGCTAATGATATAACAGGTACAGATGCAGTATTAAAAGTAGTATCCTGTACACAAGCAGAATATAATGCAGGGACACCAGTTGCAACAACTTTATATGTAATAAACGGATAATATGGGATTTCAATTAGGAAACATAGAAATAGTAAAGATGTACTTGGGTAATACAGAAATTACCCAGGCATATCTTGGTAATATAAGTTTACCTCTAGCACAACCAGATATAATACCACCAGTGATTGGTACATTAAGTACAGTAGTAAGAACAAATATAACTACAGCAACATTAACTTGGACTGCTGCTAGTGATGACATTGGTGTTACTGGTTATGAGATATACAGAAGTACAGAAGGGGTTGATAGTGGATTTACTTTACTTAAAACAGTAGGTAATGTATTAACAACTACTGATACAACTATTGTAAATTTTGATGACTTTTATTATTATTATATAATTGCATTAGATGGAGCGTCTAATCAATCAGCAGCTTCAAATCACGTATCTGTTGCAGCATTAACAGCAACAGAAAAATTCCCAAGTGGAACACCAGTATCTGATAGTACAACAGAGGGAACTGATTTAACAATCTTTACAACTGGTAGATATACAATAGTAATTGCTGATTCAACTGATAAGCAAGTTGGTACATATTCAAGTAGGTTTGAATCACTTACTACTAATACACAACAATATAGAGATAGTTTCCATCCAGCAACCTCTGGTAAGACATATGTATTCAGATGGAAGGCTAAGGCATCACAAACTGGTAAATCAAGACTAAGATTTACTGGACCTGTATTATCGACTTGGAGTGATATAGATTCACTTACTTGGACTGACTATGAAGTAACGCTTGATGCAACTTCAACAGCAGATATAAGAATTTATTGGTATTCTGCATACACAGGAGTAGATGGTACAGAGAAAATGTGGATAGATGATTTTAGAATGTACGAATTAGATTAAAAATAAATAAAGATATAAAATATAATTAGAAAATGGAATATAATTGGGAAATATTAGGTTTAAAAACAGTAATAGAAACTGGTATCGTAGAAGAAATACTGTATCTTTGTACAGTTGAAAATGAAGGCGTTAGAGCAAGAATTCAGGGTAGTGTAGAATTAGAGGGAGAGTCTGATAATGTTGACACTATACCATATGAAGACTTAACAGAATATGATATAATGCTATGGCTTATGGCAGACATTAAAAATAAGAAGAAAGTTGAAAAGGAATTAAAGAAAAGTGTTGATGGTAAAATTAAAAAGAAAAAAGAAAAAACTCATAAAATTGGTAGCCCTTGGAAAGAAAAGAAAGAAAAGAAAGATATTAAACTTGACAATAAAGTTAAAGGTAAAAAATAATGGATTTAAAGAACACAAATAAAGCTATTGATAAGTTTATCACAAAACTTAACTCACAGGCCCGTAAAAAATTAACAGGTAGTAAGTCAAGCGGTAAGTTATATAATAGCTTTAAACTATCTACAAGTAATGATGAGGACATTCCAGACATACAAGTTAGTATGGAAGATTATGGTAAGTATGTAGATGAGGGTAGAAAACCTGGTAAAGGAATACCAGTAAATGATTTAAAGAAGTGGATTAATAAGAAGGGATTGAAGTTAACAGGTAGTGACGGTTCCAGTTTACCAATGACAGATAGTAGGGTTAATAGTTTAGCTTATGTTATTAATAAAAAAATAAAAGAAAAGGGTATAAAACCAACCAATTTTTTAACTGACCCATTAAACATTTTAATAAAAACCTTTTCAAATGATGTAGCAAATGCATATGGCGATGATATTCTTGGTGATATATTTAATGATTTAGACTAACAGAATTCATTATTTAGGTTAATTACTTGTAAAAAAGAAATTATGGCGACTTATCAAGGAAGAATATTAACTAAAAGCCCTTATTATATTACTGAAGCAGTAAATAGTGGGGCTACATCTAATCTAGAGATTAGGATATGGAATGGAGATTTCAATACTGAACCGACAGCTATTGATTATAATTTATCAAAACAAGCACTATCAACCTCATCTACAAATGTAAGTTTTGAGATAGCTAAAATTATAGATGATTATATCTCACATAGTTCAACACCCTACACTAATGTAGGTTCAGAAAACCCAGACTCCTTATGGGTTAATATAAAATCATTTGGTGGTGACGCTAATAGAGATGATACTTGGTTAGTATCAGATGGTTATTCAAATTTCTTAGATGGTATTAATTATTCACCAACAGATGTAGTCTTAATATCTGAAAGAATATTATATCATTATGATAGTTTTCCACTTAGACTTCCTGTTTATTGTGATGGAACTTCAAACGCAAACTTTGTTACATTTAGAAAGGGAACTAACGAAATCTTTACTGAAAGTTTAGTATCTTATATTAATAGTAATAACTCATATGATAAAATTCAATATGTAAGTTTAACAGGTTATTCAGAAAATGAAATAGATAATATTATAATTAAGAATAATGTTGGGGCAACAATTGATTCACTTGAAATCAAACCTATGAACTGTAATAAATATGAGCCACATATTGTTTCATTCATTAATAGATTTGGATATAATCAAGAATTAATATTCTCAATGAAATCTAGAGAGAGTTTATCAATTACTAAGAAAACTTACAATAGAAAAACATTAACTTTCAATAATGGAATACCTAGTTATGATACTGGTAAACACGTTTACAAAGATTATAATGCTAATGTTAGAGAAAGGATTACTTTAAATAGTGATTATATTGATGAGAGTTTGAATGATACAATAGCTGAACTAATTTCAAGTGAAAATGTTTGGATTACAACTAACGGAGTTACTAAGCCAGTAAACGTTACTACAAAGACATTACAATACAAATCAAGAGTTAATGATAACTTATTACAATATTCAATTGATTTTGAATATGCTTACGATAAAAGAAATAATATATATTAATGAATACACTTAAAATTTATATAGAAGTAGACGGAGTTTACGAAAGCATTGAATTACACAATGAAGAAAAAGTATCATTAAATAGTTCAGTACAAAATATTAAAGATATTAGTAAAGTATTTACTGATTATACTCAATCATTTAGTATTCCAGCTAGTCCAAGCAATAATAAAACATTTGAGCATTGGTATAACACTAATATTGTTGGAGGTTTTGATGCTTCAATACGTAAAGATGCTAAGATTGAATTAAATAACTTACCATTTAAAAGAGGTAAACTTAAATTAGATAAAGTTATCATTAAAAATGGTAAACCTACTGATTATAAAATAACATTCTTTGGTGATATAACAAAATTAACTGATTCATTTGGTGATGACACTTTAAATGAGTTAGATTTATCACTTTATACACACGAATATTCACACACTACAGTAAAAAGTAAGATGAATGGTGATTTAGATGTTATATATCCATTAATTTCTAGAGATAGAGATTGGAAATGGAATACTTATGACGTTTCAGATGGTGATAATCCAGAACATTTAACTAATGAATCACCACTTGATATTAAATGGATGCCATTAATCTTTCAACCAACTGGTTTTATACCAACAGGTATTCAATATACGGAATTGAGACCAGCTGTAAGACTTAATAGAATTATTGAAGCAATTGAATCTAAGTATGATATTACATTCTCTGATGATTTCTTTAATACCACATCACATTTCAATGATTTATATATGTGGGGTAATAGAGATAGTGAAAAATTAGGTACAAAACTAGTTACTGATTTTCAATCTATTGAAATTGACCAAGAAAATAAATGGAAATTAGAAGTATTTAATAATTATAATGATTCATACGAAAAGGTACAGCAAACATATGAATACTTAGAGTTAACAATAACGCCTTTACCTACATTTGAAAATGTTGAATATTCAATAAAAGCTAACGGACAACAAGTTGATGATTTAACAGGCACTCAAGTACTAACTAGTGAAGAACTTTCAGATTTAAGATTAGAATATAATTATCAAATTGGTCTTAATGAAAGATTTGTTGAGTTAAGTTTTAAATCTGGTGAGGTATTTCAATTTAACGCAGCATTAATTAAAAAAACAAGAGTAAAAACTGGTAGAGTATTAACACAAATTTTAACAACTGATTTAGGTAATGATAATCAAGCAACTGAATCTGGTTTAATGTATCTTACTGATAAGAGCGACAATCAGATAGGTGCTTTACCTAAAATGAAAGTTAAAGAATTTCTTGATGGATTAATTAAAATGTATAACTTAGTTATCGAACCAATTGATTCAGAAACATTTAGAGTACAAACATTAAGTGATTGGTATTCAGATGGTGGGATAACAGATATTTCAGAATACGTAAATAAAGATAATATTACTGTTTCAAGACCTGAATTACACGATACAATATCATTTCAATATGAACCAACTGATACTATAATTGGTAAGCAATTTAGAGATAGTTCTAGTGATGATAGTGGATATGGTGATTTAAAATATGAGGGTAATTACGATGGAAAACCTTTAGAAATTAAAGTACCATTTGAAAATATTGTAGGTTCTAGATTAACAGATTTTAAAACACAGGAAATAACTGATGTACACGTTCATAAAGCAATTGAAATAAATAATGCTGGTGAAACATCAAGTGTTAAGACTAAACCTTTTATATTTTATAACAACCCTAATTATAGTGGTAGTTCTGGCCAGTTACAATTAAACAATGCTGGTACAGTTGAACAATTATTTACTTGGAATGTAGCGTCACAATTTAATAGTTTAGTTCAAAGTGATATTAATCAATCAACCAATTTTAATGTTGAAATAGATTCATTCACTTTAACTCAACCACCAAGTTCATTTAATGGTGAACAAGCGTCATTATATAACAACTATTGGAGTGATTACATTAGTGATTTATATAACCCTAATAGAAGATTATTTAAATATGATACAATATTACCTTTAAATATACTTAAAGATATAAAATTAAATGATAGAATAGTTATTGATGATACAAGATATTTAATCAATAACCTTAAAATGTCATTAACAACAGGTGAAGTTACATTTGAATTATTAAATGATATTTATGATAACTTAGATACTTCAGACGTTCACGCTTCTGTTATCGCAAGTGCTAGTAGAGTTACTTGTGCTAATCCAACTGTTCTATTAAATGGTGCAGCTTCAACTGGTTTTGATTTAACTTACTCTTGGTCAACAAGTGATGGTAGTTTTATTGGTAGTACAACTGAACAATTAGTAACTATTAATAGTGCTGGTACATATACTTTAGAAGTAACTGATACTTTAGCTTTAACTGATACTGTTAATTATACAATCTCTGATGCTATTATAACACCTTCTGTTACAATAACTCCTAGTCAAACTGAACTTACATATACTAACCCAACAATAACCCTTACATCATCTATAACTAGTGGATACGGTTATGCTTGGTATACTCCTGATGGTAATATAATATCTGGAGCAACAACATCTCAATGTGAGGTAAATTCACCAGGTACTTACTATCTAGATGTAATTCAAAATAACACAGGATGTTCAGCATCTGATTCTCAAGTAATAACTAGTGGAGATTTGGAATTACCTAGTATTCCTGATGGTATATTTGCTTCAGGTATAACTGAAACAACAATGACAATTGGATGGACTCCTTCAACTGATGATATTGCTGTATTAAATTATGATATTTATAAAGATGGTGTATATTATGCAACAACAATAGCAACAACTCAATTAATTATAGGTCTTACTTTGGACCAAATCTATCAATTTAAATTATTTGCTAGAGATACTAGTGGAAATATTTCACCATTCTCTGAATTATACTATCAAAAAACTGGTAGTCCAACTGGAACTGCTGGAGCTGATGGAGAGAACGCTAAGAGCGTTAAACTAACAGCCCCTACGTATGTGCTGGAATATGACTTTAATGGTCTTAATCCATCTCCTAGTACATTTACAATTGAAGCTGTGTCTCAAAACATCGGTACACCTTGGTTTAAATTCACAGGTGATGGAATTGTAGATGATACTGTATTCTCAGTTGGTACTGGTGATACTAAAACTATTCAATTTACAAGTCCTAGTGCAAATAATGATAACAATCAGTTGAAAGTAGCTGTATCAGATGGTAATCAAATAGAATTAGCTTACGATACAATAACAATTGCTGGAACACAAGATGGTACAGATGGATATACAGTTGTATTAAGTAATGATTCACATACATTAGTAACATCATCAACTGGTGTTGTTAATTATACTGGTTCAGGAACTGATATAATAGTATATAAAGGTGGAACTCAATTATCTGGTATTACTTCAGGTACTGCTGGTGTTGGTACATTTAAATTAATTTCTAGTACTCCTACAGATATAACAGTAGGTACTGCTACTGCTGGAACCCCATTAACAATTGGAAACCATAGTAGTATGATTGCTGATAATGCACAAATAGTTTATGTACTTGATTTAGAAGGTTCACAAACTGTAAGTAAAATTCAAACATTATCTAAATCAATTCAAGGTGATGCTGGTGCCTCTGGTACTGATTCTAAGGTATCTAAATTAACTGCTAGTAGTTATGTAATAACATATAATAACTTAGGTGTAGAAACTCCTTCTAATCAAAGCATTACTTTAACAGGTAGTTCACAAAATCATAGTGGAACTGTTTATTATGATTTCATTAAAGATGGTATTTCAAAACAAAATAGTGCTGTAGCAACATATACAATTCCTGATGGTGATGAACCAATTGGTGGCGGTATAAGTACATATACATTAAACACAAGAGAAGGTGCTAATAATAATCCTATCGTTAGTACAGATTCAATATCAATAGTTGGTATTCAAGAAGGTGATAATGGTAATGATGGGTTAAGTTCAATGAGCGTTATTATCGCAAATGAAGCTCACGTATTACCAACAACTAATGCTGGTGTAGTAACATATACTGGTTCAGGTACAAAAATATATACATACGAGGGAAGTACAGCATTAAATTATGTTGTAGGTACACCTTCAACTGGCCAATGGACTTATACTTGTGTTGGAGTTAATATTACTTGTACTTCACCTGGTACGGATAATGGTACATTTACTACTACACCTGACCATAGTAATATGACAGCTAATATTGCTAGTGTTGAATATACAATAACTGGTAAGAGATTAGATGGAACAAGTTTTACAATAGTTAGAACTCAATCATTATCTAAATCAATTGATGGTGCTGATGGTACAAATGGAATAGATGGTACAGATGGTTCAGATGGAACAGATGGTAAAGTTAATAAATTAACTTCAAGTAGTTATGTAATAACATATAATAGTTCTGGAGTTGAAACGCCTTCTATTCAATTTATAGCTTTAACAGCATCAGAACAAAATCACGTTGGAACTGTTTATTATGATTTCTTAAAAGATGGAATATCAAAACAAAATAGTACTTCAACTACTTATACAGCACCTGATGGTGATGAACCACTTGGTGGTGAAGTAACTGAATATACTTTAAATACAAGAGAAGGTGCTAATAATGGAACTATTATAGCAACTGATTCAATATCAATTGTTGGTATTCAAGATGCAATTGATGGTACTGATGGTACTGATGGTACTGATGGAAATGATGGTATAAATGGTTCTAATTCAGTTTCAGCATATTTATCAAATGATTCACATACATTAGCAACAACCGCAGCTGGTGTAGTTAACTATATTGGAGCTAATACTAATGTTTATGTATATGATGGAACTACAGCATTAGAATTTAATGACTTTTTAGAAGTACCACAAACAAATGGTACTTGGACTTTGAGTGCAATTGGTACTGATATTAATGTTAATTTATCAGGTCTTGATATCGGTACATCTGCATATATCTATGGTTATGGTAATATGACAGCTAACAACGCTAAAGTTGCAATAAATATTCAAGGTAAAACTTTAGATGGGGAAACATTCTTTATTAATAAAGTTCAATCATTATCTAAATCAATTGAAGGTAGTGATGGTGCTGATGGTAATGATGGTGCAGATGGTTCAGATGGTTTATCAGCTAAAAGTAATAGATTAAATGCTAGTAGTTATGTAATAACATATGAAGGTGAAGTTGAAACTCCTGAGCAATCAATTACACTTACTGCAACACAACAAAATCACGTTGGAACTGTTAATTATCAATTCAAAAAAGGTACAGTGGTAAAACAAATTAGTACTTCACCTACTTATATAATTCCTGATGGTGATGAACCTAGTGTAAATATAACTGATACTTGGACATTAAATACATATGAAAATGGTGTTACAGTAGATATTGTAGCAACTGATACAATATCAATATATGGTATTCAAAGTGGTAAAGACGCATATACTGTTATACTAACTAATGATAATCATTCATTACCAACATCATCAACTGGTGTAGTAGACTATGCTAATTCAGGAACTGAAATTATTGTATATAAAGGTACAACAAAATTAACTGGTGTGTTTGGAACTAGTCCAGCAACTGGCCAATATTCTGTAACCCCATCAGTAGTGTCTGGTGCTATTACTATTGGTGTTGAAACAATTAATGCTGAGGGAAATACTACTATTGCTAATCATAGTAGTGCTGGTACAACACCAGTTAGAATTAATTATTTAATAGGTATTGGTGGAACTTCTATAACATTTGATAAATATCAATCATTAAGTAAAACAATTGACGGAACAGTTGGTGGTGATGGTGTTGATGGTGATGATGGTAAAAAAACTAAATCAGGTCAAATATATTATCAAATATCTCAAACTAATCAACCTGCCACACCTTCAGCTAGTTTATATACATTTTCTACAAATCTATTTAGTCAATTAAGTTCTAATTGGAGTACTACACCACCAACAGCAACAGGTGGAGAAGATTACTGGTTTTCATCTTATAATGTAACTGAAACAACTGCTGGTTCAAATATTGGTGCTCCAACATTCACATCAGCTAATAAATCATTTGCATTTACTGAATTGGTAACATTTACTAATTTAGCAAGTACAACTGGTTCTACTGTTATTAATGGTGGAAATATTACAACAGGGAATATTCAATCATCTAATTATATAGCTGGAACTTCACCTTATACAACACAAGGTACTTTAATCAATTTAGATAATGGGTCAATAAATACTGAAAATTTTGGAGTTGATTCTTTAGGTAATGGTAAATTCAAAGGAACAATTGAGGGTGGTACTATTAATATAGGTGATTTCTTTGACGTAACCTCTTCTGGTACACTTACAGCTACAAATGCTAATATATCAGGTAATATAAATGCTAGTTCTGGTTCATTAGGTGGTTGGGATATTAATGACCCTTCAATACAATCACAACAAGAATATTCAGCAGGTGTACCTAGAGTAGATTTAAATGGTACAACTGGTAAGATGGTTTTTAAAGCTGATGTACAAACTTATACAAATACAGGTGGAAATGTTACATTTGAACAAACAATTACTATTGACCCAGTTGAAGGAAAGATTGAAGCAAGGCATACTGGTAATGGTGGACAAGAAAATGGTGTAGCAATACTTGATTCAAATGGTGTCTTTTGTAACTCACCAGGTACACAAGCAGTTTCAAGTACAACAGGAATTGAAATTAAAGGTTCAATTGTAGGATTAGGTTATGGTTCCTTGGACGCAAATGCATTCAGTGGCCCAGGTATAGAACCTAATGCACTTGTAGGTGTATTTGGAGCTGCAGATAATACAGCTCTTGACCCAGCCCCATCTTTTGGTGGATACTTCTTTGATTTATATGCAAGAGGTATGTATTTACATTGTGAATCAACACTAAGTAATGATACAACCTATAATGTTACTGATGGTACTGTATTTTTAAGTTGTTATAATACATCAACTTGTAATGTATATTTACCATCAGACCCTAAAAAAGGTAGAGTTATTGAGATTAAAAGAGTTAATGCTTTAGTAAATGTTAACACTACTGGAGGTAAGCAATTTTTAAGAGCTTCAGGTTCAAGTACACCAATTGGAATTACTGACGGATATAGTTGGAGATTTATTTGGGATGGAAGTTATTGGATGGCTAATTTAATGACAAGATAATATGAATATAATATGTAAATACTTAGTACCGAATGGATATGCTGCAATAACAGTGTACCCATTCGTGTTCTATAAAGATAAAAAATATATGACAGAACATACAGTTCAACACGAACAGATACACAAAGAACAACAATTAGAGATGCTAATAATACCTTTCTTTATTTGGTATGGTATAGAGTACTTAATAAGAATAATTCAATATAAAGACCTTATAATGGCTTATAAAAATATAAGTTTTGAAAGAGAATCATATGACAAAGAAGCAACTTTAGGTTACTTAAAAGAGAGAAGAATATATTCTTGGTTAAAATATTTATAAAATGGACAAATCGTATGTAACTTTAGTAATTGATTTACTTAAAACAGCTGATTATTATGGTGAATCAAAATTAATTGATATTGCTAAAGGTAAAAATAAAATTGCATTGAACTTCAAAGAAATGAGAAATTCAATGAAAAGAAATAAAATATAAAATAAAATGGCGATAAAAAAAACGGTCATAGTTGACGTTAAGGGGCAAGGACTTGATGAACTAGATAATGACATTAGAAAAGTTGAAGGTTCTTTAAAGGATGTAAAGTCAGAAGCAGGTAATGCATCTGGTGGATTAGAAGAAGTAGGTAAAAATGGAGGTGCTATTGCAGTTCTTGATAGTTTAACAGGTGGTTTAGCTACTAAGATACGTGATGCAGCTGAAGCAACTAAACTATTCAACTTCTCTTTAAAAGGTATGAAGACTGCTCTTATTGCTACTGGTATTGGTGCCTTGGTTGTTGCAGTTGGTTTAATTGTAGCTTATTGGGATGATATTAAAAGACTTGTTGGTGGTACAACTGATAATATAGAAGCTCAGAATAAAGCACTTGAAGATAGTATCTCAATCATTGGTGAAAAACTTAAAAGATTAGAACTTGAAAAGAAAGCAAATGAAGGTAATGAGGAAGCTCTTGCAAGAATAGCTTTAAAAGAAAAGGGTTTATTAAGAGATAGAATAGACTCTATAAATAAACAAATAATTTCAGCTAAGGCTGACCTTGAAAAGGAGAAATCTTTAGCTAGACAAACTTCTTGGTGGGGCATTATATTAGGTTTTAGTGAAGAACAAAGAAAGATAAGTGATGAAGAAAAATCAGCATTAAAAGAACAAGAATTAGCCCTTGAACAACTTATTACATTAAAAGCAGAACTTGAAGCTCCAGTTGTTGTTGTTGACCCACCAGAAGAACCAACAAAAAAGAAAGACCAAGTAAGAGAAACACTTGAAACTGTTAGTACTTTAGACCCAGCAGCACGAGCTAAAGAAGCTTCACAATTAGAACTTGATGCACAAATTCAAGCAGATGTTGATAAGGCAATTGCAAGGGGAGAAGCAAGACAAGCTGAAAGAGACGCTCAGAAGTCAATGCAAGAATGGGAGATACAAAATGCTAAAGAGACTGCTGACGCAAAAGCAGCTTTAGATGCTGATGTACTTGCAGCTAAATATGAAGGATTAGATATATTAGCAAATATATTTGGTGCAGAGAGTGACTTAGGTAAAGCAGCTTTAGTTGCTAAACAAGCGATAGCCTTACAAGAGTTATTAATTAACATAGGTGCTATCAAATCAAAGGCTACTAGAACAGTAGCAGAAGCGTCAATGGATGGTGCTAAAGCATCATCAAGTGTTTCAACTGGTTTAGCTGCTACATTAGCTTTAGGATTTCCAGCAGCGATACCAGCTTTAGTAGGATATGCGGGTGCAGCAGTTGGAATTGTAGCGGGTGTACTTTCAGCAGTAAAAGGAGCTAAAAGTGTTGCATCTAGTTATGGTGGTGGAGCTGGTAGTTCAGCACCTGAAGTACTTTCATTAACACCACAATTTAATGTTGTAGGACAAAGTGAAACTAATCAATTAGCACAATCAATATCTGGACAAGAGACCCCAGTTATAAAAGCAATAGTAGTTTCAACTGATATGACTACACAACAAGAATTAGATAGAACAATTGAAGAGTCAGCTACATTTTAAAAATGTAACAAATAATAAAAATAAGATTAATTAAATGATAAATAAAAAATAAATGAAAAATATATTTGAAATTTTTGAACTAATCATCGGTGAAGATACTCTTAGTGGTGTACAAGCAATAAGTATGGTAACTGAAGGAGCTATTGAAAGAGACTTTGTTCATTTCGGTAAAGAAGAAATCGTTAAATTATCAATACACGATGAAGAAAAAAGAATGGTTGCTGGACCTATTTTAGTACCAAATAAAATGATTTTAAGAGGTTATAAAGAGGGTGATGAAACTAAATATTATTATGTTCATTTCTCAGCTGACACAGTTCGTAAAACAGCACAACGTTTTATGGAGTTAGGGAATCAAAATAACACAACATATCAACATATGACTAAGATGGAAGACGTAACATTCGTAGAATCTTGGGTAAAAGAATTTGATACTGATAAATCTACTGGTTATGGTTATGAAGATATGCCAATAGGTACTTGGTTCGGTATTGCTAAGATTGATAATGATGAAGTATGGGCAGATGTTAAAGCTGGAAAGGTTAATGGATTTTCAATTGAAGGTAAGTTTGCTGATAGTATGATTAAACAATCAAAGGACGAAGTAGAAGACGTAATGGATATAATTGAAGAAGAAATAACTGATGAAGAAATTGCTTTATTAGAAGAATTAATTAGAATGTTAACTGACTGTGATGATAATATTACTGATGAAAATGAAACACTTCAGTAATATATAGTTATTTAAGTGTATAAATAAATAAAATATATGAATTTAAAAGAAACATTGAAAAGTATGATTGTATCACTTTCACCTTTTGTTCCAGCTGTTGAAGAAGAAGTTCAATTAGCCAAAACAAAATTAGAAGATGGTGTTACTGTCATTGAAGCCGATTCGTTTGAATCTGGTAAATCTGTTTTTATTATTACTGAAAGTGGAGAATCTATTCCAATGCCAATTGGTACTTACCAATTAGAAGATGGTTCAATACTTGAAGTGGTTGAAGAAGGTATTATTGATTCTGTAACTCCAGCTGATGCTCCTGTAGAGGAAGAAGAAGTTGAAGAAGAAGTTGAAGCAGCTGAAGAAGAAGAAGTTGTTGAAGAAGAAGTAGTAGTAGAAGAAGAAACAGTTGACGTTGTAACTAGAGAAGAATTTGACGCTCTAGTAGGATTAGTTGAAGAGATGAAATCATCAATGAATTTATCTAAAGAAACTATTGAAATTAAAGACGCTGAAATTGATACATTGAAAGTAGAGCTTTCAAATGAACCAGCAGCTAAAAAGATTAACAATAGTCCTGAAGACTTAAACTCTAATAACCAAATGGATTCAACATCTAAAAAAACAAAACTTGATGGAATCTTATTTAACATAAAAAATTAAAATTAAAACACATTAAAAATTATGGCAACAACACAAACAATCAATAGTACTTATGCTGGAGCAGACTCTGGTAAGTATTTCTCAGCAGCAGTAAAAGCAGCTGACACAATTGAAAAAGGAGCAATCTCTGTTTTACCTAACGTAAAATTCAAATCTATATTACACAGATTAGAGGTAGCTAATGGACAAAAGAATTTCGCTTGCGATTTCGTACCAGTTGGTTCAGTATCTCTTAGTGAGAGAGCTTTAGAACCAAAAAAATTAATGATTAACCTTGAATTATGTAAAGAAAATTACGTACAAACTTGGGAAGCTGAATCAATGGGATTCGGAGCAAACAATGGAAATCTTCCAGCATCGTTTCAAGAATACTTTATTGCTAAGGTATTAGAAGGACAAGCTGCTAAATTAGATAGTGATATCTGGAGTGGTACTGATATTGATGGTTCATTTGCTGGTGTATTAGGACTTACTGGTATGACTGAAATTACTGCAACTTCTGCAATTACAGCAACTAACGTTATCGCTGAATTAGGTAGAGTTTATGACGCTATTCCTGATGAGTTAATCGGTAAAGAAGATTTAAAAATGGTAGTTTCTGGTAACGTAGCAAGAGCTTATAAAAGAGCTTTATCTGCATTAGGTTTCAGATTAGATTATACTGTAGGTGATAAACCTTTAGATTTCGAAGGTATTGAGTTAGTAGTAATCGGTGGTTTACCAGCGTCTACTATGTTAGCTTACCAAGTATCTAATGTGTGGTTCGGTACTGGGCTTTTAGAAGACCATAACCAATTGATAATCAAAGATATGAGTGATACTGATTTATCTGATAATATCAGATTCAAAATGGTATTTACTGCTGGTGTTGAGGTTATTGTACCTTCTGAAATAGTAGCTTACAAACAATAATAATAATAATCAGGGAGCGTAAAACCTCCCTTTTTATAACAACTTAAAAAAAAAATAATAATAATATGGCGTGTATATTAACACAGGGAAGAACAAATCCGTGCTCTGATACTCAAGGTGGTTTACTTTATGTAGAATTCGCTGATTTTGATACTTTAGGTGCAGTTACTTATGATGTAACTGATACTGATATCATCACAGCATTTTCAGGTAGTCCTACTTGGTTTAAGTACGAATTAAATTCCACAGCAAACAACTTTGTTGAAAACATTACCAGTGATGGTGATGCTGGAACCACTTATTACGAACAAGTATTAACTTTATCGTTAAAGAAATTAGATGCGGCTTCAACTAAGGAATTGAAATTAATGACCTATGGTAGACCTCACGTAAGAATTACAGACAGAAATGGAAATGTTCTTATCACAGGTTTAGTAAATGGTATGAAAGTAACAGGCGGTAGTTCAGCTACTGGTGGTGCAATGGCAGACTTTAATGGTTATGCTCTTACATTAACAGGTAATGAAAAAACACCAGCTAACTTCTTCGTAGCATTATAATAATAATTAAATAATAATAAAAGGACCCCACATGGGGTCCTTTTTTTTTGGAATATATCGAACATAAAAGATATATTGGGTTAATTAACTGTAAATAATTATAATATGCACATATTAAGAACAACAACCGATAATCAAATACTAAGTTTCATTGCTAGAGAACAAGTTGGTATTGTAAATATAGATTTATATGATACTAATAAAAAAGAAACTATTTCTTTTAGTGCTGATACAATTGGAGTTGATGGATATTTAAAAGTTAGTCATTCATATGAATTAGTAGAAGGTAATTTTTATACTTTCAAGGTGTTTGATATACTTGGTAATTTAATATATCGAGGTCAAATATTTGTAACTGACCAAACTGATTATTTAAATTATCAAATGAATATAAGTGGTTATACAACTAATAATGATAAAGAAGAAATAATAATAATATAATGGAAAACAATAATAGAAATTTAACAGTCATTTCTTTAGCTAGTGTAGTGCCAGTTGAAATTACAGAATCGAACTCAAAAAATAAACCTTGGATTACTTATGGTGAAGATAATGATTATTTTCAATATGTAATAGATAGATATAATAACTCTACAACTAACGCTGCTTGTGTTAATGGTATTGCTGATATGATTTATGGTGGTGGATTAAGTGCTAAAGACGCTTCTAGAAAGCCTAATGAATATGCTTCAATGTTATCAATACTTAAAAAAGATGACGTAAGAAGAGTTACATTTGATTATAAATTACAAGGTATGGCAGCTATGCAAATCATATGGAGTAAAGACCATTCAAAGGTAGTTGAAGCTGCACATATTCCAATTGAAACACTTAGACCTGAAACATCTAATGATGATGGTGAAATTGAAGGATATTATTATGCTAAAGATTATACTAATATTTATGGTAAAAGAAAACCTAAAAGAATTCCAGCATTTGGAAAGTCTAAAGAAGGTTTAGAAATTATAGTTTTTAAGAGTTATAGACCAGGTATGTTTTACTTCTCTCCACCTGATTACTCCCCAGCTTTAATTTATGCAAAGTATGAAGAAAATATTGCTGACTATCATTTAAATAATGTTGAAAATGGTTTTGCACCTAAAACTTTAATTAACTTTAATAATGGCCAAGCTGAAACTGATGAAGATAAACGACAAATTGAAGCTAAAATTAATCAAAAATTTGTTGGTGCTAAAGGTAAACCAGTTCTATTATCATTCAATAATGATAAAGATTCTGAAACTACTATTCAAACATTACCTATTTCTGACGCTGCTGATGAATATGAATTCAGCTCAAAAGAATCTATGGAGAAAATAATGATTGGTCATTCAATTACTTCTCCTATGTTATTTGGTTTATCAACTAATAATGGGTTTGCTTCAAATGCTGATGAAATTAAAAACGCTTCTATATATATGGAGAATAAAGTTATTAAACCATTTCAAGAACAATTAATTGATGGGTTTAATAAAATACTTTCTGTTAATCAAATAGCTTTAAAACTATTTTTTAAAAGCACACAACCTTGGAAATCAGAAGATGAAGCTGAAATTGAAGAGGATAATAACAATACTAATATAATAACTGAATAATTATGAGCACAGCACTATTTGTTTCATTAAACGAACTAAAGAAAAATACAAATATCTCTGGTAATATCGACCCTAATCATTTGTTACCTTCTATTAAGGTAGCTCAGGAGTTAGAAATTGAACCAGTGATTGGAACTGACCTCTATGATAAAATATCAAATGATATAATCGCTGGTACATTATCAGGGGTATACTTAAATCTTAAACAAAATTATATACACGATATTTTAATTAATATGGCACTAGTTTATTACTTACCTTTTGCTACTTATCAAATGACTAACGGTGGTATATCACATTGGAATGGCGGTGAGAACTTTGAATCTGTTGGTTCTGATGAAATAACTTTCTTAATTAATAAACAAAGAAATATAGCAGAATCTTATAAGAAAAGACTTATAGACCATTTATGTAATAACTCTAGTTTATATCCAGAATATAAAACTAATACAGGAGAAGACATCAATCCTAGTAATAACACTAATAGAAGTGGATTATATTTAAATTAATTATGAACAAGACGACAACAAATAACGAGGTATCTCCTAAGACCTATAAGCCAAAAGCGATTAACATTGAAAAACTATTAGCTTATTTATCTAAAGATGAAAAAAGTAAAAATGATTAAATTTATGTACAATAAACTACTACTGGTATTCTCAACCTTAACTCCTTTAAGCGTTTGGTTGATAGGAATCCTAGCGATATTTGCACCCATTAAAGCTATGATGGAGGCTGTATTATTTTTAATAGCTATGGATAATATCACTGGTATTATGGTAAGTTATAAAGTAACTAAAACTAAATTTAGATTATTATCGTGGAAGAGTTGGTCTCATATAACATCAAAAGGTATTGGTGATACTATAAGTAAAACACTAGTATATATGATTCTTATTATCTGTGGTTTTGTTATTGATACTTATATTATTGTTAACCCTGAAGAAATATATTTTACTAAATTCTTAGCAGCGTCTGTTGCTCTTAGAGAAATTAAATCTCTTATTGAGAATGGTGAAATTATTTTAGGTGGTGGATTAATTTCTCTAAGTAGAGCATTCCTTAAAGGTGGATGGAAAGGTGGTATTAATAATTTATTTAAAGATAAAGATAATGACAGAACAAGAAAGGATAATTAAATATGATATCCCATCATTACGAGCACCTTATCTTAGAACGATTAAGTTGCCTTATGAAATGAAATTATCTTGGGACTTAGAAACCACTGTAACACGTATGTCGTGTCATAAGCTCGTCGCTAATAACTTTTCTAATACTTTTGATGACTTACTATACTATTACGGAGAAGAGTTCTTAGAAGAGCTAGGAATCAATATCTTTGGTGGTTGTTATAATTATAGAAAGATGAGAGGTGGGGATAAATTAAGTATGCACTCTTGGGGTTTAGCAATAGACCTTAATCCTGTAGAGAATGGATTAAGAACTAAATGGAAGTATGCTCAGTTTAGTCAGCCAGAATATAAACCAATGATTGATATCTTTTATGCTAATGGTTTTATCAATCTAGGACTAGAACATAATTTTGATGCAATGCATTTTGAAATAAAAGATTAGCCTTGTGACGTTAATAATCAAATACAGTTAGGACCTGTTATAGTTTCGACTATAAAAAAACCCCCTTTAAGTATCGCTACCTATTGGGGGTTTTCAAACAAAAACAAATATTATTCTTTCTTTAATATGAAGATTATTACATTTTGTGTATCTTCCCATTCATCTTTAGAATTTAATGTAAAGTAATCTTCTTTTCCGTTTTTCGTTATTGTTAACAAACCTTTATTTTGCATACCTGTTACTTCAGGAATTCTAACAAGTTTATATTGTGTTTGAGTTCTAGAACTATCTTCTGTAACTACTCTACTTGCTAAAACTTTATACTTACTTGTAATAGAAGTACCTTTCTTTTTGTTAACTATAAATTTACAAGTAATTAAACTATCTGTAATATTTAAAGTTGAACCCTTTTTATATGAAACTAAAGTACCATCTAAAGTTCCAAGTTTTAAATTATATTGTTGTGCACTTGATAGGTTAAATGCGAATACCATAACTAATAATACTAATAAATTTTTCATCTGATTTGTTTTTGTTTGTTTTTATTTTTAATATACTGGGTAAGTTATTGCGTGGTGTAAACATAATACACCAATTATTAAGATTACCGTTACTACTACTACTTTTACTACTTTTTCTACTTTCATAATTTCTTTTTGTTTTTGTTATTGTTATGCTAATATACTTATAAATAGTCTAATGTTAATGTTAAAATTGTTAAAGTTTTGTTAAAGTTCCTTTTTAATTATATTTAATAGTTGTAACCCAGTGATTCTTTCAAAGATACCACTGGAATTCATAAGGAGAATTTCATCTTCATCACCAACACCAATTAATTCTCTTTTGTATATTACAATTTGTTTCATTTATACTTTTCCAAGTTCATTAATTCTAAATATGGATTAGCGTCAATAACTACACCACAACTAATCACACTCTTTTTATAATGCTTTCCGTAAGCCATTGCATATGAAGTTCCATCAACACCGCATCCGACTTGCATCCCAAATATTTTTCTTTTATTACCAACTAAGAATTCTATATATCCTTGAGAATGTAAGTGACCTTGAACGTGACTCTGTAAGTCATTCTTAGCCTTTCCTCTGGCCGTACCACCTTCACCGTGTATGTACATAACATCATCAATTTCTAAGCTCTCTGTGAATACCCAAGTAGGTGTTTCTAAAACATCTTTATAAGTTCTAACCCATTGTCTAGGTACATTTGATGTGGATGCTTTACGCATTATAAGTCTATCGTGATTCCCAATTGTAACATAAGCGTTAGGGAATGCTTTAAACCAAGGTCTTAAATCGTTGATAGCTCTATCAAGCTCATCTTCACCTCCCATACCATTTGGCGATGTCTCGTGATAACTGGCGTAATGATTATCTATAACATCCCCGATGAATACCACTGTGTCGCAATCCCATTTCTCATACATTTCAATACAATGTTCCAAATATCCTTCAAGAATAAATGGAGCGTGTAAATCACCTATAACTAAAACTCTACGGTTATATAATTTAATATCATATAAATTAGTAGGGTCGTCCATAAAATGTTGGTTAGGTACTTTAGCAAACTTATTTTTTAGTTTAATATTTACCTTTCTTTTTGTTTTAAATAATTTTGCTTCAGTAACTTTAAAATCATTTTGAGCTTGGTATAATTTAAATTGTGTTTTCTCTTCTGGAGTACACCATATTTGCATTGGTCTTTTTCTTTTGTTTTTCATATTATTTATTTGTAATTTCTTTCCCTAATTTAATAGTAGAACTTATTAATTCATTATTATCGAAAAATATTTGTTGATACATCAATTTAAATTGTGATATCATAAATAATTGTTCTCTGTTGTAAACGTCATCTGATAAGTTTAATCCAAAATTAATGATTTGATTTAAATTCTTAATTAATTCTAGGTCTTTGTTTGTGTTTGTATATCCTTTCATTGTTATTGTTTATTATAAATAGATAGAAAACAGTGTTAAAGTTGTTAATATTATGTTAAAGTTTAATTTTTAATTTCTTTAATATCTTACGATAGCTGTACAGAGGCAGAGATGGTTGAATTCTACTCATCTTTTTATGTTATACTTATAAGTAACCTATTTGACTATTTGTGTTTATAAAAAAACCCCTAACAAATTAATGTTAGAGGATTAAAATATAGGTTATGTCAATTTCCTATTCTTGTTTTAATATTCTTTTTAGTAAAGGTTTTACAAATGTCTTTCTAGCTCTATCAGCTACAACTGTATTAATTAATCCTAATTCATCTAATTCCCAAAAGATATCTGTTATTGTCTTTCTACTTAATCCAACTAATTTACCAATTTCACCACAAGTTAATTCACAAGGTAATTTCATTGATGGTACCTCTTGGTCTAATATAATACTTAAGATAACTTTATGTGTTAATGTAATCTTTTTACTTTTTAATAATCCTTCTTGTATTTCCATAATATTTGTTTTTGTTGCTTTATAATAAATAGTCTAATGTTAATGTTAAAAATGTTAAAGTTTTGTTAATATTTTATAACTGATTCTTCTGGGTCTAACATAATCACTGGTTTACTTATCCAACCATTATATCCATTACTTGCTGTATGCTTTGGACACTTCTTGAATTCAATCAATCCTAAATTAACTTTCTCTAAATCAAATAAAAAGGTTTTATCAGTATACTTTACCAGGTAAAAACCTTTTATGATTTTGTTAACGTTATTAACATCACTCTTTAATCTAGCTACTTCACTTAAGATAGCTGTAATCTTATCTAATTCAATTAAAACACCACCATAAAATTCATCACTATCATAACTCCTTGTCTTAACTTCTGTTATTCCTTCAACTTGTGGAATGAAATATCCATTGTAAGTACCAGCACTATAAAATACAAAATCATATCTTGAATAACTTTCATTAACAATTGTCTTAATTGAAATGCTTTCATTCAAATCTATAAATTCTTTTATTGTAAATCCTTCTTTGTTAATATGTTCTTCGAAATTCATTTGTCTTTGTTTAATATAAATATAAAGAAAATCCTATAAAAGTCAAATTCTATAGGATTTATTATGTTAAAGTTATGTTAATGTTTTAATCAAATCCCTTACCACATAATTTATTACAGTTACTATCACAATTTAAACTACAATCTGAATTCTCATATATAACATAATCCTTTAAGTCTAAACCTTTACGCTTCTTGAAATTTAAAAAGATATGCTCTTCAAATAATTCTTTTACCTGGTAAACTACATATGTAACTTCCTTCTTAAGTTCTTCACTAAGAAATTCTGCATAACCATTAGTTTGATATAAAGAGATACATACACCAACAAATGATTCACCAGTAAAACCATTTACTGGCCATTGTAACGTAACTATAATTTTATCCCTATCAAATAAACTATCTTCTAATTTTGCAAATAAAAGACTCTTAATGTTTTTAGTTAATCTTCTTTTAATCTTTTCAAAATCACAGTCCTCAAAGTAAAAACCATCTTTAACATTAGCCCAACCTTTTAAATCAATTGAAACCATATTAGGCATTCTTTTATTTATTGTACTATATTCTACGTTAATGTAGTCTAAAACATCTAATGCTTTATAACCAGCTCTATTGTCGTCATTCATAATTTCTATTTGTTTAATAATGGTTTAATCTCCTTTAATATTTCTAATGTTGTATATAATATTTCATTAGCTTCATCTAGCTCAGCTTGTCTCTTGTCTATCTCTTCATTAGCTGCCTCTAAACATCTGTCATAGCTATCTAGCTCTTCTTGGTACTGTCTCTTTAACTCAGCGAAATCTTGTTCAAAGTTATTAGTAGCTCTACTGTATATAAACTCAGCTATAATTCCTGTTACTACTCCTGCTAATAGCACTCCTATAATTATTGTTTCCATATTATTCACATTCAATATCATAACAGATTGTCTTGTACTCTACAATACCTGTTGTGTGGTTAGTTTCAGTTATATCATAGCACTCTACACATCCCTCTAATATGCTACATCCTGAGAACATTGTAAGTACCAATCCTATTATTACTATCACAATTAAGAGCGTATTGTTATCTATTCCACCGCTTTTCATACTTGTGGTTGTTTTAGGTCTTTTCTGTTTTTTCATAATTTCTATTTGTTTAAGTTTATTATTACTACCAATTCTTCATCTATCTCCCCTATACCTTCAACATTAATGTAGTTGTAGGTCTTTCTTAGGTCATTTAATTGCTTCTGTACTGACTTATCAGTTCCTCTTAGTATTTTAAATTCAGGTTTCATAATTTCTATTTGTTTTTGTTTTAAAAATTTAGTATTCTATGTTGAAGATATTTATCAACAATATTATCTTTTATAGTATTAATAATATCACTAGTTAATTTATAATTAGAATTACACATTATACGCATTTTTCTCTCTTCTATTAAAGAAAATAAATCATTTGATGATAATTTTGATGGTGTATTATACATATTTTGAAAATCTTTGAACATAGTATTAACCCTTGGATTATAATTATAAGGTTCAAATGCAAATTCAAATACTTCTTCAACATCTAAAATATCTAAATCATCTTCTTCAAAAGGTTTTTCTACTATAACTTTTACCTCTTCAATTACCTCTTGTGGCTCCACAGGAGCCTTCTCCTGAACTTTAATCTTTTTAGGGATATCTACTATTACTTTTTTATTATACTTCAGTAAACCTTCTCTATTGATTTCTATGTTTCTTCTATAATAAAATACATTAGAACTCTCTTCAATTGAAGTTCTCTTAATAATTTCATTATCATCTAATTCTTTTAATGCTCTTGAAACTGATTTGTAATCTAAACTTAATTCTGATTGAATAGTTTCATTAGTTGAAAAACATTCTAAACTAGAATTAGTAAAACTTAAAATATAAGTTAAAACTAATTTTGATACAGGTTTAATTTTCAATTGAAGATTATAATAAAATAAAGAATAAAATTCATTCTCGTTTATAATAACTCTATTCGTTGGTATTAAATTTGATTCTTCTGATTGAAGGTAATTCTTTTCAATTAAGATTTTAATACTCTTAGATACAATATTTCTACTCATACCTAATTTGATTGAAAGTTTATTATAACTTAATTTACTTTCAAATTTCTTATTGTTTGAAATCCAAGTATAATAACTTAATATTATTTTTTGATAGATTGAGATTTCTTCTAGTTGAACTATACTTTTATATAATTTGAAGAATGTTTCTTTTTTAAATTTGTTGTTTGAAGTTTTCATAATTAATCTTTTTATTTGAGGTTTCAAGATTCTTTACCCGTAGGTCTTGAAGTTATGCTTTGAAGTTTTATTTTTTATAGTGGGAGTCCTCAAACTTGAAAAGCAACTAACAAGAAACTCCCACTTTTAAAATCTTATTTCAATTAAGTAACTTACTTGTTTGAAATTGTTTTATCTAATATACTAATAAATAGTCTAACATCAATGTTAAAATTGTTAAAGTTATGTTAATATATTAGTTTACGCTATATTATGTATATAATAGTATTATAATATATATTTTTATATATTTATTTTAATAAGGTTATTATATATATCCCTAAATAGTGCATAGGGTATCCCTAAATAGTGCATAGGGGTATCCCTAAATAGTGCATAGGGTATCCCTAAATAGTGCATAGGGTATCCCTAAAAGAGTCATTATACAATAATAAAGAGGGGGTATCCCTAAATAGTGCATAGGGTATCCCTAAAAGAGTCAGTAGGGTATCCCTAAAAAGGAAAGAAATAGACTTTCAACCGAACAATACT
>Ga0070747_1000302_pt1 | contig 25342 bp, 16 predicted proteins | sample VirMetDEL_Mar_31_FD_77321 | JGI IMG/M metagenome (GOLD analysis project Ga0070747, IMG submission 77321) | Aqueous microbial communities from the Delaware River and Bay under freshwater to marine salinity gradient to study organic matter... | ecosystem: Environmental > Aquatic > Marine > Coastal... | reverse complement strand
TGAGCTGGCAGCAGATGAAAAGAATGCTAACGCTTGTAGCATTGATAATCCAGAATGTGAAGGTTGTGGCTCGTAATGTGTGCCAAACATGCTAAGATGTGTGATGCTTGCAAAAAGGACCTCATCAATAAAAAATTAAAGTAAGTGCCTACAATCTTTACCAATTTACGTAAAGATTCAACATAAGAAGAACGCCCAGATGCTTATGCAAAAGAACAACAGCTGCTCTACGAAATAAGAGCACTGGATAAAGAGAAAGGTGATCGATTGTTGAATATCGAATAATAAAAAAGGGGACCCGTAACTGGATCCCCTTTGTTTTTTTAAGCAATTTATTTATTATACATCTGTTCCCGCTGCATAAACTTCTACAACAACATCGTGACTACCTTCCGGTACTATTATAATGCTTTCTAACGATTTTAAAGTTCCTGTTGAAATTCCCGCGGATCCTTTAGGTAGAATACTAGCGTCCATACTTGGTAAAACTAAACTTTGTCCAGCAGGTAATATATAAGTTAAATTACGTTCTATAACAGGATTTTCACCAACCAATACACCCACATCTAAACCTACACGCACAGCAGTCGAATCGTCTAAATTAGTTAACCTAATATATTTTATTTCACCAACATCTAGAGCTGCGTCGCTAGTGGCTTCAGTGTCAGCCATTAATAAAATAGTAGTATTCACTCCTTGAGTGCATTTTACTGTTCTTTCATAAATGTTGTCTATATTCGTGATTTGAAACGTAGACAACGTATCTCTTTCTCTGGAATTTAATGTTAAGCTTTCAGAATGTGTTACTGTTAATGTAGCCATTATTTTTTATTCTTTTTAAGTTCTGATCTATCGTATTTAGATACCCTACCTTTAGCTTTTCTTTCCTTTCTACCAGCAGCTATGTCTGAGGGACTTAGTTCACTATATGTTTTAGGAGTGTCTTTGCTAACTTTTTTTGTAGGTCTAAAGACGACATCACCATCACTGTAATCTTTGCTACCGCTAGGTGTTCTCCAATCTTCTTTAAACCAACGTTTAAGAGCTAAGCCTTCTTTAGTTTTTCTAACTTTAAAAGGTGAGTTTAGCTGCTTGTACATTACTTTTTCTTTCCTTTGTTTTTACGACACTTAGCAATAGCGCCAGACGCGTATGCCGAAGGGAATACGTCGTACTGGGCTTTTACTTTATGATAGCAAGCGTCTTTAAGTTTTAAAGGACTACCGAGCCTTCTTGGTCCACAGCCTTTACTTGCCATAGTATCCTTTCTTATAGTTTTTTGCGGGTGTTCTTACAAGATCCGGTTTACCGCTAGCTTTTCGGTTTGCTTTAACTCCTAATCTAGCAATTTTTTCTTTACTTTCTTTTGAAAGACCTGAAGTTCCTGGTCCGCCAAGTGGTTTGTTTTCAGTAGCAACAGCTGGTTTAGTTTTTGACCGTAAATCTGAAATTGCAGCGTTTTTAAGCGCGTTGGCCGTTTGTTTAGCAGGAGAACTTAGCTTATCTGCTTTTTTACGCAATTTATCTGCTCTTGCGGTTTTTCTAGTTGCTTTTCTGTCTAATTGAGCAAGTCTAGCTTTTCTTACAGTGCCTTTAAGCTTTTGACCGGCTGTTTTCTTTGCAGCAGGCTTTTTAGTGACAACAGGCTTTTTAGCAGCAGGCTTTGTAGCAGGTGCTTTAGAGCCTTTTTCAGAACCCATAGGGGCTTTTGCATTTTGTTTAGCAAGATCCGCTTCAAACGACGCTGCTTGCTTATCAGCTGCAGATTGTTTTTTAACAGTAGGTTTTTTAGCGGTTGGCTCTACACGAGTATTTTTAGAATAGCTATCTCCTGATTTAGGTTTTAGCTTTGTAGTTTCTTCTGTTCTACGACGTACTTTACTACCTAATTTTTCGTTAATGCGATTTTGTACTTTATTGTATTCAGCAGTACCTTTCTTTAAACCTTTTCTTTGAGAAACTAAAGAATTTAATTCTTTATCATATTTAGGTTTTGAAGTAGTAGCTGACTTTGAAGTAGTAGCTGATTTTTTAGGCTTTACTTCAGCAGGATTAAACTTAGAAGCCTGTGTTCCTGGTGCGTAACTACGTGATGCACCTGGTGCGGAAGCATTTTCACCTTGAGCACTGTTTGCCCCAGCTGTTCCGGTTTTACCAGCTTCTTTTGGAATACCTGGACCCTCCATAGCTTTAGCTGGAGATTCAGGCGCTGCTTGTATTTGTGCTTTTAAAGCTTGTGGTAGATTTTTTTGTTTACCTATTAATGCTTTCATTAAAGGTGATTTGGGAGATTGCTTGTACATTTTTATTTGTTTTTGTTTCTGTTTTTATTTTGCAAATACCATCTCTGAGCAGTGTATCCAAAAGATACAACTAAAACCGATATAGTAAGTATGGTTTCTACGTGTGCTAAAGTTAGCCCTATAGCAGTAGCGTTAAGTACTAAGTTAGTTGCATCTTGCTCAGTCATCATATATATATTATATTACGTCAAAATCTGTATATGTAATTGTAACTTGTTCATTATTAGTTAATGCCTTCGCGATTTTCGGGTAAACTCTTTTATATGCAATAACAGAGCGCCCAACGAATCCATCACTCCATTCAAAATTTGTTTGTTGAGTATCACCAAGAAGTAAACACCCAGCAGTGTGTTCATCGGTATTACCAGTGTGAATAAGGATATACTCAAAATTAGGAACCTCACGTACCCATAGCATTCCTTTGTGCATCTCCCCATATTTCTTTAAATATCTACCATGAAATCCTCCCACCGTCCGGAGAGTAATGTTATATGTTCCAGCAGGCACTCTGGTTTCACCATATTTTTTAATGTCTCTGTGTTCGTCTTCAAGCGTGTAACATAAGAACTCTCGCTTGCCGTCTGTAATGTCAAATAATATTCCATTGGTTGAGTCTTCTTGACTGCTAATTCTTAATACTTCTAATTTCATTACTCTGTAATTCTTTTGTCTATACTAAATTTTGATTTTTGCTTTTTACGGCGTGTTTCAGCAGCTTTCTTTTTACCTTCTTCTTTACGCTTTTCTTTAGCTAAGGTTTCAATTAAATCTTCTTCTTCGTTTTTAGCACCTACATCCCAAGTTTTCCACCCAAGAGCTAATGCTATACGTTGCCATGCTTTATTACGAGCGTCAAGCGCCTCCGCTATAGAGCTAATTTCAGCTTCAATACGATCTATAGGTACATTAGCCACACCGGAAGTTAAAGCACCTAAAATTGCCCAATTAGGACCTAAATTAAGTTTACCATTAGCTGTTAACGCCCAGCCTCTTGCAGCAATAGCGTCTTTTTCAAATTTTCTTGTTTGAATTGCAGCGTATAGTTTTCTAAACTTAGAGCCAATAGGCGGAGATATATTTAAAGCTGATAATACAGTATAAGTATGATCTGCCATAAACTCTTTAGCTTCCTGAGCATAATAAGTTTGTATGGTGTTTTTTATGGTAGAAACAACCGCGCCGTAAATACCTGAACCGCGAAGAATAGTATCTACCATGCTATTAACTGTTCTTAACAATTTTTTATCCGCATTTTGTTTGCGTTTTTCATCGTCTTCTTCGTCGTCGTCAAAGAATAATGCAAATAAAGCACTCTGCAGCGCTGAGAATATAAAGTTTTGTACTGCTCCGTAATAAAGAATCTTACTTATATGTGCCTTAGCATCCCCGCGGCCATTTATAAGGTCCTGGCCAGCTTTTTTCATTAAACGAGTGTATTGCATAGGGGTATTAGCAAAAGCTAGTATAAGACGCCCTAAAATTGATCTTTGCTCTTGTGATACCAATGCTGGGTCAGAAGACTGCTGTGCAACGTCCGATGCTTTAGAAAAATCTTCAAATGCTTTTTCTTCAGCTTTCTTTTGCGACATTCCCTGCTTTAAATATGTATTTACACGATTACGATAAAAAGTAGCGCCACCGGTAGCAATAGCAAAACTATCAGCAATTTGTGTAGGTAAAAATCCAGCTTTAAGTATACGAGCAAGAACCGCTTGCGGACTGTTTTTAGATTTGCCCGCTACTTGAGCAATTTCAGATTCACTAATATCTTGTTTCAAACCGCCGCGACGTTCTTTTAACTTATCAGAATTAAATAAGAATACAAAGTCTTTCCAATACTGTGTTTGATTTGCAAATGCTGCTGCTGCTTTTATAGGGTTGTTATCTGACCAATTTATAAAGTTAGTGAACGATAACATCTGTAATAATGCAGAACGACGGTTGAAGAACATGATTGATGCCGTAGAACCATTAATCCAGTTAAGCCATTTGTTAGTTTGCATATTAGCACCTGAAGGACGGTTACTACCGTTTTTCATAGCATATATTGAATCTTCAAGGGCTTCACGATGTTTTCTACCTTTAATAGCTTCAATCTTATTAAGTGTAGCTTCATCAAACATTGCATCTACGTTTGTAATAAACTGAGCAAGTATATCTTTACGACCAACTTTTTCAGTCATACTATTAAGATCAGCTAATACAGAATCACCAAGCCAAAACTCAGAGGGTTTAGGCCATGCTTCACGACGGCCAACAATGAGTAATGCTTCAGCAAAATCCGCAAGCGCTGGGTTATCTAAAATAGCATTTTCTAAAGTGTTTAAGTCTCTTTTATCCAAACCAGGAACTTCAATACCTGCGAGGCCCCACATATATACGCGAAGTGCTTGATCGTAAGTAAATGGTGTGCCAGGTACGGGCTCCTTAAGCATTTTATACTCGTCTTTAAACTCTGTAGTAACAACTTTAAATTCCCTTTTAATAAGTTGTCGCATAGCGTCTATAGCAGCAATACCTCTAAAGTATGGGTCCATAAGATTCTTTTCAAAGAACTCCATATCTTTTTCCCCTTGCTTACCCTTTCCTGCAAAAGCGTAGTGCACTAAGCCTCTAAAGTCATCAGCGCCAGGAGCAATAAAGAATTTAAACCTTCCTTTTCCTCTTCCTAAAATTTGACCTCTAGCTCTAGATATTTCCGTTGCACCATCAATACCACTTTTTCTACTAAGTATTGCGTTAAATTGAGCATTTAGTACTTCTGGAGGCGCAAAACTAGCTGAATATTTTCTTTGACCGTTTTCAAATCTATCTTGCCGCACTTTATCTTTCGCAGCTATTTTTTTAAGATCTCGTAAAGAATATTTTTGTTTACCGCCTTTTAAACCTATAGTTGGTACTTCTATTTGAATATTAGTTTCAAAAGAACCGTTCTTTTTAACACCAGCTACCTCATATAAGGATTTTCCTGAAAATAATATAATTGATTTTGGATCTATTCCAAAATCACCATCAAAAAACTGCTTTTTACCGTCGTCGCCTCTTAAATATCCTTGTTCTTTTGCAATTACAGGATTTAAATATCTATCCCACCATGTACCAGATCTTAAATTATATTCTTTTATGCTTTTTTTAGCAAATTTTTTAGTTTTTAGTTCATCTGATTTATTCATTCCTATAAGAACATAATTCTTACTTACATATGAATAGTTGGTTGCAAAATCTTCAGGGTTTTGTAAAGCTGTATTAAAGAGCGTTTGTATCATAGTAGTAGCTGGTAAAGCGTGCTCTATTTCTATAGGTGCAACTTTTTTGTCAAACCCTTTAGAATACCCTATCATACTAGCTAACGCTCTCATAGGGTGTTTTGTATTACTAGCAGAAGAGCTTAACCAGGTAGCTATAGCTATTGCTACATTTGGATTATCTTTGTTTTGTTGAAGTACGTCTTTTAATCCAAACCATAATTGTTTACCTGTTTGTTCTGCCCATACATTATAACTAAGAACAGCTCCTGCTTCATAAGCTGCTCGAGCAATTTCTTCATTTTGAAAAACATTAGTAGGTGTGGTATCTATAGTTCTACCTGTTTTAGGGTTTTTAAATTTTTTAGGCTTAGCTATTTTTTTGCCATATTTTTGGTCTGAGTCATTAAATATATCTTCAATAAGCTTACTTCTTGCGGCTTCAAATTCTAATTTTTTATCAGTTTTTCCACCAAACATTATTTCCTTACTATGCAGCAAATGAGTAGCCTCATTTGTTCCCCAAAAATCTTTTTCCATAATAGGAACAAGAAACTCTTTAATGGTCTGCGTATACGTTTCTAGTTGCTCTGAATTACTTAAATCAAATAATTTATTTCCATAACCGTTGTCTTTAAGAATTTTTGTTAAAGCAGTTTGTATTAATTCTTGTTTTAATACTCTTGAATCACCATCTGCAGAATCAAGCAATTGAAGAGTAGCCATAATATCTGCTTCATTTAAAACATTTACAGCGGGTGGTGAAATTGAAAATTTAATATTACCGCGCTCAGCCTGTCTTTTAAATTCAGGACCCATATTTTCAGCGTTTTCAACACCGTTGCGCTTTTGATTTTCTATAAGTGCTTGCGCAATAGGGCCGTTTTCGTCAAAAGATTTTTTAATTATATCAAATGTTATTTCTTCAGCCATAGCTTTAGCTAAAGATTCTTTTTTACCTCTTGTGGGATTACCGTTGGGCTCTAAGAATAACGACAAAAAGTCTGAATCAGAAATAGCGCCAGGAGCTTTTGGTAAACGTCTAACTAAATCCGCACCAGATGTACGTCCAGCTAAATCTGTTTCCATTGTTTCCCTATCTATTTTTTTGCCTTTCCAATCGGTTGTAAAAACACCATCAACACTTTTTTGAATAGCATTAGGTATTGCTTGGCTTAACCAAGTGGTTGACATATTTTCTAAGATAGCAGCCTTATTCCGTAACAAAAATTTACGTAACTCCCCATCTTTTTTACCGCCCATAGCCTTTTTAAAATCAATATCTATTGACTTACCAGCTTGGTTTTTAATTTCTTTAATTAAAGGCGCGACGGTAACATTGTTGCTTACTTTAGCGTCTATACGAGATTTTAAAAGAGCAACTATTCTAATTACTTTTTGTTCAATATCTTTTACAACATCTTCATCTACTACCTTTCTTCTAAGCAAATCTCTATATTCAGGTCTTTTAGACAGCTCTTTTTTAATTTCATTAGAAATATCAGCGACTTGTTTTGCTGTTTCGCTGTCAAGGCTTCCTGTTTGCTTTTCTCTAGCAGCTTCTTTAGCTAATTTTTTATTGATGTCAAGCGCGGCAAAATTAATATTAGCCATAAGAAACTCCACGAACCCCTCGGTTCCAATTGTTTCGTTACTACCCTTTCTTTTCTTTTCAGGGTCAAAATTAATAAGACGCTCTTCCAAAGACTCTATTAGACCTCTAACTTTTTCCGTTTGTCCTGGGAACTTACTTACTATAAAATTATGTACAGGTTGCCCAGGCTGTAAAAGCATGTATATATCTGTAAACCCGGGATCTGCTTGAAACTCAGCTTTAGTTTTAGCTTTTTTAGGTACTACAGATTCAATTGTTTCAAATAATTGTTTTTTATTAGTAACAGATTTTTTTGTTTTAGAACCTTTAATTCCCTCTGACTGTTTTGCTTTTATTCTTGCAGCTGCACTAAGCCTACCTTTTGTAATTGACTTTTGATAGTCTTTTACAAAATCAAGAACCTGCTGGCCGTTTTCAAATTTTTTATCTATTCCTCTAAATGCTCTAATTTGATTAACAATCCATCTACCTAATTCAATTAAAACGTTTTCTTTTATTATAACTTCTTTTTCATTTAAAGCAACAAAAAGAAAATTCATATATTCATCAATATCATTTCCAGATACTTTACCGTCTTCATCAAATTTTATATCATAAAAACCTTGTTCTATACCAGTTTTTAGTTTAGATTCTATTAGTTCTAAAGCCTCTTTTGGTAATAAGTTTCTAAGTTCATTAGTTATTCTTTCTTTAGTTCCCTCGGGTAACGTGGCTAATTCACTTCTTAATACACGGTGTAATAACTCATGAGAAGCTACACTAATAGCCTGCGTATTAACGGCAACTTCTAAATTAATAATTATTTTACCGTCCGTTTCCATAAAACCGTCGCTGGTTAACGCTCCTTCGTCAAATCCAGCGTCTTCCATTTCTTTTTTGGTATTGAATACAGTTACGTTTTCTTTACCTACAATATTTTCTACGGTTTCTATGTCTTTCTTTACAGCGGTTTCTACAGCTTGTTTTTTCTGTTCTAAGGCTTGGTTAATTATGCCTTCAAGATTTTTTTGTTCTTCTTCAATTTGTAAATCTATAGGCTCGTGAAAAGCTTTATCTGTTTTTGATTTTTGGTCTTGTAACTTTTTTATTTTATTTAAAGTTACAGCGGCATCAATAAACTCTTGATGATTATTTTGGCCTAACATCCAAGTTGGTATTTTATCGGATTGTGCACTAATAGCTCCCGCTTGTTCTAATATACCGTCTCTTTCATCAGCTGACATTTTACCTTTGTCAATCATGAAATCAAAACGTTTTTTTGCGCCCTCTAAATCCTTACTAATAACAAATAAATTTTGTAATCTTTGGTATTCTGAAGATTGAACACCTGGTAGTTTTCCGCCTACTAAACCACCTACAGCAAAAGAAAGTATAGATGTAGTTACAATATCATCTTTAGAATAAGAAGCGTTTAAAAAGTCTTCTCCCGCAATTTCGTTTAAGTTTCTATTAACTAATAAAAGCTCACCTGCTTGTTGTATATTTTCTTGTACAGTTTCTTTAGCCCCTTCAGAAGCTATTGTTTTTAAAGCAGCAGGGGTACCTTTTGCAACATCTTTTGCAAACTTTGTTATGGTATTAGAAAAATCTTTAACATTACCGCTGGCTCTATAGTTTTTTAATGCTTTGTTAAATACTTTAGATTGACTAATGAGATCATCTAATTTATTCATACCAGGTATCCGAGGGTTTATAGGCCCTGTGGCTGCATATAATATAGACATTTGCAATGCAGCTTGGTTTGCTAAACTTTGAGCTTCTTCATCAGAAAAACCCGCTTGCTTAGCTGCTCTAATAGTACCTTCATAACCGTTAACAGCTCCGTATAAAGACTGGAACATAGTAGCATCTAACATAGCCGCGTTAAATGGTAATTTTTTACCAAAAGTGCCTATATTACTCATTGCTCCTTTGCCTCCTTTAGCACCCATTTTGCTAAATTTAACTACTGAAGCAGCATCTTTAAATCCTTTTGCTTTGGCTAAATATTGTAAAGAAGCAGCCTTTCTTGCTGCTCCTAAGCCTTTTGTGCCTATCATTTGCGCTATAACATCACCTACAACAGCACCACCTTGTATAGTTAAACCCGCTGCGCTTATATCTGAATCTTTTACACCTTCTCTATCTATTTTATCACTAATCCCTTTAAGTTTAAAAGGATCCATAATTTCATTTATAGATACTCCAGCGTCTACGTCGTATATAGTGCCTTTTTCGTCTTTTAAATATTTTTTACCATTTATAGTTAAGCTTTTTCCACTAGCATAAACATAAGAACCGTATCCTCTTGTATCTAATTGTTCTTTTTCATACAATTCAGCTCTTCTAGTTTTAGCTGTAGCATCCATGCCTATAATATCTTGAGCCATTATGCTTAAATCTATAAACGCTTTTGGAAAAGCATCTACAAATTTTGCACTGCCAGTTACAATAGCATCTAAAGCGCCTTCTGTATTACCTTGATCTAATTGTTTTTGTAATTCGTTATATCTTTTTAACTGAATTTCTTTTGCTCTATTTGCTAAAAAATTAAGGTTATTAGTAACATATTTTTCAGACTCAGCTTGATTATACAATGTTTTTGTACCTTCAGCTTCTAAATATTTAATATATGCTTCATCAAAATTAGCTTCGCTATCGTAAACGCTTGGATCTAAATTATAGCTTTCTAAAAATGCTTTTTTATTAGCTTTTTCGTTGGTTTCTTCTATATAATTATTTAAATGTAAAGCAAGAACTCTTTCTCTAGCTATGTTTAATGTTTTTTGGTTTTCAAGTTTTGTACCATCAATCCTATTCGATGTATATACACCTCTTAGTAAGTCTTGCTCAAAGTCTTTTGAAAATTGGTTTGCATTTAAGTACCCCTGAAAATCATCTATATCAACCCCTATTTTTTCTAGGTCTGTAACATTGTAATATTGGTTTACAAACGAATTGTCTTTATCACCATTGAAGTACATGTTAGATTTTGTAGACTCTAACTCTAAATCGTTTTCTTCAATTTCAATATTAAAACTTTCTTGCTTAGTAGGCTCAATATCTTCAAAAACAGGGATACGACTAGCTGAAAATTCACCTATTCCTGTTAAACCAGCCGTACGTACATTATATTTTTGATTATGTTCTAACCTTTTTTTTCTGTTTTCTTTTTCAATTTTATTACGAGTACCATAATCACCTTGTTCTACTAAATAGGATTTAGGCATTTCGTTTATACCACTGACTTCAAAATCTTTTTCAGCTACAACCCCGGTTTGTTGAGCGAACTCATCTGGACCGTAATCAATAGTTAGAGGTGACCCCAAAGAAGTATCGGCCAAACTGGAATCCCCAGCGGCCGCTTCTTGATTCTGTCCCGTTGGTGGAGTCTGGCCCTCCGGAACGTTTTGCTTTCCCTCTAAAGCTTTTTTCTTTAATGCTTCTAATTCTTCTATAGTAAAAGAAGAAAATGCCCCTTGATTTAATAAATCTTGATTATTCATATTTATTATGCTCGTTTTGCGTATTGCATCATTCCATCGTAACTAAGTTCCCTTATTTCTCCATTTTGTTGGTATATATAAACCGCTTTAGTTTTATTTGTTCCACCTTTACCTTGTATTTCAAATGCTTGATATACAGGTGTAAATTCCATTCCTTTTATTTTAAAAGGCATACCAATACCCCGCTTAACTTTTCGTTCAACATCTTTGCCATCGGGCCCTTTGACTGTTATAGTTGCTTCCTCCATATTATTTATAGCGTAGTCTGTTGACTGGTCAATACGCATTGCATAATCACCTTCCTTAGTATCGATATAGCTATCAACATCGCCTGCTAGCGGCCCTGTCTTATCTGGTGAAACATATGTTTGAGTGCCATCTGCATTTTTAACGACATTACCAGGGTTTACACTTGAGTCTTTTCCTTTGTTTTGCTTTTCACTATAACCAGCGTTTGCTACAGAATCAAAACCATTAAGAATAGTATCAATAACTTGTTTTCTAGTACCAGCAATATCTTCTGGATTAAAAACTATATTACTAAAGTCTAAACCATCAACAGTAAAGTCGTTACTAATAATGCTTCTTAAGGAATTAGAATCTGCTAACTGCTGCTCAAGACCTAAACGAATAGTATTTCTTTTAGCGTCATTTAACTTAACTCCGGAGTTATATATTGTATTTGCTTGCGTTGTAATATACGTAGCGGCTTTATAGTCTTTTAAAAAGGGAGATTTGTAATCGTTAAAACGTATATTATTACCGTTAACATTAAAGGCTAAATCACCGTTGCTATTAATCTGCATAGGTGGAGTGAAGTCGCCAAGTCCGTAAATAAGCTGTGCTTGTTGGTTACTTTCCGGGTTATTTCCCGCGGACCACATGTCTTTTTCATTCATATCTACAAATGCAAGCTTATTCTCTTTGTAAGCTTTTACTTGATCTGAAAGATTAGATATGTCATTATTTATTTGGTTCATTATATCAGCATACTGCTGGTATTCAGGTGACGATGCGTCCTGTATTTTAGATATTTGGTTAGCTGCATAGGCATATTCATTTCTTTTGCTACCCAACCAGCTTTTCATTGTATTCTGTGAGCCAGCATCTAAATCTCTAAAAGAAATATCGCTTTTTAATTGGCCCATATAGGAGTTTATTTCTCCAGTTACTCTAGCGACCTCAGCTTCTTGTTTTTGCTTTACAGCAAGCCCTAAACGCGCTTGTGTTGCAGCATCGCTACCTTTAAATTGTTTGGAATAATCTGTAAACCCCGTGGTTGACCCTAAAACTGCTGCTCCTTTTACTAAACTTTTATCAGCCATTATATTCTACCCGTTAAAGCATTAAGAGGATCGTTTGTGCCCTGCAAAGCGGTTTGAGCGTTAATACCACCAGAAATGGCATTACCAATACCCCCGAGCATTGCTTGAGTAGCTTGTTGTCGTGCTAAGTTTGCTGAGGCTAATCTATTTTGTGACATACCCAGTTCAGTGCTAAATTGTTCACGTTTCATGCTTCTAGACATCACATCACCTTGACGCTCCAAAGATTGCAGTTGACCCGCCATTCTGCGCTCTGCCGCTTGATTTGAAGCTTCTTGTTGTGCTATACTTGCTGAAGCCGATTGAGCATTAGCAGATTGTTGACTCGCTAAAGACTGTGCTAAAGCAGCAATACCTGAACCACCCGCGGCACCTCTTAACGCACTCATAGTGTTTGCCATTCCTTGCTGCTGCTGAGCAGCTGTAAAATCAGCAGCCTGTGTATTAACCGTAAGGTCTTCCATGGTGTTTTCCATGTTCATATACGGGTTTGACAAGTCTTGGTTACGGTACTGTGCCATGTTTCTATCAAACTCTATCTGCGCTTGCGCTTGTTCTTCTCTTCTACGCTTGCTACCTATTATACCGCTGGCGATGCCTAAGCCGCCTTGTATCATCAAATTTAATGGTACCATATTAAAATATCTTATAATTAATTATTACACACTATCAGCTGCTTATAAATATTTCAGAACCCACAGCAAATAGCTCGTTTTTATTTTGTAAAGGGTTGGTAAAGGTAAGTTCAGCATAATACCCTATAATACCCGATGTGTTAATTTCATTATCCTTAACAAAAAACACAAAATTAAATGCTTCTGGTAGTGTTCCACCATCAGAAGGAGTAAGTGTAATAGTTTTTCGGTCAGCTGATATTGAAAATACAATTCCTGATATTTGCGTATCACCGTTACCGTCTACATAATACACAATGTCTCCCACTTGCAATGATGTATTTATAACCCTGCCAAATACAATTTGGAATTTAGCGTCAATAGTCTCAGTTGAAGCACAATTACCAATACCCTGCATTGCAAATTCAGCACCCACGGTAAGATCGTCATTTGGCCGTATCTCTAAACCTCTAATCCACCCGTAGTATATACCTTCTTTATCTCTAGCACTAGGCGTTGTGCCTGGTTTATTACCCCATTTACCTTTTGAACCTGTATATACAAATCCATTATTTTCATTAGTGCTTACAGTACATTGCCAGCCGGTATCACCTTCGTATAAAACTGTTTTAAAGTTTTTAATTTTAGAGGGGTTATCGCTAAGTAACGTAGTAACCGAAGTGTTATTAGATGTGCCATAAAACTGGCATCGTGTGGTATTAGTATGTTTAAATATTTCACCTGTTTTGTAAGTGTAGTAAATATTATTTAAAGAAGCGCCCATTTCTGGTTTATATGTTAATCTAGTATTCCATCCGTCAACACCTTCTTTAAACGAATAACATTCATTACCTAACCCAATAATATACGCTGACGTGTTTTTATCATAAGAACCTATATAGTTTCCTGTTTGGGTGCTTAATTTATCTTGAAAAAAGTCAGACATGCCTTTTGCTGAAATATCTGTAAGACCATCTGCTGATAACCTTAAAATAGCCCCTCTTGCTTTATCTGTAAAATACGATCTAAAGCCAAATGACGCAAAAGACTCTGGATTTTTAGATATACCGTATTCTCCAGCAAATGGTATTGCTTGTCCTAGAACAGTATTAGTACTTGTTAAATTAGCATTGCCGTCTGCGTTAAAAAGTGCATCTTTATTAGCTAATATACGGAAGCATTTGTCTTCACATAACGTTAAAAGGTCGCCCTGAGCGCCCGCTCCTCTGGTAGATAGCTTTTGTATACCCCCATAAATAGGGTTTAAATCTTTTGTTATTTTTTCTCCTATTATAAATTGATTGGTATTATTTACGCCTGATAAAGAGTTTAATATACCGCTGTATATAAGACCTGCTTTTCTTCTTTCTTCGTTATAAGGCTCTTTTATAATAGAAGACACGCGGACTCCTTTTCCAATAGCAGCGGAATTAAAATCGTCACGTATTTGCATAGATTCCACGCCATTATTAAAAGCATAACAGTTAAACCATTCTAAAGGTATTAAAGAGTCACCTGCGTATGTTACACCATTTATAACAGTTGAATTACTGCCTTTAGATGTTAAGTGAGCAGTGGGTATTGCATCCGAGGCTTCGTAATACAAGTCTATATCAGCACGTTCCTTAGGCTCTGTTTCAAAAACAGCAGGGTTACTAGACGTATATATCTCGCCATCTGATACTATTTTAGGTTTTAATATTTGTATACCAAAACCAGCTGTAAAACCAGCACTAAGAGGTCTATCTAATGTTATATCTATTTTTCTACCTACAGAAGAACACACAATAGGGGCTGGGTCAGCTAAGTCTAGAAGACCCGTTTTATCATTTCTAAATCCTAATGATGGTTCTCTTAAATAATAATGTTCATTAGCTTCTACAATAGTAAATATTTGACCTGCGTCACCGTTAATATTTTTAAACCTTATTTGAGTGCCCGGTTTTAATTTATCAAAATTATTATGAAGTTGTTTTTGAGCATCTGTTAAATTTGCGCCTGGCTTTAATGTAGGGTCATACGGCGGTGTAAAAGGACCCATTGTTGAATTAGGATATTTAAAATCAATTGTTCCAAATAGTTTTTCAAAATCATTAGTCATACCTGCTACAAAACCTACGCTAAACTTAGCGCTATTAGCTCTAGGTTTTTTATAAGTTTCACCTGGTATAGAAAAGTTCCTAGTAGAAGTTAGAGCCCGGAAATAGCCTTGTTGAACAGACTGAGTCATAGCTACTGTTTTATCAGTAGCCTGCAGGTCACCGTAACCAGCATATATGCCTAAACCGTTGTTGTCTTGTAAAAGAGATACTTTAGAATTAAATTCTACACCAGATTCTACTTGCCTTGGCATTATAGGCACATTAAAAGAGCCATTTGTACCGCTTCCTGAATAAGATTGAGTAAGTGGATTATAAAGATTTAAAAACCCGTCTATTTCTTGGTCTATAGTTCTATCAACACGAAGTATGTCCTGTATTTTTCCTATAACAGCTGTTCTAAGTATAGAATTTTGTGCGATTTTTACAAAAAATCTACCTTCATACTCTGGTAGCAGTACTGTCTTGTTTTTATATATTACCGCATTAATTTTAGCAAGGCCAGCAGGACCTAAAGTTGTAAAAGCCACGTCAGCCACCGACGGTAGATCTTCTAATTTCAGTACAAATTCAGCGGTTTCAGGGGTAACTGGAGAACTTATTGCGACTTGAGTTTGCCCTGTAGGACCCCCGGATTCTATATTATATAGTTTACTTGAAGTTTGCCAATCTTCCGTAAAAAATTGAATGCCCGAGTTATCATTGAAAGCTGCGTGAAACTGCTCCCCCGCTTCCGCGGTTGGACCTCTAAATTTTACTATCCTAGAGCCTAAATTAAATGATTTATAATCCACGCCAGGTTTAGAAGTAACGTATATTTCAGCAACGCCTGCGCGCATCTTTTTTGTTTTAACAAAATCAGGCACCTCATTGGAAATATCTAAAACTTTAAATCTATTGTCGTTAGATTTTACCGCATTATCAGTGTCATGCTCTTTTTTAAGTAATATGTATTCGTCTTTTTCTATTTTATTTCTTTCAGAAGACGGGAAGCTTATCCATACATTACCATCTTCAGCAAAATAAAATCTATCCATGGCTAGATTATGATAACCTGCAGCCGCGTCTTTAACATAAAATTTATAATGCGTAGCCCAGGAGGGAGCTGCTACAGATCCGGCTCCTGATGTAATAACTTTACCTTTTAAAGTATTGTCCTGCGCACTTACATTCTTATTTACTGTAATATTAGCGGCTTGCTTAGTAAATACAGGTGTTTCCCTTCCAAACTTGTCAATCCATGTTATACCTAGCTGGTAGTCTCTATTAGATTTTACAGATGGGGAACCTATTTTTTCCACTATAGTAGGTGTGCTTGAAGATACTGAGGCTGATAATGCTACATTATCAACCCCGTTGCTAACCGTATAGTTTTGTAAATAATTAGCAAATACAACTCTGTTGCCTACAATTTCCTGCGCTAATGCTTTTCTAGGCACTGCGTCAAAAGGTCTTATAAGTTGATTACTTTCAATTACAGGGCCTGTGGGGGTATTTAGTATACTATAAGTAAATGGGCTTGTATTGTAAGTGGCTCTGTTAAACACGTCAATTTCATATACGTTGTTTGATTTAGAAGATTTATATAATAACTCTACAGCTTTTACATCTCTATGGTCAACACCGTTTATTTCTTGAAAGTTAGAAAGTTTTACTTTTCTAATTTGATTTTCCATACCCTCATTAAAAGATTCGCTTTGTGAATACGAAAAATTAACAGGCATAAAAGCTGGGGCTGAAAAAGGCGCGTATGGTGAATACTCGCCATCGTAATATTTAAATCTATATGAAAATCTAGCAAATTCATCTTTAAAAATAGGGTCGCCTTCTTTTATAACAATATTCCAGCTTATAGAAGCCATAGGAGCATCATTAGCTGATATTATTTGTATATTTAAATCCCTGCCTGCTGAACCAGATAATATTTTAGCTTCTACAATATAATTACTTCGCGATTGGTCAACTTCTTCTGTAAACCCTTTTAATACTATTTCTGAATCTGTTGTAAAAAGATTTAAGTTTTCAGTACCATCAATAGTTATTTTAGTCGTGCTACCTGGAGATAGCGGGCCAAAATTAGGGGCTCCGGAATTAAAGTTTTTAGTTGTTGTTGCTGGATTTATTATAGTGCCAAAAGTTTCACTTTCAGATAATGCGGTAGCATAACTATTTACTTTTAAAGCTTTGCTGGGGGCTTTCCTTATTAACACAACATCGCTTTCTAAAAATTCTCTAACTGTTCCGCTATATTCGTATATTCTAGTTGATCTAACAAGAGTATTACCACCTAAGGTTACATCGCCTGATAAAGCTGTTCCGTCAATATCTGTTCCGGCACTCGCGTTTTTAAATGTATCTATGTTTATTTTTTTAGGCTCATTTAAATTGTCTGTCCAAAACAATAGCCCGTCTATAATATTAACGCCTGTTATTAAATTGCTTTTAGAAAAATTAAGAACATTATTTGCACCTGTACGCACATCTACTAGTACAGGGGTGACAATGTTTGTTGCTTGGTCATATTCCATAACCACACCAGCCTCATTATCAGCAGCTATAAACCAGTATATTTTTTCGTTTTTAGTATCAACACAAATACCTATTGCTTCTGGATTTGCAAGGCCAAAATCGTTTGCCCAGTTACCACCACCGGGTTTACTAGCTATTTTACTGTTACCTAAAACACTTTCAATAGCCCCAACATCGGAACCTTCTGACGTACTAACTTGAATATTGGTAGCATCGCGATATTCACCTTTAGGTACTAATCTATCGTCAAGGTCTTTGTTCATTCGACCCCGCGTAAAATTATTTTTTAATTCAGGCATATATTAGTGTTTAATCCACTTGGATTGGTTTCTCATTACTCTTGCTAGCTCAGAAATTTTAAGGTTAGACAAGCGCAGTTTTGCACTTCTTTTTGCAGCACGTGCCTCTTTTTTAAATCTAGCTACCTGATATTCAGGTGTATTTGCTCTAGTTGCAAGAATAGCATGTGCGATGTACTTATATATAGCTTCCTCTGCAAATTTATGCACCTTCTGGTCGTCTGAGCCTACGCCATCTGAAATATAAGCAAGCTTAATAATTTGACCTGCCAAAGCGGAACTAAACCTAGCCACACCCGCTGTTTGGTCAATATAAAATAAACCATTTGCTTGAACATGCTCAGGCTCTAAGCCATACCTGCGTCCATATCTGTATAAATCAAACAGGTCGTCATCTTCAAACCTGTCCTCATTAGTATTTACAACGTCATTGTTAGCAGCTTTAAACCTTGTTAGGCTAACAGATTCTGCATTTAAATCTAAATTATCTCCGATTAAGGTAGGGTTATCAGCAGTTCCTTTTAAAGAAGTAGGGTTATTAGTTAGATTAGTTGGATATATAATTCTTTCTATACCGTCGTTATCTACATAAGAAAATCTAATGTAGTTTACATAGTCTTGCGGCAGTATAAAGCTTAACGCAGGCCCTAATTCAGACTCGTAAGATTTATCTGAAGGTATGGTATCAAAACTAAGCTCTTGAATAGCTCTGCGTGTATGAAATAATACGTCTGTACGTTTTACCTTACTTATAATTTTATCTTCACCAACGTAAGCCATAATAAAATTATTAGCTAAGTCTGCTAAATTAACAAACTGGTAACTACCGAAGTCATTCCCTTCGTAATATGATGCTGGAGTGCCTGTTATTAAACCCATTTATTATGATTTTTCTTGTTGCGTATTTTTAGCCTCTTCGCCTGCTGCTACCTGATATATGCTTAAATCTCTAATTAATATTCCGGCAAGTTCAAGTATTTTTATTACAAGCTCTGTTTCTTCAGAAGGATGTAAGTCAAAATTAACAGACGATGCAGAATTATATAAGGGTATCCCATTTACATTAGTACCGACCCATTCAACTGTGGTTGGTTTTTTAACGTACTCAAAAGTTACACCTGTTGTTTTTTCTATTGTGCCATATACTTTATAACCGCTTGCGTTTTCTATGTAAACAGGGAATCTGTCACTAGGGGCAGCTAAAGGCGCGTTTATAACAGTTTTATATTCATTCCTGTTTAAACGCTGGGCTTGATTGTTGCCTACTAAAACAGTACCTAGCCTATAAAAATTATCAGGTAAAACAAAATACCCGTTTGTTTGACTTGGAGAAGCTTCTGTTGCAAATGCAGCGATTTTTTCATTAAGGATGTTGAGCATGTCAGAGTATTCGGTATCGTTACCGTGCATACGACCGAATTGATTTACGTCGTAAAAATATTGCTCAAATAGGTCCATCTGCGCTTGATTGGCAAATAGATTGAATTCTTGAGGCGTAAGAAAACCTCTTTGTTCTTTATTAAGTATTGCTAATACTCGTTGATAAACAGTGTCTACGTTTACGCTCATTTGTTTTATGTATTATAGTAATTAGGCCCCTATAAGAGGAGCCTAACTACTAATTATCTTATAGTCGTTTTTCAACAACATTCAAAACTTCCATTCCTTCGTCAGTTTTGAAATATGCGGCTAATGCCGAGTACGGGTGCTCATCAAATGGCACCGTCATTATTTTTCGATCAGTGTCTGCGTAATAAAACGTTCGTTGATCTTGAGACAACCTTAATATACCCATTTCAGTTGCTTTAATACCAATGTTACGCAAAGGTACATTATCATCATTAGCGATATCTAAGAACAAATTTGGATTATTACGTGCAAATACTAATAAATCTCTTTTAAGCTCTTTAGAGCTCATCTCAGACACCTTAGAACCTACCTGAACACGCATAATAGCTTCAGCTTCGTCTATATCAAGAGATGTAGCTAAATTCATCGCTTCAAGCTCTATTTCAATGTAGTCCACCTGGTATTCCGCTATTGCCTCAGGCTTGTATTCTTCAATAAGGCCTTTTAACATCATTGGGTGATACGATAAAAACTTTTGCAATGCCACGTTTTCCTTAGGCACATTAATAGATCCTTCTCTAAATACAACTCGCCCTAATGTAGCGTGACCTTTCTGCTCGTCAACAAATGGTGATTGCTGATTTGTAGCGTACCTTAATTCGCGCTGGTAACCTTTTTCAGAATCAAACCATAAAAGCGGCTTTTTTGCCGAGTGTACTGTTGGTATGGTAAATATTAGCGGTTTTCTTTTGCCGGTAAGTTCATATAACCTGTCTTTATATTCCCATTTTGGTTTTGTAGGCATTGGCGGCATTTCATCTGTAAATGTTGCCGTCGGTGCTTCTGTAGGCGTTTGTTTTTTAGCCGGTGCCTTTTTAGCCGGCGCTTTTTTAGCTGTTGCCATGATATAATATAATTAAATAAAAGAAATAATTACCCCCGTCACAAGGACGAGGGTAATATTATATATTCTTATTTTTTCAATAATAAGAAGTTGTTTGCAGCTTGTACACAAAGTGCACGCTCAGATAGCATATGAACATTCATTGCATCTTCAGCACTTGTGTAGTTACCACCAACAGAACCTGTAATCCAAGACTTCATACGACGATCTTCAGCTTCAGAAGCACGGTAACGTACGTGTAAGAATGGACGAGAAACGTTCTGACCCATTTGCTCATCATATACTGTAGAAGTACCAGCTGGAACCAATACACCTTCAATATCACCAATAGAACCACGAGTTGTAGAATCGTTCAAGTATTTCCAGTCTGTTTTGTAGAAATCGTAAGAACCACGACGGAAACCAGAAAATCCTAAGTTTAGTGCCATATCTTCTTCGTTATTAAACACACCGTAAGAAGTACCACCAGCACCGTAAGAATTCTGTGCAGCCAACATGTTATCAATCTCCAAAGACTTTTGGCGATCTAAGAAAAGCATGTTTTCTTCAATAGCGCCTTGCTTGTCAAGCTCCGCTAAGATTTCATCAAACTGCCCTAAACCACCAGCTCCATCAAAATCAGAACCGTTGTAAATAAGACCGCGAGATTCAATAGCTTCAAACATACCTTCAGAACCTGTAACTCCATCGGCAATTGTTGCAGCGCCAGCTTTTTCAGCTTCAACCATAGACATTTCTAGGTAGTCCTCGAAACGAAGACGTGACTCGTGCTCAGACTTTAAGTACCATAAGTAACCACCAGTACCCATTTCAGTAGTAACTTCCACCCAACCAATTTGAGCAACATCAGAACCATTAACCGTGTACTTGTCACGAATAATAATTGGTTTGTTGTCAAATTGAGTGAAACTAGCGTCAATAGAGTTTCCTACATTATCCGCACCTTTAGCATATTCAGAGCCAAAAACAAAAATACTTAATTCTCCTGCGCTTTTGTTGTTTAACGCAGATGGTAATACTGCGCCGGTTTCGCCGTAAACTTGAATTGTAATTGTTTGAGCGCGCGACGCACCAGTGCCGGTGGCGTTAGCAACTACGCTTACACGACCTTTAGCGGTTGTAGTACCGTCAGAAATAACGAGTGTCATACCCACACCAATAAGGCTTGTAGAAGAATCTGTCGGGAATGCACTATTGTCGGTTTGTGCTGACTGGGCAATTGTAATTTGCTGTACTGTAGCACCACCAACTGTAGCTGTAGCGGAGTTTACATAGTCATATGCAATGTGCAAACGACCCTGCTCTGTCCATACAACGCGATCAGACGCCATGGGCATTTCTGCTCCTACCATACGTAAGAAACCGCCAATTGTGCGTTTTCCGTAACGTTCAACTTCCTTTTCGTAAACTTCAGGAAGAAATTGTTGTGTAAAATTCATATCCGCAAGTGGGATATAATTGTCTCCAAAAAGCCCTTTTACTGGGCGTGGAGTTAGGTGCTGCAATTCTGCACCTGTTCCTGCTAATGCCATCTTTTATATTTTTTAAATGGATTATTATTATTTTTTAAACTTCACTCGGAATTTAGAAGAATTGTTACTGCTATCTACTGCACGTATTTTCCACCCATTTGACGTTGTAACTTCTTCGTGAGTCCCTCTCGGATTCATGTCAACGTTTTTAGAGCGTTCCACACTACTTTTCATCGCGTCAGCTTTGCCTTGCTCGTAAAAGTGTTTTGCAACTTGATCAGCGTTCATGGCTGTAAATAAAGATTTATGGTATCCCTTAGCATCTGACATCTCTCCTTTTTCATTCAAGAACTTCTTGGTAAAGTTATTAATGTCGCTTTGAGTACTTTTGATCTTATCGGCATTTTTAACTTTAAACCTATACTTTTTGTCTCCCACTTGATAATCGAAACCTTCGAACTTATCTGAAAACACTTGATCGGTTTGTTTGTTAAAAACGTTTACTTGCCGTTGTACAATCTTACTATTTTCCTCGCTTTCTTTATTATAACGGTTGAAAAATTCAACCGCTTTTTGTTGGTCAGGGTTAAGTTTGGAACCCATCTTAACTTCTTCGTAATATTTAGACTTTAAACCGTCTAAGTGGTTTTTAGCGTCCGCTAGCGCTTGTTTGCGCTCTACTTTTTTGCGGCGTATATCTTTTTCATCGTCGATGTCCTCATCAAATGAAAACTTATCTTCCATTAAGAAGTCTACATCCTCTTTATCTAAATGCGGATTCGCGGTTTGATAATATTCTCGAAGCAACTGGTCTTCATTTAACGCTGAGTAATCAGTGTTTAATTTAACGTAGTCTTCAAGTGATCCGCCCGTTTCACTCATAAAGTCTACAACTTTTTGAATGTTTTCAGGTAATTCTACACCAGACTCTTGTGCTTCTTCAATTGCTTCAGCAACTTCTTCTTGAAGCTCTTCAACAACCTCTTCAACTTCTTCGTTTGTAATTTCCTGTAATACAGGCTCTTCTGCTATTTCTTGCTCTTGAACGGGCTCTTCATTTTGAATGGGCTCTTCTTCTCCGGCAAGTTCTTCAACTGGTTGCTCGACGTTTTCTGTTTGAACTTCTTCGCTAACTGCGGGTTCGTCTTGTACAGGAACCTCATTTGTGCTTTGCTTTTGAAGGGCATCTAAGTTAACTTTAATGGTGCCATCGTCGTCGACGTTAGCTACCGGGTTAGTGGTTTCTTCACTCATGATAAAATATTATATAATTATATATGGTTATTATTACTTAGGTTCGAAGGTTCCTAAACCAAATCCACCGCCAATGATGTCATTTCCAGCAGATTCAAAGTTTTTAGGACCCGATTGCTTCTGTCTTTGCTCTATTAATTCGCTTTGCTGAGAAGCTTGTAATTTTGTTCTTTCGTCTTTGCGGTCTTCTTTATCTGATTCTTTTTGCTTCTGACCGTCAACCTCAAGGCCTTTAAGCTGCATGTTGTACTGGAACTCAAGACCCATAAGTTCTTTCTTAGCAGCAACTTCAGCTTGCATTTTTTGTTGTTCAAGTTGACCCTTAAGTTGTTCAAGCTGTGCTTTTGTTTGAAATAACGCTTGGTCTTTCTGCACTTCTGCTTGAGCAGCAACCTGTTGTGCTTGTGCATTTGCCTGCGCTTGTGCCTGCATATTCTGTTGTTGCATAGCTTGGTCACGCTCTTGTTTTTGCTTTCTGCGTACTTTAAGTAACTGATTAGCTAGCTTAAGATTTTTAACTTCCCTTATGTCAATAGCGTCTTCTAAATCTACTAAGCCTGCTGAAAGCGCTGTCTGAATATTGTTTTCTAACCTGCTTTTTTCTTCATCATCAGGTGCTAATTCTAAAACAATACCAAAGTCGTATAAATGCAAGTCTTCCAGCTCTTCAAGAATAGCTACGTTAAAGCTTCCTATTTTTTGTATAAAGTTTTCGCGGTTAGGGCTAAACTCTAATACATCTGAAACTCTTAACGATAATCCTTCAGCTACATCCGCTGTTATAAACAGACCCGCATCAAGAATATGTCTTGTAGCTGTATTTGAATTTGCTGCTGCAAGTTTTTGTACTCCTACCAAAGCTCTCGAATCAGGTGTTGAACCGTCACGCGCTTCATTAAGACCCGTTACATCACGGATCATTTGCATATAGTAGTTGTATGTAGCTATAAGCGTTTGAAGCTTTTGTCCACCAGCGCCGGTTTGCAAAGGTTGTATAGGCACTTTACCAGGATTCATATCACCTTCTTGTGTAAAAGAGCGCCCAATAACCGAACCTGTTTGGAAGTACATGTTAAGCGCTTCCTGTGGGTTGTAATTTGTTCCGTTACCTAAATCTATTTCTGCAAGGCCATCAGCGTCCATATAAACACCATCAGGCATCATCTTAGAAAGCACTTGTTGCATTTTTAAATGCGTAAGCTGTATCATATCAGCAAAACCGGTACATCTACTAACTATAGACTCTATACGCCCTTTATACATTCTAGGTGCTACAATGCTGTAATTCATCTTAACCTTTGTTTGGTCAGACTTTGGTCGCATCATGTTTTTAGCCATGGACCAATTAAGCAGTATGTCGGTGTTTAAAACTAAAGCGCCTTCATATAAAACTTCTAAAGACCTAGATAATCTACCATATTCAGCTTCAAAAGCTTCTACAGGTGGATCAAACTGATCGTCTCTAACAATAATTTTAGACGCTCCCGTAGAGGTTTCTTTAACTTTATATACTTCGTTCATATACGTTTTGTAATTAAAATACAAAACCTGAACGGTGTTACTGTCGTAATTATTATCGTTAGCAGAAGAGCTATAAGAGGTATTTGAAGAATTATTACCCCGTGACTTTATTTTATTTAAATCTTCTTCTTTTAAATCGGGAAATTGTTTTTTAAGCTCTGTAAGCGTTACACTTTTTATTTCGCCTACATAATATATGTCTTCAAAATACGGTGACTCTGTATACGAATAAACCAGGTTAGCGGGGTCAACATAATCAACTTTTATACCATCTGATATGTTAAACGTATTTTTTACTGCACCAATGCCAATGGTTGTTAAATCGTGATATAACCTTCTTTTAATTAAATCGTAATTATTACCATCAAGTAACGTGTTTATAGCTGTTTCCTCGGCAATCTCAACGCCTTGCTTATAGCTTAGTTGCATGTGTAGTTGCAATTCTTCTTGGGAAGTTGGAAGCTTACCTGGGTCGTTTTCGAAAAGATTAATACCAAACTCTTGTTCTACATATTCGTTAAGATCTTTTGTTTGTATATCCCTTACTATAGACTCCATATACTTAGTGCGTTTTTCTACACCATACGGGTCTTGTGAATAAGCTTTAAGGTCAAACGATCTATCGGCAATACCGTTTACTACAATGTCTACAAACTTAGATAATATAGGTACCGGCTTCCAGTCTAAATTTAAATAAGACAAATCACCGTTAATCGATAGTTCGTCTTTATATTTTTGTATAGACTGCTCACCCCTAGAGTATAGCCTTAAATTATGGAAAGTATCCTGATTACTATTATATCTACTATCAGCACCATTGTTTTTAGAAAGCCATTCATTTTGTATAGCTCGCCCAACCTTTAAGCCATATTCAAATGACATTTTCTCTTGGTCGCTGGCTACTTGACTTGGAAAGTAATTACCTGAAGTTGGCTTAGTCATACTATTTTATTATTGTTGAATTATAACCTTCTTGATTATATCTAGCAATCTTTAGGTTTAATTTTGTTTTTTGTTGTTTTCCGACGGGTCTGTATAAATCTTTGTGGCAAGCCATAATAGCAAGGCCAGAACTGATAGCAGCATCATATTTTGTTCTATTATTTAT
>Ga0070747_1000299_pt1 | contig 25395 bp, 36 predicted proteins | sample VirMetDEL_Mar_31_FD_77321 | JGI IMG/M metagenome (GOLD analysis project Ga0070747, IMG submission 77321) | Aqueous microbial communities from the Delaware River and Bay under freshwater to marine salinity gradient to study organic matter... | ecosystem: Environmental > Aquatic > Marine > Coastal... | reverse complement strand
GAATATTTAGACGCTGACAACGCAAACAAACCAGTAAACAAGAACTATAAGGCTAGGGCTTCTTTATTAGTTAGGGGGCGACAATATGATACGGCTGGTGTTGCAAGAACGCCAAGCACCTCAATAGTTTTAACTGCTATAATGGAGAACTATGCAAACACACCTACATACTTTGATAGAAAGTTAACCTTTATTGGTACTCGTGGACTTGTAGAAGATTATTATGCAAAGACATTAGCGAATATTGAAGATACAGCAGTACTAACACTAAAGCTTAACCTTAGTTTGTACGCCTATAATGAATGGGATTTAAAAAAGACTTACGTAATAACTGAACCTGCTGAAATTGCAGGGCATTACATTACTGACAGTATCACAAACTTTAACGTAACCAAAGAAACACCGACTACAGTTTCGCTTGTGAAGTTTAAAGACTTCACACCTGTTACAACTCAGGGCGGTGTAGGTAATGTGAGCGTAATAACACAGACAAACACACAACCTCAACAAATAATGTGCATTGTTAACGGTATAATTGTACCTTGTTTAAGTAATACTTACCAACCAATTTATAAGATTTAAGACATGGCTGAAAATAAGATAGTAGTTGAATTAGAAGTAACCAGCTCACAAGCAACGAAGAATTTAAACTTAGCACAAGAGGCTATAAATGCTTTAGCTAATAAGAAAAAAGAATTAGCAGCACAAGAGAAAGCTTTAACTAAAGCTATTGGTGAAAACGGTGTAGCAACAGACAAGCAAACAGCAGAGTTAAAAGACTTAGCAGAGCAACAAGTACAAAACAACCTTATTTTAAAAGAAAATAAGCAAGAGTACGCAGCTAATGAAAAAATAGTAAATAAAAGCGCACAGATAAACAAGTTAGCTGCTGGGTCTGTTGCTCAACTTGCAGCACAGCACACAAAAGACAAGGACGCTTTAAGGAATTTGAGCAAAGCAGAGAGAGAGAACACAGAAGCAGGAAGGGCATTAAATAAAAAGGTTTTAGAACAAAGTGAAGAACTTAAAGCGTTAGAAGCTAGTTACGGTACTACTTCCCGTTCGGTAGGTGATTACGGAAAAGCTACAGAATCAGTATTGCCTTTATTAGGCGGTTTTGGACAACAAATACAGGGCGTAATTAGCAACTTAGGACAGATAAAAGAGGCAATAGGTAAATATAGTATTGCTCAAAAGGGTATGAATGCCAGCACAAAGGCGACAAGTGGAGGTTTAAAAGCGTTTAGAATTGCCCTTATTAGTACTGGAATAGGCGCAATAGTAGTTGTATTAGGTACATTAATAGCTGCTTTTGCTAGTACTCAAAGGGGTGTAGATGCTTTAACAAGTGTTATGAGACCATTACAAGAGGTATTCCAGTCTATTATTGGATTTGTTCAGGACTTAGCAACGGGAGGTTTAGACAGATTAAAGAAAGCTTTTAGCGACCCTAAACAAGCTGTAATAGATTTAGGTAATGCAATTAAAGATAACTTAATTACTAGAGTTTTAGCAGTACCAAAGCTTATAAAGGCGGCGGCTGGTGCTTATATTAATTCATTTAAACTTATCGGCTTAGGCATTAAAAAAGTACTTGCTGATGTTCCTTTAATTGGTAAGCTTATAGATAAAAAGCAACTAACAAAAGATTTAGAAATAGCTAAACAAGACGTAACTAATTCTTTTGCTGATTTAAAAGACGCTAGTATTGAATTAGGGTTAGGTGTTGACGCTGAAAAAGTTAAAGATGTAGTAAATAAAGCTAAGGGTGCAATAGGTGACGCATTAGACAGAGGTACAGAGATTGACATACTTACAAAACAAATAGAGAGGGCAAGTGTTAACCTTGAAAGGCAAAAACAAAAAGGGCTTTTATTATTTGCTCAACAAAAAAAGATTGCAGAAGATACAACTAAGTCAGCTCAAGAACAATTAGTAGCGGCAGCTAAAGCACAACAAGCTTTGAAAGATGTTACTAAGTTAGAGGTTGACCAAAAAAACAGACAGATTGCACTTGCTCAATTAAAAGCACAAGCAAATGACACTGACATAGAAGGTCAAAAAGAAATACAAGACTTAATTGCCGAGCGTGAAGGTATTGAAGCAGCAGCAACAGAAAAAAGTATAGAGATTAGAAACAAATTAAACTCTATTGCAAAATCAGCAGAAGATAAAAGAAAGAAAGCTGTAGAAGATCAAGCAAAATTAGAAAAGAAAGTAGGAGAAGATAAGATAAAAGCAGAAAGTACAGCAATCGATAAAAAGATTGAATTACTTAACCTAGAGCGCCAACTTGAACTAGCTACAATAGACGAAACCAATGAACAGAAGATTCAAAAAGAAAAGGATTTACTGGACACAATCGGAGCGTTACGAGTTGAAAAAGCTAAGTTAAACGGTGAGGACGTTGCAGAGGTTGAGCTAGAGAATAAAATAGCTAAAGCAGAAAAGGAAAAGGAAGTACAAGACGTATTAGACGAAGAGGAAAACGTAAGACTAGAAGAACAAGAAGCGTTTAAACAGCAAGTAAGAAGTGAAACGGTAGACTTAGCGGTACAAGGTGGTAAAGCTTTAATTAACGCGGCTAACACAAGGGCAGAACGAGAAAAGGACATCGAACTAGCTAACCTAAACGCAAAACTAGAAGGCGGTTTAATTAGTCAAGCAGACTTTGAAAAGAAAAAGATTGAGATTGAAAAAGCAGCGTTTGCAAAAAAGAAGAAACTAGATTTAGCGGTTATTGCTATTGACTTAGTAAAAGAGTTGTCTGCTATTAGTGCGGCTGCGGCTGCTAATCCAGCTAATGCGGTTACATTTGGAGCGGCTGGGGTTTCACAAGCTGCAGTATTAAGTGCGGTTGCAATTGCTAGGAGTGGAGTTCAAGCGGCTGTAGTAGCTTCTCAGAAGTTTGCACAAGGTGGTGTATTAAGTGGAGCAAGTCACGCACAAGGTGGTATAGACTTAGGAAACAATCAAGAGGGCGAAGGAGGTGAAGCGATTATAAACAAAAGGAGCACACGTAAGCACATCGGTTTGTTATCAGCTATTAACCAAGATGGTGGAGGTGTTTCTCTTACTAATTCAACGCCTAACTTTTCAACGGTTGCAACTAAATACGCAAATGGTGGGGTGGGTAACTTTAGCGGTGGATCACAAATAGACTTAAACGATTTAAGGGCCGCATTTAGCGAAACTATGAGCACTATCAAAGTGCAAAATGTAGCTTCTGAAACAACAGGAGTATCAAACAGAGTGGAACAAATCCAAGACTCAGCAAGTTTCTAAATAGATTATTTTTATGAAATATAAAATAACATAGATAAATTTGCTATATTTGATTAACATTAATTTTTAAAACATTAGAAAATGCCAGTATTTTGCCCGTTAACAGATAACATACTAAACAACTGCGGAGATGACTTTCCATTAGCTGGATTAGGAAACATTTATTTAGCACCTATTAGATCGGTAGATATGACTGCAACCGTATTTGATGCAGCGACTCACGATGTAACAGCAATAGCATTGTTGACAGGTGAATTATTCGTTCAAATTGAAGGAAGAGTTTCAACTAAAGATTTAGCAACTGAAAACGCTAAAGATGGTGGTGGAAATGTTTTCAACATTACTGCAAACGCTGTAATTCCTAATCTAGACACAGTTAAGTCTTTCCTTTTAGAGTCTTACGGAAATCAAAAATTAGTAGTTATTGCTGAATTGTACGAACTTGACGCAGTTAGTGGAAACAGAAAAGCTGTAATTATCGGTTTAGACAACAAAATGAAGCAAGACGCTGGTGCGACTTTAGCATTCAACAACACATCAGAAGCAGAGCAAGGAGGTTTAAACGGTTACAACACTGTTATAACAGCAACTCAAGGCGAATCAACTAGATTCATGAAAGGTGATATTCTAGTTCAAGATGGTGCAACAGGAACAACTGTAAGCTTAGGGTAATACTTAGGTTTTAAATATAAACTTAAAAGCCCTACATGACAATTGTGGGGCTTTTTTTATAACTATAATTATTATGGCTGATAAAGAAAAGAAAGAAAAAGAGGTAAAAGAGTACACTGTCAATAGGAAAAGTATTGGTACTGCTTTAGTTTGGAAAGGTAAAAAAGTTCTTTTGAACAACGGACTACCACAATCAACACTAAAAGCTATGTTTACTTTTGGATTTAAAGCAATTTTAAAAGCTAAAAAATAATGTCTAATCTAGTAACTAGCACACAGGTTAAAACCGTAGTTACTGCGGTTAGCGCCTTTGACAAGTCTTATTTTGATACATCCATACAATGGATTGAGGATTCTTTAATTTGTGGGATTCTTACACTTCCTTTGTATACTGATTTATTACTTCAATTAGCTACACCACCATTAAGCGCAGCCTATCAAACGCTTTATGATAAAGTCGTAACGGCTGAGTCTTACGCTGTAGCATTTGAAGCATATGAAAAAGACTTAGAAAACAAAATAGCTAATCAGGGGGTAATGGACAACCATACCCAATGGTCAAAAAGCGCAAGTAAATCAAGTGCTAAAAAATCAATAGGAGTAATAAAGAGTAGGGAGGTATTTTACTGTGAAGCTTTATGTACGTTTTTAATTGAAGATTCAGAAAAAACCATTCCTGATTACCCTTTATTTGATACTGATTTAGCTTATTATAAACCTGAATTAAGAGGATTCTTTCCATTATGAGCAATTTACACGCAAATCAAGACGAAGCAAACAAGCACACTGCAAAGGGGTTTGATCTAGTAGGTAATAACACAAGACCTTGGAAGGACGAAAACAACGAACAAACCTTTACGGAAAACAACGAACTACCAAGAGCCATTAACTTTGTAGATGGTACTTTAGCACCACCAAGCACAACAGACGGAGACGTATTTGTGCTTATAGGTAGTGGAGTTTTGCATCCTAATTGGGGCGGTAATGCTTTTGGTAATTGGGTAAGGTATAGAAATTTGATTCCAGTAGGACTTGCTCCAGTAAAAGGAATGCTTTGCTATGATGACACTGCTAGTACTTGGATGGAGTTTGACGGTTCGGTTTGGGCGGCTTTTGGTGGTGGTGGTGGTGGTGTAACTAACCTAAGCGAAGGAACAGTTACAAATACAACGGTTGATGTAGACAGCGACACAGGAACAAACGCAACATTACAACCAGCATCAACTATAAGAGCTGGTGTAATGAGTAAAGCAAAGTTTGATGAGGTTGTATTAAACAACGCTAAAGTTTCAAACGTAGACACTGATTTATCACTTGGGCCAATATCAGCTACTTCAATGGATGTTAACTCAAGTGATGGAACTAATGTAACATTAACAGCAGCAGACGCAACTTTCTCGGGAGTTATGACAGCGGCTAAGTTTAACGAGGTTGTAGCTAACAACGCTAAAGTTTCAGCAGATGGAAGTATTGATACACATTCAGATGTTGACACAAGTACAACTGCGCCCGTAACAGGTGACGTTTTAGTATGGGATGGTACAGACTGGATAAATAGTAATATTTATTTAGCAACTGGAGCAACACCAGCAGTATCTTTAAGATTACATCAAGAGTTGTTAAGTGGAATTGGTAGATTAACTTGGGAAGGTACAACGGGCGGTTTGTTTTCCATCATAGACGACAAAGACAATGAGCTTTGGACAGTTTCAGACATTAGCGGAAACCCTATTGGGTACATTGATGCCGATTGGAATGTGAGATTGGGAAACCCTTTCAACAGACCTTTCTCAATAAGGTACGATAGCGCAACAGGTGTAAGCTATACAAAGCAAAACTTTCCAGATTACGCAAATGACGCAGCAGCAGACGCAGACCCAGCTTTATTAAGTGGTGAAAGCTATACAACAAGCGCAGTAAACAGAACAATATCAATTAAACCATAATGAGCGTACATCATCATAAATTACCGATTGTTACCGATGGACTTGTTTTTCAAGTTGATGCGGCTAACGGCTTGGGTGGTAATGTAACGAATACTAAAAACATTGCAGCACCTACGGAAGTTGGAACGTTTGTTAATGGTTTAACGGTTGTAAGTGATGAGTTTGATTTTGATGGGGTTGATGATAGTGTAAACTTCGGAAATGTTTATAACAATTTAATTAGTGATTCGGGAGGTAACGCAAATTTTACAGCAACGTCGCAAGTGCGACCAACGGCAAGCGGAGCAACTGGAGGTTATTACGTTTTTTCAAAATGGGGGCTTACAAGTAGAGGGATAGCTTGTAGTTACGGGAGGAGTTCAGGATACTTTCAAATAGAAAGCTCAACAGATGGCTCAAACGCTCAAGGTTGGCGTACAGCTAACACATTCGCAGTAGGGGAGGTTTATAGTGTTACATACATTATTGACAATAATTTAACCTTTGCAACAGGGGCAAGAAGGATTTTTGTTAATGGTATTGAAGAAACGGTGGTGAGTTTTTACGGAACATCAACTAATACAGCTATAAATCCTTCAATTATAGGAGATTTTAACGTAGGCAATGTAGATAGTAATGATGGTTTTTTTTACGGTCAAATAGCTAATTGCAAGATTTACGATAGGACATTAACTCAAGCAGAAATAACACAAAACTACGAAGCACAAAAACATAACTTTGAATAACATGGAAAATAACAAAACATACGCAATTGTCGCAATATCTGAATTGAATAACATCAATTACAGTGAAGTTGAACAAAACAGCGCAGACTCAGTAAGAAAGAATTTAGCAGATACGGAGTTTGTATTAAAATGGGATGGGGCAACACCTACAAGTATAGCAGTAATAGACCCTGCACCAATTGAATACACACATGAAGCTATATTAGTTGAAATGGCAAAATTAACATGGTCTGACCCAAATATTTTAATATAATGAGTACTCAAGCAGGATTAAATATAGTAACAGATGGGTTAGAGTTGCAAATTGATGCAGCTAATAAATTAGGCGGTAATATTACCGATACTAATAACATTGTTAACCCTACTGACTTAGGAACGTTTGTAAATGGCTTAACGGTTGTTGATGGTGAATTTGATTTTGATGGGGTAGATGATTACCTTGATTTAGGGTTATTTTTTAATAATCACAGCGACACAATGACGCTTTCATTTTGGGTTAAACACAACACTTTAGCGCCTATATTGCAATTTTTATTTTACAAAAGAGATACGTCTAACGCTGATTTTGCTTGCGGTTTAGTTTCTTCGGGCGGTAATTTCGTAGACTTTGGTTTTTCGGGGGGAACAACTAGTGTTAAATCAACTTCTTATCCTTCCGTTGATACTTGGTATAATGTAGTTTGTACGGTGAATTTCCCAGTAACTAAAAGTATTTATTATAATGGCGTTTTAGAGGACACAAATACAAGTGCAAGAGCTTTCCAAAATGTACTTACAGAACCGTTTGTTTTAGGGGCGAGAAAAAATGACGCACCATCAACAGGCTATTCTTATCACCTTAACGGGCAAATGAAAGGAATTAATGTTTGGAATAGGGTTTTAACAGCCGCAGAAATATCACAAAACTACGAAGCGAGTAAACATAGATTTGAATAAATAGATTAACTTTAAAAAAAGTTATGCCTGAAACACCTAAAATACAAAATGGCTGGTCTGAATATGCTCATACGATTTTAAGTAAAATTGAAGAGCTGCACAAAGACAATAAGCAAACGCAAAAAGACATAGCAGAAATTAAACTCGCTATTGTTAAGCTTGAAATAAATAAAGAAGAGGTTAACAGCTTACGTGATTGGAAAAGGGAGGTTTCAGATATTTGGAGCCCTAAGAATATGGACTCAGCACATCGGGAAATTTATATTCAAAAAGGTAAATGGTCTACTGTTTGGGGTGTTATAATAGCTTTACAGGTCATTTGGGGTGTTATCATAGCATATTTAAAACTTAAATAAATGTGTGACAAAATCAATAAAATTAAAGAGCTAGGCGAAAAATTAACAAATCAAATTGAGTTTGTCGATAAACTTATAGCAGCTATAGACACATCTAAAGAAGGATTAGCAATATTAGACAAAGACGGTAACTATGTATTTTTAAATACAGCACATCAAGAAATGTTTAAATATAGTGATGGTGAAATGTTGGGTAAAAGCTGGACTATTTTATACACTGAAAAGCAAATTGAATACTTTGTGAAAAATGTTTTTCCTGTAGTTTCTGAAATAGGTAGCTGGAAAGGTAAAGATGTAGCAATTTGTAAAGATGGTACATTAGTAAAAGAAATGATTTACTTAACTGCTTTACCTGATGGTGGGTTAGTTTGTACTTGTATAATAGACGAATGAAAATAAAGGCTAAAATAACAGAAATCTACAAGGGTATTATAGGCTCTTTAGATAACAATAAGAACAGCGGTTTTTCAGCGCGTAAAATAACCGTCTTAGTGGTTATGGTTTGCGTGGTGTTTATTCATGCCTCATGGCTTAAACACGCCTTTCTTCGTGAAGATTATGAATACATCATTGAGATATTAACTATTGATTCTTTATTTGTACTTTTGTTGCTTGGAATTGTAACGATTGAACAAATCAGCAAATTAAAAAACGGATCAAAAAATGAAAACGATTAAAGACTATTTTTGTATTGAAGAATTAGTAGATAAAACTGTATTTAATAAGTACGGTCAAAGCGCTTGGAAGTTCTTAGATAAAGAAGCACTACAATGTTTACTTATAGTTCGTGAGGGCTTAGGTAAACCAATGTCAGTTAATAACTGGAAGTATGGCGGTAAGTTTTCACAACGTGGTTTAAGACACAATATGTCTAACCTAGTAAAAAACAAAACAAGGCTATACTTATCAGCTCACATTTTCGGCAAAGGGTTTGATTTTGATGTAGCTGGGATGACAGCGGTAGAGGTTAGAAAGTGGATTGTAGATAATGCTGATTTATTCCCTTGTAAGATTAGACTTGAAAGGAATATGAAAGGAGAGCCTATTAGCTGGGTACACTTGGACACAATGAGCGAAGAAACAAAACCTAAAGTATATTTATTTGACGTATGAAAAACTTATTCACTGCATTCGTAGTTGCATTATTGATAACCTTATTTTTAACCTCTTGCAACAGTGAGAAACAACTACAAAGAAGGGTAGAAAGGCATGGTATAAAGGAGAGTATAGGCTTTGTTATTGCTAAATACCCTGAGTACTTTAAAAGCAAAGACACTGTAATACATGATACCTTAATAAGAGTTGATAGTATAATAGTGCCACAAATTGATACGACAGTACTTTTAAACGATTCTAACGGGTTTTGGACACATACAAGTGATAGCTTAACAGTTTTAGTAAACAAGCTCACAGGTAAGCTAAAAATGACCGTAAAACCTAGAATGATTTACATACATGATACAACGGTTGTATCTATTCCATGCCCTCAAATTATTTGCCCTGATTGTGACGACTTAACAGACAACACTAAAGATGGTTCTAACTTTCAATGGTGGTGGTTGATTGTGGTAGCTTTCTTACTTGGCTTATTCTATATTTGGATTAATAGAAATGTTAATAAGTAGGTAATTCACTTGTTTACATTTTTGTATATTTGATTTATGACTATAAAAGACTTCATAAAATTAGTGGCAAAGCAAAACGCTACAAACGTTAAAGGCTTAGGCGTTAAAATTGGAAGGGGTGAAAGCTCTTCTTTTTGGCGTACTGTTAATACTGGCAAAATTCACGCTGAAGATTTAAAGAAAGTAATTGAATCAACAGACGAACCATTTATAATAATTTACAAAGGGCAAAAATACAATATTAGTTAGTTAGGTTGTTTAGTGGTTTAAACGTGAAAGGGGTTAATCTTAATTGATTGACCCTTTTTTTTATACTATTTTGTAAAATAATGTTGAAAAGTTTTTTTCTTTATACAATTATGTGTATATTTGTGTAAGATTATTAACCACTTAAAAATAACAACATGATTACAGCATTTACGATTACAGCAGGAATTTTTTTACTAACTCAATTAAATTAAACCAAATGACAACAGAACAAAAAGCAGAAAACTACCATTTAATGATTATCAGAATTGATACATTTTTAAAAGCGTACAAAGACATCTTAATTGAATCACAAGATAGCTTAATTAATTACCAAAAGCTAGGAATGGATGAAATGGTAGAATTAAAAAAAGAACATTGCGATTTTTACAAAGGCAAAATTGAAGTATTAACTGATCTAAAAAAAGAAATATAATTATGAAAAACTTATACAAAGCATTAGCAGCGTTTCAACAAGAAGTTCCAGCAATACATCAAGGAACTAAGGGTTACGGGTACACTTACAGCGATTTAAAGACAATCTTTAGAGTAATCAATCCAATATTAAAAAAGCATGATCTAGGCTTTACTCAATTGCTTGACGGTACTAACATTAAAACGGTAATATTCCACACTGAAAGCGGTGAAAGTATCGAAAGTATTTCAGAGATTCCGCAAGGAATGACTCTTAAAGGGATGAACACCTTTCAAGTTAACGGCTCAGGAATAACTTATTACAGAAGGTACTCTTTAAGCTCTGCACTTGGATTAGTTACTGATGTAGATAGCGACGCAAAAGGAGAAGAAAAACCAGCACCACCGACAAAGGGAGCACTAAACAAAGAAAGGTTCTTAAAAGCTATAGACGCTATCAAAACGGGTGATTTTACAGTGGAAGGTTTGCAAGCGAAATACGCATTAACAGCAGAACAAAATAACGACTTAAAACAATTAGAAGCATGAAAAATTTAATAGTAAGGTGTTCAAGTTTATCTAAAATGATGACTAACCCAAGAGGAAAAACAGAAGAATTAAGCGCAACGACTAAAACATGGCTTAAAGAAATGGTAAAAGAGGAAGTGTTTAAATACAGAAAACAACTAGATACGCCAGCAATTAACAAAGGTATTGATTACGAAAACCTTTCAATTAATCTTCTTAACGATGCTACTTTTAACAAGTACGTGAAGAATGAAGAGCGCAAGACTAACGACTGGTTAACGGGTGAAGCTGATATTGTAACTGATGACGAAATACTTGATGTCAAAAGCTCTTGGAGTTTAGAAACTTTCCCAGCCTTTCAAGAAGATGCAGCCGCAGCAGTTAAGAAAAGCGGTTACGATTGGCAATTAAGGGGCTACATGATGTTATGGAACAAACCAAAGGCATCAATACGTTACTGCATGATTAGTACACCTGATAGCCTTTTAAAAGACTGGGATAATAAAAAGATTCATAAGGTTGACCATATTGATCCTGCTAGTAGAATTTCAACGGTAAACATCGAACGTGACGAAGCACTTGAAACAAAGATGCTAGAGCGTTACGAGGTAGCAAACAAGTATTATCAGCAGTATTTAAGTGAACTTTTAAATAAATAACAATGAGCGAACCAAACATAATAGACCGTCTTGAACTTACAATTATCAAGCATGAAATGGATTTAAGAAATGTAAGAATTGAACTACAAAATGAAAACTTAACGAGTGGACAAACTAGGGCGCTACACGTTGAAATCGAAAAAATAATATTTTCTTTAAAAACTTTAAAATTTATAAAAAAATGACAAAAGAACAACGGATCAAATCAGAAATCTTTGTTGGCTTAAACGTCTGCAAAGGTGTTAGCTTAAATAATGTACTTGAAACGACTTGTAGCGTCTTAGGGGTATCAAAAGACGAAGTGAGAAGCAGTAACAGACTGGCGAAAATAGTTTATGCCAGGCACATCTTTTGCTATTTGGCTTACAATACAACCTTTAACAAGACGTTAAAAGAAATAGGCAAATTCATAAACCGAGATCATGCAAGTGTAATACATGGAAAGTTAAAAATTCAGACACAATTCGACTTGTACGATGACGTAGCGGCCCACGTAAAGCAAATTAAATCAATCATTGGAGCTTATAACCCTGAGCATTTTGGAAGTAAAGAGCTTACAAGTAACAGTGTAGGTTTTTATGATACACCTGAAAAAATGGTAATCTTAAAGCAGTGGAGCAAAGAAAATGATTGTGTAAGTAGGGTTTAATAATATCAGACTTTTTGAAAAGCTACTCTTCGGGGTGGCTTTTTTTTGGTTTAGGGCAAAAAGTTTTGGAAAACTGGCAAAACTTAAAACGGCTACAGCTCAACAACAGTAAAGGAAAGGCAAAAAAGCAAAAATTAACCCTATACTTAATATAAGATAGCAACACTGTTTTTAATGTAAAAAACGATTATTTTATTTACGTTTTTTATAAAAAAAAGTATATTCCCTATAGGGGGTAAACAAGCTCTTTTTTTTTACCTTTTTACCAGTGTTTGTTTAATCAGAATATTATTTTTATATTTGTGTCATCGAAGCTGGGAACTTCAAACAATATTTATTTTAAACTTCTTTAATTTAGGTTCTCCCAGCACCTACTTTAAAGAGGTTTTTTTTATGCAAAACTTTATGAAAGTATCAATTTACAAATCTATCAAAGCGATAGCACCAATCAAAGACACCTCAGTTCTGAAAGTGCTTGATTTAATTAAAAGTGGAGCTTACAAAAGTAAGATAGCTGCAATCAGAATAGAAAAAGAAAAGAGTGAACGTAACAAACTTAAAAGCCTGTTACCTTATACGACTTTTTGTGGAACGTTTACCAGTAGATCAAACTCAAACTTGAAAGCTCATTCAGGACTTGCTTGTTTAGACTTTGACGATGTTAGCAGCCTTGAAGAGTTAAGGACGCAAATAAATCAAGACCCTTATACATTTTCCTCTTTTGTTTCACCTTCAGGTGATGGATTGAAAGTGCTTGTTAAAATTCCAAGTGTAGATAACAACAACGATTATCAAGACTATTACCATGAATTAACTAACCATTATAAAAAGTATTATGAACTAGATGAATCAACAAAAGACATTGCAAGAGCTTGTTATTTTAGCTATGACGAAGAGCTTTATTTAAATAATGAAAGTGAAATCTTTACTGATAAATTCAATAGACCATTACCAGTAGAAACAAAGGTTGTTAATATTCCAATTACTGATAAGAATGAAGTTGCCGAAAGACTTGAAAAGTGGTTTAAAAAACGCTGGACAACAACCAACAGGAACAACAACCTACATTCTTATGCTAGACAAATGAATGCTTTTGGTATTGACAAAGGTACTTGTGAAGGGTATTTAATGAGATACAACTCAGGAGGTAAAGAAGTTGAAATACAAAAGCTAATTGATTCAGCTTATAAGTACACAAAGGAGCACAACACAAAGAGCTTTGAAGACACTAAGATGGTTAAAGAAATAAAGCATCTTGCAATAGCTGGCGAAAGTATTGAAAGATTAAAACACAAGGCGAAAGACCTTGATTTTGAGAAGGTGAAAGAAGAGTTTGAAAGCCACAAAAAGGATTTACAACTTGATGAGTTTTGGTACTACACAGACAACGACCAAATTAAACTGGCTTCATTCAGGTTTTTGCAATACCTAGAACATAATAATATATTTAAATTCTACCCTGACGCTAATAGTGGAGCTTACATATTCGTTAAAAATGATAAGAATTTTATTTCAGTATTTGAAGAGTCAAAAATAAAAGATTTTGTTTTAGCTGATTTAAGGAAAAGAGGTTTGATTGATGCTTTTGAATTAATGGCAAATATTACATCTTACTTTGATTCGCGATTTTTGTCAATGATTAAAACAATAGACGTTAAATTCAATAGAGACACAGCAAAAGAGTCTTATGTATATTATCAAAATGCAGCAGTCAAGACAACAAGAGACAATATTGAGATACTTAACTACTCAGATATTACAGACTTAATATGGAAGAACCAAGTAATAAAAAGAGACATACAAATAAAAGAAGAGAGCGACGGCGTATTTAAGACCTTTATTTGGAAGTTAGCTGGTGAGAACATAGACAGGTACTATACTTTAAAATCTGTAATAGGGTATTTAATGCACTCTTATCAAAATGAAGCAAAGCCCAAAGCAATTATATTCAATGACGAAATGATAAGCGAGGACATACCGAACGGTGGTTCAGGTAAAGGATTAATACACAAGGCAATAGGACACATTAAAAATATAGTTATTGAGGATGGTAAAAAGTTTGATTCAAAAAACCAATTCGCTTATCAGAAGGTAAACAAAGACACTCAAATTTTCTTAATGGATGACGTACCGAAACGCTTTAACTTTGAAAGCTTATTTTCAATCATTACGGAGGGTATGACAGTTGAAAAGAAAGGTAAGGATTCGTATCAAATACCATTTGAAGAAAGCCCGAAAATATCAATTACAACTAACTACACTGTTAATGGTAGCGGTGCAAGTCACGAGCGAAGAGTGTTTGAGGTTGAGATAGCTAACCATTTTAACGATAGCTGGACGCCTGAAATGGAGTTCAATCAGTTATTCTTTTCTGAATGGGATGCTACAGAGTGGGCAAGCTTCGACAACTTCATGATTAGAGCGGTGCAGTTCTTTTTAAAGAATGGGTTAAAACAAAGTGATAAGGTAAATCTAAAATTCAGGAAGTTTAAAAATGAAAGCGGTGCCGAGTTGCTAGAATTTATGGACTCTAAAATGTTTGATGGTAACCCAATCAATAGAAAAGAGTTTAGAGACGACTTTAATAGACAATACCCAACACTTGCTAAGTTTAACACAGCGCAAAATTTCAATAAAAAAGTAAAAGGATATTGTGAGTTTAACGAAATTTCATTCAGAGAGGGAAAATTTAACGGAGTAATTAACTTTTATATTGGTGAAGAAGAACCAATTGAAAAACTACCATTTTAATCATGATTTTAAGAGACTATCAAAAAGATGTAGTAAGCAAAGTTCTTACTCATCTTGAAACAAATCAACGTTGCTGTGTTTCATTAGCGACAGGTGGAGGTAAGACAGTGATATTTTCAGAGCTTGTAACGCTCTTAAATGGTAAAACCTTAGTATGCGTCCACAGAGAAGAGTTAGTGCATCAGACGTCAGCTACATTGAAAGAAGAACACGACTTACTACTTCCAAAAGTTAAGCACCTGAGCAAAGATATTTGTGTTGCAATGGTTCAAACCCTTCATAATAGAGTAAAGAAAGGGCTTATTGATGTGAATAGCTTTGATAATATCATTATTGACGAAGCTCATAGGGGCGAATTTATGAAGATACTAGACTTATTCAAAGGTAAAGTAATAGGTTTGACAGCTACACCAAACTATGAAAAGAGCAAATACTTTTACAAGTGCTTAAAGTGCGGTATTGAGGAAGATAAAAGCGGTAAGTGTTGCAATAGAAAGCTAAAAAAGTACAGAGAAAACGTGCCTTTAGCTGATTATTATCATACATTAATTGAGGGTATCGGTATTAACGAACTAATTAAAAAAGAATATTTAGTAAAAGACGACCCTTTTGTATTAAAGATTGACACTAGCCAATTAGTTTACAATCCATCGAACGGAGAATACACAGAGGAAAGTATAGGTTTGGTTTTTGGCTCACCTGAAGCAATTGCAAACACAGTACAAACTTATCAGCAATTAGCATCAAATAAAAAGACGATAATATTTAACCCTAACACCTTAGTGAATAAAAAGCTTTATGAAGCAATGCTAAAAATAGGTGCAAATGTTAAGATGTATGACAGTAATAACCAAAGCGAGAACAGAAAAGACTTGATACAGTGGTTTAAAGATACGCCTGACGCTGTTTTATTGAATGTTCACGTGTTCACAACTGGATTCGATTGTACAGACGTAGAAGCGATATTTTTGAATAAAAAAACAAAATCTGTTAATTTATACCTTCAAATGGTTGGAAGGGGTGGTAGAATAACGGACAAAATATTTAAACCTAGCTTTAGAGTGATTGATATGGGTAACAATAAAGAAGATTTTGGCAATTGGAGCGATCCTAGAGAGTGGAAAAGTTTATTTAACGACAAAGAAACTAAAGAGGTAGGAGCAGCACAACCAGCAGCAGTAAGAACTTGTCACAATTGTGAAAGTATTATAGCAGCTAACTCTTTAAAATGTGAGGTTTGCAATGAAGAAAGGAAGTTCGGGGGTGGTGTTACTGGACTACCAACAAGAGAAGGAAAGCCTGTTATTCCAAAACCTAAACAAATCATTGAACACTGTCAAAAGGCGAAAAAAGATTGCCTAACAGCAAGAAAGATAGTTTACAGCTATGTTGCTGGAATGTTTGAAAACGTACCTATTCAGGTGTTTAAGCATAATAAGGCTACAGGAGTACTATTTAAGAAAACAAAAGACTTTATTCTACCTTACTATTTCGCAATAAATGACAGTAATTTAGAAGGCAACAGAAGGAGAACTATTGAAGATTTTACTAACCAAACTATAAAAGCAATTTCAAAAACTTATCAAAATGACTGAGGACATATTACAAGCAAAACTCTATAAATGGTATCACAATAGCTATTGCAACAAATTAAGCGACCCGCAACACTGTATTTTTTCAGTTCCTAACGGTGGCCTACGGTCAAAAAGTGAAGCTGCAAAGTTTAAAGCTACTGGTTTACTGGCTGGTGTTTCTGATTTGATAGTGATACAACCTAACAGAATAATCTTTGTTGAGTTGAAACTTGAAAAGGGGCGACAATCAAAATCACAAATTGACTTCCAAAACAAGGTTAACAACTTAGGTTTTGAGTATTATGTCGTCAGAAGTTTAGAAGAATTTAAGAAAATAGTTAAATGAAAATATTAGAATTGTTTGCTGGCAGTAGATCAGTAGGAAAAGCAGCCGAAGCATTAGGACATGAAGTTTTTAGCGTTGACTTAAAGCCCTTTCAAAATATTGATTTAGCAATTGATATTGAAGACTTAACGCCTGAAATGATACCGTTTAAACCTGATGTGATTTGGGCTTCACCACCTTGTACCACTTATTCAATAGCAGCGATAAGCCACCACAGAAATGGACAAATTCCTAAAACAGACTTTGCAGAGAAAAGCGATAGATTAATAGCTAACACTTTGAAGATAATCAAGCATTTTGATTGTATTTACTACATGGAGAACCCTGTAGGGATGCTTAGGAAGATGAATTTTATGATGAATATACCAAGAACAACCGTTACTTATTGTAGTTATGGAGATACAAGAATGAAACCAACTGATATTTGGAGCAACAATATACATTCTCTTTTTAACCTTGAAGGATGGCAGCCAAGACCGATGTGCTTTAATGGTAATCGTAAATGCCACCATGAAGCTGCCCCAAGAGGAAGCAGAACAGGAACACAAGGGGTAAAAGGAAATTATAACAGGTCTAAAATTCCTGAAGAATTATGTATTGAAATAATAAAAGCATCTGAAATAGTTGTGTAGTATACAATTTTGTGTATATTTACATCATAAACCAATTAAACTAAACAAAATGGCAACAGCTTACGAAGAAAAAGAAATTGAATTGAACGGCATCACTTACCTATGTGAAGTGGAGGTAGAAGGTAACTTAGTTGATGAATCCTTTGACCATGAATTTGGAACGGAATACCTTTCTAGTATTGAATTGGTAGGCGTTGAGATTATAACGGTATACGATCAAAATGATAAGGTAGTAACAAAGCGCAGGATAATAAGCGCATTGGAAAACATGATAAGTCTTGAAGATTTTAATGAAACTGAATTTGATTTTTCAGAATAAAAACAAACAACATGGAAAACAAAATAGTAGAAGCTGACATATTAATAGCATTATTCAAAACCACCGTTGAACAAAAGACGATGTTAAAGGGTACATTAAGCAAAAAGTTTAAAATGCTTTTTAACCAGTGGGAAGCTCAGGGCAATAGACTTATGCAAGAATGGGAGGGCAAAGATGTAACAGTTGATGAGCATATTGAATCAATAAGCGACGTTTTACACGACACAGTTGATGAAATACGTAAGAAAATAACACCTACAAGTTAACACTCGTGGCCTAATGCAATATCTAAACAAGGGAAATCTTCAATCATGAAGTAAATTTAATTAATAAGCCTTTAAAAAACATTGTTAAAAAACAGGTTTTAAGGTGTTTAAAAACAATAAAATGAACGAAACAGAATATTTAAGTCAAGGTAAAAATGGAGAGATATTAAGAGAGTCAATTAACCAAGTAAAAAAAACAGTAATAGACATCAGACTTCATCAAAGAAAAGGTTCAATGGGTTCATCAATCCAAGTTAATTACGGAAAAGGATGGGAAAATATTAAAATACATATTGAAAAATGACAATCCAACAAGCAATAAGAAAACACATACCCGATAGAAACATGAGGATTCGTATAGGTATGGCAATAGAACGACGCAGCATTGACCTAATAAGCGTTAAAGAGTTTAACGATACTTACGACCATGAAAGCATTATGCAGTTCCATAACATCGGAAAAGGGGCTGCTGATTTATTAACTGAGGTTATTCAAAAGGAATTACAAACAAACTAAAACCACAAAACAATGAAAAATTTAACAATAACAGTATTAATGTGCTTATCAATTAACGCAATAGCACAGAATAATAAAGTATCAAAAAAATTTAACCTTAATAGAGATGAAGGAAGGAAAGCCTTTAATGATACCACAGGAAGCTATAAGTACAAAAAACGTTCAAAGCCTATTGAAGTAGTCAAGGTGACAAAAGCCGACACTGTTAAAGTAGTAGAGAAACAACCAGAACAAGTTAAACCTATTGTAATTTTAGATATTCAAAAAGAGTTAAGAAGTATCAAATACAAACAAAAACAATCAGGAAAGCTATTAATTGAAGCTAGAAAGCACCGTATTGAATCGGTAATATGGTCAGCGTCTTGTACTGCTGTTGGTTCTATTGCACTAGCAACTGCGAAAGGACGACAAAAAGGCGTTAATTTTGGTGTTTTTGTTTTCTCTTTAGGTGGCGCAGTTTCTTTTGGTAAAATGATCCAAACGTTTTATAAAATAGGCGAAGCTGGAAGGGTATTAATTAAATAACAGTATTTTAACACCATGCAAAACAAAGAACTAATTGCCCACGCAATAGGAATAGTTAAAAACGTTAACGCTATCACAGTAAACGAATTAGCATACGACTTAGATATTAACATTTTACAAGCTACAAAGCTACTTTACGCATTAGAGGATAATGATTTAGTAGTTGATTTTGGGAGTTTTTTCGCCTGTACTGATTTAGCTGATTTTAATTAATTTGTTTTTTAGTATATTCGTGCTATGAAAAACATTAAAGAAATGATTGAAACGGTTGATATTAATACCGTATTCACAAATAAAGATAATCCAAGAATATTAAAAGACGATAAATTTAAAAAGCTAGTTAAGTCAGTAAAGGAATTTCCGCAAATGCTACAAATTAGACCGATTGTAGTTAATGCTGAAATGATTGTTCTAGGAGGTAACATGAGGCTAGAAGCTTGTAAGAAAGCTGGACTGAAAGAAGTAACGATAATTAAAGCGGACAACCTTACAGAAGAACAACAAAAGGAGTTTATTATAAAGGACAATGTAGGCTTTGGTGAATGGGACTGGGACATGATAAGCAATGAGTGGGACACAGATCAAGTGGAGGAATGGGGGTTAGATTTGCCTGATTTTGAAGTTGACGAAGTACTTGAAGCAGAAGAAGATGAATTTGATGTGCCGTTAGGAGGTCTTGAAACTGATATTGTTTTAGGAGACTTGTTTGAAATTGGGGAACATAGACTGCTGTGTGGAAGCTCTACTGAAAACGATACATGGGAAAAGGTAATGAATGGTGAGCTTTGTGACTTAGTAGTAACTGACCCTCCATACAACGTAGCGTATCAAGGAAAAACAAAAGAAGCGCTAACTATTAAGAACGACGCAATGGGAGATGGTGACTTTTATCAATTCCTTTACGACTTTTACACTGCTTTAGGGAGTTTCACAAAAGCAGGTGGTTCTTGGTATGTTTGGCATGCTGACTCCGAAGGCGCTAATTTTAGAAAAGCAATGGCTGACGCTGGAATAATGGTAAAGCAATGCCTTATTTGGGTAAAGCAAACAATGGTGATGGGAAGGCAAGATTATCATTGGAAACATGAGCCATGCTTATACGGCTGGAAAGAAGGTGCTGCACATAATTGGTACACAGACAGAAAACAAACAACAGTTTTAGAGTTTGACAGACCTTCAAGAAATGCAGAACATCCAACAATGAAACCAATTCCTCTTATTTCTTACCAAATAGGAAACAGTTCTAAAAAAGGAGATTTAGTGTGTGACGCTTTCTTAGGTTCAGGAACAACAATGATAGCTTCTCACGAAATGAAAAGGAGATGTTACGGCATGGAATTAGACCCTAGATACTGCCAAGTAATAGTCAACCGTATGTTAAAACTTGATCCTACATTGGAGGTTAAATTGAATGGGAACAAGTACGAACCAAAAACAGAACATTAACAGAACGTAGCTATGTCAAAAGAAGATTTAATACCATTCAAAAAAGGACAGTCAGGAAACCCGAAAGGTAGACCTAAAAAATTAGTCAATCATATTACTGATGAACTAAACAAAGAAGGCTATAAAGCAGTTAGTAAAAGCAATATATTAGACGCTTATCTCACATTGATACAGCTACCTTATAACGAAATAAAATCAATTGCCAGCCCTAACGATAAAACAAAATACCCTTTTTTTTATAAATTAGTAGCTAAGGAGTTGATAGGTAGGAAGGGTTCTGAAATGCTTGAAAAATTATTAGACAGGGCATTAGGGAAAGCAACACAAAAAACAGACTTAACTAATAACGGTGCTAAGTTTGAGACACCTCAGATAATTGTCAACAGTGCTGAACTACCTGATAAGCTTAAAGGTTTACAAGACGATCTAAGCAATGAGTAGACAAAACTACTTAGACCTTGACGCAATACAGTTCCTAATTGAAGAAGGTATATTAGAAGAAGGTTATGAAAGGTTAATCTTTGAGAAGGACGGTCAAGAGATAGTATTAAACGACCTATTGATATTGTTTGCAATGAGAAACCAAGTGTTTACATACGGGGAAAACTAAAACAATTGAAATTATCAGGAACATTTGAGAAGAATTTAGACGCTTATAGGGCCAAAGCTAGGTACATCATAAACAAAGGTGGGACACGTAGCTCAAAAACTTACAGTATACTTCAATTACTTTACTTTATTGCTACATGGTCTAAAAAACCTTTAGTTATCCACGTTGTATCTCACTCAACACCTCACTTAAAAGATGGTGCTATAAGTGATTTTGAGAACATTCTAAAGGGTAATAATGTAGACGTTGACAGTATAAGAGTACAGAACCCAAACACTTACACAATAGGCAACAGTATAATTAAATTTATAGGCTTTGATAAGGCTGGTAAAGCTTTAGGTGCTGCTAGGGATATTCTATTTGTGAATGAAGCGAATGAAATGAAATGGGCCGTTGTTCACCAGCTATTCATGAGGACCAAAGAAACAATCTTTATTGATTATAACCCGTCGTCAGAGTATTGGATAAATACACAAGGAATATACAACGACCCTAATGCTAAGGTATTACACAGTACATTCTTAGACAATCACGATAACATTACAGAAAGTCAAATCAATGACTTATTAAAAGCTAGGGATAAACACGATGACGAAGTAAGAAGAGGGCTACAAGGGTACTGGTATAACTATTGGCGCGTCTACGGAATGGGCTTAGAAGGAATATTAGAGGGGGCTATATTCAATAATTGGACTACAGGAACGTTCGACGACTCTTTACCCTTTGGCTATTGCATTGATTTCGGTACAAAAGACCCGTTTACCTGTACTAAAATAGCTATCAATAAGAAGGAAATGAAGATTTACCTAGAGCAAATCATTTACAAAACAGGGCTAACACCTAACACTAGCGTACAAGCAATGGAAGGAAACAACATAAGCAAAGACGCTTACATAGTTGTGGATTGTGCGGATAAAGGTTGGGGAAATACATTGGTTGAGGCTGGGTTTAACATAGTGCCAGCTAAAAAAGGAGCTGGTAGTATTATTAGTGGAATCAACGCGTTACAAGATTATGAAATGATTGTAACAGAGGATAGCGATGCTATTATAAGGGAGCTAAGGGGGTACATTTGGCTTGATAAACGTGGTGAAGTTCCAATTGATGATTATAATCATTCAATCGACCCTATAAGATATTACGAAAAATTCTATAACTTTATAAGTTAAATAGATATTCTTTATATTTGGAGCATGAGTGACTATAATTTCTTTGATAATTTAAAAATAAAATCAGTAGTAGACTTCTTCCCCTTGACTGATAGCTTCGGTTTTAAACGGGTAGATCAAACTACAATAGTAAACGAAGGCTATGTTTCAAACCAAGACGGTTATGCTGTAATTTCAAAGCTGGCTAGTATTTGCGCTGATATGCCGATAATAGTTAAACGTAATGGAATAGAGGTAACAGCCCAAAACGATGAGTTTGCAAACTTCTTCTATAACAGGTGGAATGGTGATTCGGGTAGTAAGCAAGGTTTAAACGCTTTGTATACTAATCTTTTCCTGTTCGGTTTAGCTTATGATTATACACCGACTGATGCAATTGGGTTCTTACCATTGGAGCAATGGGTACTTCCTACGCAAAGAGTAACGCCTGTAGTTGGTAAAGATGGCGGTTCATTCTTTGAAAAGCCTGTAAGCTATACGTTTTACGATGTAAACAACAAACAAAAGAACATATTACCAGAGGAATTAGTTATAATTAGATACTACGACCCTACAAATATAGATAGTTCTAAGGACGGATTAAGCCCATTACAATCAGTTTGGAATACTGTTATAGCTGAAAACGAAAGAGGAACCGCAGAAGCTTCAATGTTAAAAAATAAAGGTATTGCTGGGTTTTTAAGTCCTGAACATTCAAAAGAAAGTTACGGTTTAATTGGTAAAGCTGCGGAAGCTGCAAGGGCTGTAGCTAAGAAACTAATGGGAGGTGCTGACAAAGCTGGAACGGTTGAGGTAATCGAACAACCTGTTAAATATACCCCAATAGGCTCAAATCCTTCTGACATGAAATTAATTGAGGGTAGAATGCCACATCTAAGAGATATTTGTAACGCTTACGGTGGTGTATCTTCAATGTTGTTTAATGACCCTAATAGCCGAACTCACGCAAACTATGAGGAAGCTAAGAAGTCAATGTATACAGACTTTATTATTCCACAAACTAACTTATTCATTGACCAGTATAGCAGGGGGATGATTGAAAGAGTTAATAACTCAACAGGTGCAATCTATTCTTTAGAGATTAAAGAAGAGGAAATTGTAGTACTAGACACTAACGACATGGACAATGAGTAAAACAATTAAGGGAAATACATTAGCAGATATTAAAAAGCTGTTAGAAGCAAAGAAGCAGAAGGTAAACGATAAAAAACTAATTAAGAAATGAATAGAAATACAGTAGTTAAGCAAGTAACAAGAGATAAAGAGGAAGCTTTATTGTTAAAAAGAGGGGCTGTAAAGTTTACAGATTCACCCGTATTAAGTCCAGTACTTGGAAAGGTAAAGGATGACGAGCCAAACAAAATGCTATTAGAGCGTAACTTACCATTGGATACAGAGGAAGCCGTTTATCGTACTATCATAGCGAATACATACAACTACATGGATTCACATGATGACGTACATTTAAACAATGTATTCAAAAAGTCCTTAGAAGAAACTAAAAAGCTTTTCTTATTGCACGACCATAAATTTGAGGTGACAGCACAGACTGGTAACATCCTAAAAGCATACGAGCAAGACGGACGCTTCATTTATTACGGGCTTAATTCTCCATTAGATACACAAGCCTTGCTACTTGATGTTGAAATAGAACGTGCTAAGAATGAATTGGTATTTAATGAGTATAAGAATCACAACATCAATCAGCACTCAGTTGGTATGTACTATGTAAAGATTGATCTAGCAATAGACAACCAAGATGACAAAGAAGCTTATGCACTTTATAGAAAGTACTTGCCGCAAATAGGTAATGCTGATAAGGTAGAGCAACAAGGGTACTTCTTTGCAGTTCAGGAGGCTAAATTGAAAGAAACAAGCGCGGTATTAATGGGTTCAAACGACTTAACAGGTATATTTGATAACAATAAAAGCATCAAAACAATAGACGAAGCGCAAAAAATGTTCGATTATTTAGGTAAAAATATAGAGAATAAGGAAATTTTTAATAATATTTGTAAGCAGTATGTTGACACTTTCAAGCAAATCGAGCCGTCTTTGGACACTCAAACTGTTATTAAGCCGTCATTTTACACAACAATGAGTAAATTTTAATAACAAACAAAGACCTTGAAAGGGGCAAAAACAAAATGAAGTTTTCAGAATTTTTAGTATCTAAAGAAGTTAGCGACATCGCTGGCTTAGATGCAGAAAGACAAGCTGAATTATACAATGAGTATAACGAAGCGTCAAAAGTAGAAATTGAAGCAGCAATTGCTTCTAAAGCATCTAGTGAAGATGTAGCAAGTTTAAAAGCTGAACTAAGCGAAACAATGACGAAGCAATTCGTAGCATTGCAAACTGTTCTTAAGGAGCAAGGAATGTATATGAAAAAGATTGCAAAGTCTGACGCTGTAAAAGAAATCTCTTTAGATAAAGTTTTAGCTGACAATAAAGAAGCATTGAAAAAGTTGCAAGGTTCAACTAACAGCGCTGACAATGTTAAGATGACATTGAAAGTTGTTGGTGATATGTCTTTAGGTGGTAACACTACTGGACAAGTTCCACAAGCTGACAGAAACCCAATTATCGGAGACACTAAATCTAGATCAATTAAATTGATGGACTTAGTTACTATCGGTTCTATTGGTTCAAATTTAAAGGAGTGGATGTATGTCGCGAATAACGACGGTACAGCAGGAGCAACCGCTGAGGGAATTTTAAAGAATCAAATTGATTTCGATATTGTTGTAGGTTCTCAAAAAGTTGAGAAAATTACAGCGTTCGTTACTGTTACTGATGAAATGTTGGACGATGAAGCTCAAATGTCTACATTGATTAACAGCAAATTAGCAATCGAATTAAACAAAGCTTTAGAGCAAGGTGTTTATGATGGTTCAGGAGTTAGTCCAATCTTAAACGGTATTGAAACTGTTTCCCCTGTATTCGCTGCTGGTGTATTCGCTGCAACGGTTGACAATGCAAATGAGGTTGATGTTTTACAAGTAGCATCTAATCAAATTGAGATAGCTGACCAAGATATGGCTACAGCAATTTTAATGCACCCTAGTGACGTTACTTCTTTACTATTGACTAAAATGTCTAGTACAGATAAGCGTTATGTTGAAAGGTTACAAATGATTGCAGGAACACTTTCTTTTGATGGTATTCCAGTTGTAAAAACAACATTAGTTACTCAAGGT
>Ga0070747_1000297_pt1 | contig 25432 bp, 32 predicted proteins | sample VirMetDEL_Mar_31_FD_77321 | JGI IMG/M metagenome (GOLD analysis project Ga0070747, IMG submission 77321) | Aqueous microbial communities from the Delaware River and Bay under freshwater to marine salinity gradient to study organic matter... | ecosystem: Environmental > Aquatic > Marine > Coastal... | reverse complement strand
ATAATATATCGCGCCCACACCCGCGCGCGTACGCGTTTTGTCATTTGTCATCCATATATAATCTGTATGGTTAACCCTTTAGGGGATGCATCAAGGTAAAGAAGCGTAGCAATAAACCCGATAGCAACAACGCAGATAACCAAGCCTATACAAGCCTTTGATGGTTATTCTGGCATCTACCCAAACAAAAACCCCCTAGACAATGCTAGGGGGCTTCTGGGGAGGAAATAGTAAGGTTTATTTAGTCTTGTTCTGGTTCATATTCCTTCTTGTTAAAACCAATCTTTATCTCTGGCATATCCGCAAGTGTCTTGACATCCTTGTGGTAGTAATACTGTTTTATACCAAAAGCTTCTAGCATCTCGTGAAGCACTTTCACTTGAGACTGGACAGAATTAACAGTATTAGCAATCAATGCCAATTGCTCATGTGGTACGACTGCAAACTTCTCACCGTCTTTTAGTTCATTAAGGTGGTATGAAATATTATTCTTATGCATTGTTTTGTTTCCCTTCAATCTTGTAAATTTTACGATAACGCCTACCGCTACCGCTTACACTCTTGGTTATTACATTATAATTAAGATTACGCAACACTTTTATTGATTGGGCAACAGTAAGCCTTCCACGACCGATAGAACCCGCAATAGTCGGCAGTGCTACAAAGTGACCCCTAGATAGTTCTTTAAGGACTAGCTTATCGGTTGGGTTGAGTTTCTGTCGATACTTACCTACCTGATTATCCGCTACGATTTCGTCGGGAAAATCCTGTTTATTATCATCAGGGAATAGGGCAAGCTCGTTGATTAATCGCTTACTTGCTAAATGCTGTTTATGCTCGTTCTTCATAACCTGCTCAAGCCTAGCATCCAGAACGTTAATTGCACCCCAGAGAGTAGAGCAAACGTTTTTAACTTCCAACACCGACTGACTATATAGCTTATAATCGCGCATTGTTGGAGTATCTTCTGATGTTGGTATAAGTTTCTTATCCATTGTTTTATTTCCTTTTCAATTAATGAATATTGCGTAAATTATTAGAGACAACAGAACAATCATAACTGTTCTGTAAATTATATATAAAGCTTCCAATTAAGCCACCCCGCATAGTTTTTCCCATTCGGGTGAGGTTATAACATCCCTAACCATATCTGAACGCGACCTTCTAACGTCGTGCTGTTTATGGTTCGACTTGGCGTTCTTGGTTTCAAGCGTATGGGTTGACCAATGTGTTAGGGCATTATAACCCGCCCAAACAGTCTCGCCCAATTCCTTTGCTTCCTCGTGATATTGCTCAACCAACAGATTAAGCAGACTCTTGTTAACCATTGGCTCGTCAGTTTGCAACATCTCCGCTTTTGGCTGTTCCTTCTTACAGATACTTGTTGCTAGTATATGCTCAAAGTCTCGACTGTTTAAACTAGTACGCGCCCAGTTGTTCATCTTCTCCCGCTGATTAGTAAACATATCCAGACTAAAAACTGCCTTCCCAATCATAGCCCTGATATCTAATCCCCTAGTGTGCTTATGTTTCTGGTGATATGCCTTAGCACCACCAAACACAAGACTGTTACGGCATAGTTCACGATAAGCACCGCTAAACACTTGGAAAGCCCACGACATATCAATGCTATTATAAATATCAATTCGTGGGGTAACAGCATCGTCCAACTGGCGAGAATTGATATCGGTTTTGAAATCGTTGAAATACACAGTTCGGTGCGCTTTCTTACCTTCCTCGAATAGCCTGTCAACAACTTTGAGATTATCGACCAAAAAGTGCGGGTGTTCTTGGATAGTTCGCGCCTGTTCACTAATCATATCTTGATGCGGGACAAGCTTATAGCTATCAGCTATAGGACGCATGGGGACAATCTGACCTGTTGCCTGATTATAGACAGCATTATAACCGTGCATAGTCTCGACAATGTCTGGCTGTTGTTCCCCCATTCCACCATAGGACGGAATAGACGCGCTAATCGGTACGCGCTCAAATTCCGAATAAGCTTTAAATAGTGACATATCGAAAATGTCATTATGATGATATGATATACCGCCCCGAACATCTCGAAAACCAGTATCATTTATTCTTGTTTCTACTAAATCCAACATCTGTTTTTCCTTTCATAGTTGGTTTAAATATCGTGGATACGCTTCCACGTTAACCAAGTAATAGCCTGTATTTCAAATGCTTTCAAGTGTCTTTTTTGAAATGTGCATCTTTTACCCGCTTCGACGTATGCTTCCTGTAGTTCTTTATAGTACTTCTTGCTGATGTAATTCTTGGGACTGGTAAGCCCAAACCGCTGACCCTCGAATATTCCCTTAGCGTGTCCATCGATACAGCAGGTATCGTATCCCATGATGCACTCAAAAAACGAAACTATTTTCTGCCCGTTCAGCTTGTAGGTTATGTGGTAATCAGACACGACATCATCGTGACAATTTCCCAATAGTTTAGCGTCGAGTATTTGCCAAGCTTTATTTTTCATCGCGTTATATGTTGAAACTTTGACGCTGTTGATATCCTCACCATCTAGATAAGCATCGATTAGAACGTGGGCGTTCTCGATATTACGTTCCCACTTGTTATTAGGTGACAAGGCAGACACAACACCCGCAACGATATTAACTGGCAAGTCAAACTGAACAGCCAACCGTTCACACTCAGTCAATGCGACACGATACCAAGTGACACCGTGACGACGTTCTGCGGGTGTTGATAGATTATATATATTAATAATGTTTTCTACTGACATGATAAATTCCTTTCGATGCCTAGTAAAATTTAGCGTGGCGTTTTTGTCAAGCTTTTTATTAGGTGTGCAATAACATCAACAGTAAAACCATTACCAAGCATCTTATAGCGTTGCGTATTGCTTACATGATTGGTGTAGTTATCTGGAACAGTCTGTAACCGTTCACACTCTAGGGGAGTAAGTTTTCGCCATTGGAGCGCGTCGAGGCTTACAGCAACGTTGTCCTTCTGGACTGTCGTTAGTGCGTTTGTCTTCTGGTCAAGTCTTACTTCGAGTCGCTGTTTTGTCAGCCCCTTTGTCGCTTGTTTGTGGTCTTGTCTCACTCCATCTACAACGTAGCGTCCCCGCCATGCACCACACAATATCTTGGGTTCACGGTTGCCCCCTTGCATTGTTGTTAGCGTGGGCGATTTGCCATCAACATGATAGACACGTTTTAGTATGTCGTGTCCATTCAAATCTGCGTCTCCAACGTGGCACAAACCGTCATCACTAAATACAAGTTGCCGTCTGTGCTTCTGGAAGTATGACTTGAGGTTGCCACCCTTCCAGTAGTTAGCATCTAGGCAATGTGCTTTGTCCCTATCTACAAACCCATCCTCTATTATATCCTTGAGGACTAGTTCTTTATCGTCTGGTTTTGTCACGTCTGGTATGTTCGTCCAGTACAAACGCTTGCGACATTGGGGAGACACAAGAGAACTGTTTATCTCTACTGGCTTCACCCCTAGTGCATCAGATATTATGTCCTGATACTGTTGTTTCATCTTGACGTTCTCAAGTAGGAAATACTTGGGCTTGAGTACACGCAATATGTTGACGTACTCCCAGAATAACTTACTGCGTGGGTCATCGAAATTTAGTTGCTTACCCGCAAAGCTAAACCCTTGACATGGTGAGCCACCAACAAGTAAGTCGATAGGTTCGTTGTGTAGGTGCGAACGCTTGAGTATGTTGGTCACATCTCCTAGCTGTTCTATGTCAGGATAGTTTGCCATCGCTACCTTGATAGCATACTTATCTATCTCACTAGCGTAGTATTTTGTCACAGGAACACCCGCTCTATCTAGAGCAATTCTGGTACAAGCCATACCATCAAACAGACTAAGCACTCTCATCTGGTATCTCCTTACTTAACTTATATTCTGATACGAACATGAAACCACCACCATTGCCTTCCTCATCCTTAGACACTTCTACACGCAATGTTTGATGTCCCGCTTTGTGTAGTATGAAACTAGCAAACCCATCCTCACCTACACCATCAGTATCCTTCATACCATCGAACTTGCTTATAGTATATCCCTCAAGTTGTCCATAGTATTCCTGAAACCACTTCTCTCGCTTTTCCATTATGTCTTCTACATATTCATTCATCTGGTATCTCCTTATTCTATACTCGCCCATATTAAACGAACTATATCTTTCTCAAATTCTTGTGGTAGTGAATCAATAAAGTCACTTACATTCATTTCAAGTATCTCTTCATACTTGCGTTCTAAGTATTCCTCGTGTTCGTGATTACTCATGCTAGCACCCTCCTGTTGATATAATCCTCATCATTGGATAGAACCTCACCCTCGACCCTATCCCAACACTCTACTACATCACTAGTCTCTATCCAGACTTTAGCACCACATGATAGTGGCTTATCAGGACTATAGACTACCTCAGTCAAGCCATCGACTAGCACCCTATCACAATAGATATTCTGCTTACCCGCCTTAACTGTAATTACTGGTTCTCGCTTATCATTCTTCTTGTTGGAACGAATGACGTGCTGATTAACGTGTATTCTTTTTATCATGGTAACTCCTTTCAATACAATAGCTGTACACCTAATGTATATGCCTGTCAAACAAAAAAGGGGCTACCCGAAGATAACCCCTTTTAAGGAAAGGAAAACACCATACTATAGATACTACGCAGAAACTTCGTATGGTATCCCTAAGAGTATCACTTTATCTTTATTAGTGTCAAGCCATTTTTTTGCTTCGCGTTCAGAATTTGTCACATGAATAGTTGCCCAAGTTGGAAGGTCAACTGCTGTTCCATTCTTAACGCGTTCTTTATTTGTCAAGCCTATCCTAGCAGACGATACTCTTGCGTTGACTAGCCAGAGCTTGTCGTAGGGTCTTTGTACAACTTCGGTCTTAGTTTCACGCTTGTTCATTGTCTTCCTCGTATATTTCTATGGTTAGGTCTATAGCATCACGAATAAGGTCAGCAACACTTACCTGTTCCATGCTTGTCTTCTGTTGTTCACTTGCCATGTGGGATAGTTTGTCCCATTGCGCTTGTGTCATCAGTAGATTGTACGACTTAGTTTCTTCTTCTATCTTGTTTGGTCTCGCCATGTTTGCCTCGTTGGGGGGTTTGCCCTGCAGGGTATACGCGATTATAGATACAGAAAAATCATTCGTCAAGCGAAAAGATTTGTTGACAGATGTTTTTGTAACCTATACATCTTATAGCATGACTGATTGGATTAAAAACTATGTGACAGATTTGCCATTGCAGCCAAACGGCACAATGCGCCTAGACTGTCCTCTATGCCATAGGAAGAACACGTTTAGTGTAGCGGAACAGAATGGACAGAGGCTGTACAACTGCTTTCACGCTCAATGTACTGCGAAGGGACGGACTAAACTACGATTAACAACAGACAACACTAACCCTCTTCCATTAAGAGTACATTCTCCAGTAAGAGCAGAACCTAGTCTTGTGTTTGAAGAGCCTGACACGTTTGTCCCGATATCTCGTAGTGAGAAGGCTTTTAGTTATATTAGGAGTGTCAACGTATCCAAAGCCTACAATAGTGGTTGGGTAGACCTACGATTTGATTTCAAACGTAACCGTGTGGTCTATCTGATTAAGGATGGCAATAGGGTTGTGGATGCAGTTGGTAGAAGTTTAACAGATGAAAAACCGAAGTGGTGGAGATATGGAAGAAGTGGTCATCCTTTCGTTTGCGGTAACGGACGCGTGGGGATTATTGTTGAAGATTGTGCTAGTGCTTGTAGTGTTTCATGTAGTTTTACAGGAATAGCACTACTAGGTACAAGCCTACTGGATAGCTACATACCTATCCTACGCAGATATAAAAAGCTCTATGTAGCTCTTGATAAGGATGCTACAAAGAAGGCACTAGATATTGTAATTAAATTACAAGATGTCGTAACGACAAAGATGATGATTTTAAATCAAGATTTGAAGGATATGAGAGATGACACAAGAGAAAGAATACTCGCAAGTTACGATTGAGAAACAGGTACTAGGCTACCTACTCAATTACGAGTTCTACCAGAAGGTAAAGAACATAGTCACCAAGGACATGTTTACTGGTAGGGATGCAACAATATTTGATTGCATTGGTTACGCACACAAGAAGTACGAACAAGACATGCACCCACGACAGATATCAGCGGTGGTATATGACCGTAACCCTGCTATGCCAAGCAGTGCGATACAAGAAATATACGACACTATAGATTCGATACCTACGGAGATGTCTCCCAACATGGAGTTGGAGATGGATGTGGTCAGGAACTTCTGGGTTAGGGATAAGGCTAGGCAGATAGGTGAGAAGGCTATAGCAATCTTCACTGGTGAGTCCGAACACTTTGGGGAACTGAAGACCCTGATTGATATGGTAGAGGATGGTAGGATGTCTGACAAGACTACCTATAGTGAGGTTGTCACGGACTTCTCCGACTTAGTTAAAGAGGCTGTGTCTGACCCTGACTTCCCCTTCGATTGGGAACTGATGAGCCAGAACCTTGGGGGCATGGACAGGGGTAACTTAGGTATCATCTTCGCTAGACCTGAGGTAGGTAAGACAACGTTCTGTTCCTTCCTAGCTTCTAGCTACATCAAACAAGGCAAGCGTGTTGTCTACTGGGCTAATGAAGAACCTGCCCCGAAGATTAAGTTGCGTATAATTCAATCCTATTTTGGTCTGACACGACATGCAATGGAAGAGGAGATGCACATGCTCCACTCTATCTACACAGACAGGATAGAACCCTACCTCACAGTTATGGACTCTGTTGGTACGTCTATGGCTGAACTAAATGATTATGCTCAACTAAATGAACCTGACGTTATGTTCTGTGACCAACTAGATAAGTTTAGAATAGATGGTGAGTTTAACAGGGGCGACGAACGCCTGAAGGAAACGTATGTGATGGCTCGTGAGATAGCCAAGCGTAACAAGTTACTACTCTGGTCTGTGTCTCAGGCTAGCTACGATGCCCATGACCGTCAATTTGTTGACTATGCTATGCTAGATGGTTCGCGAACTGGTAAGGCAGGAGAAGCGGATGTTATCATAGGTATTGGCAAGACGGGTGGCTCTGATGAGGAGAACACCGCACGGCATATCTGCATATCCAAGAACAAACTCAATGGGTGGCATGGTATGTTTACAAGTCATATTGATATAAACACGGGGGTATACTACTGATGCTTATTAAGATACTTACCTTCTGGATGAACAAGGATGAGATGCAAGACCCCAGCATGGACAATGTGTTGCGTTTTCTTATCATGTTTGTATTTGCTTGTGGGGCTTACGTAGTTGTTGTAGAACTTTTGAGGAAGGCGGTTTGCTCATGCTAGGAATATATAGAAACATCATGGACAGCACCAAGAACCCGCTGTCTAACATACCTGACGTGAATACTCGACACATGATAATGCAAGTCTTGGCTTGGATGTGGTGCATCATATTCAGTATGTATCTAGGCTCAGTTCTTGCCTTCGGTGTTAGTGCTATCATACATGCTCTAATACTTGCAGGTATATTCACCACTGTTGGAACATTCGAGACAGCAAAGCGCAGACCTCAATACTTTGGTGGGCTAGGCAGGGGCAACGGGGGGGAGCATGACTAACATCCTCACTTTTGATGTAGAGACTACCCACAAGGAGAAGTCTAACGGTTCTACTACTCCCCTGCCCTACTTTGGCAATATGCTCGTGGCAATAGGATACAAGTGGTTGGACGAGGAAGACGTAACCTACGACTGTTACTACCACAGTACAGAAGAACCAACACCCGATGCGTTCGACAGGTTTCAATCAGAGCTAGACCGTGCCGACATTGTGATAGGACACAACATCAAGTTTGACCTGTCGTGGATACGCGAATCTAATTTTAAGTATGAAGGGAAAGTTTATGATACGATGGTTTCAGAATATATTCTATCGAAGGCAAGACGTTGGGCTTTGTCGCTTGCTTCTGTTGCAGAGAAGTATGGTGGAGTGCAGAAGGAGAAAGACCTCATTACTCCCTACTTCAAGGAGGGCAAGACTTTCTATGATATACCGTGGGACACGATAGTAGAGTACGGTATAGCCGACGTACTGGCTACAGAGCAAGTAGCCCTAGAACAACTCAAAGCCTTTGGCTCATCTTTTGAGGAGATATATAATGAACCTGTTACCCACACTACGCTTGTCGTTTGAGATGACGGATGTTCTGGCTCACATAGAGCAGAACGGTATTAAGATAAACACAGACACCCTACTACAGATTAAAGAGGAGTACGAGCAGGAGATGTTCGTCCTTGAACGTAGGCTTAACGAACTGGCACGGAATGCTATGGGTGATACTCCTGTCAACTTGGATAGTCCCGATGATAGGTCTATGCTGTTATACTCCTGCAAGGTAAAGGACAAGAAGCAGTGGGCTATCCTCTTCAATCTTGGTCACGAGTTTCGCGGGGCTACTAAGAAACCAAAACTACGTAAGCGCATGACGCGCACAGAGTTTAAGCATCATGTCATACGACACACAGATGTGGTCTATAAAACGGAGGGTTCACAGTGTCCTGCCTGTAGGGGTACAGGACGATATTCTCCGCTCAAGAAGGATGGTAGTCTGGGGAAGGCTGTTCGTATCTGCAAGCTTTGTGAAGGCAAGGGTGTCCGATACAAGAAGCTTAAAGAGGTGGCAGGGTTCAAAGTTCTGCCGCGGGACGCATTCGATACAGCATCAGGGGGTTTCAAGACAGACAAGACTACACTAGAGGACGTGTCCCTAACACTACGAGGAGAAGCTCAAGAGTTTTCACAGAGTTACATACGATACTCTGCTCTGCGAACATATCTGCGTTCGTTTGTAGAGGGTATGTTCAACAATGTCGACAGTAAGGGCTTTGTACATACAGAGTATATGCAATGCATCACAGCTACTGGTAGGCTGTCTAGTCGTAATCCTAACTTCCAGAACATGCCACGGGGTTCGACGTTTGCCATTCGTAAGGCGATAGAGAGTAGGTTCGAGGGAGGGTCAATCCTAGAGGGGGACTATGCACAACTGGAGTTCAGAGTTGCGGGGTATCTAGCCAAAGATGATAACATTCGACTTGATGTAGAGGCAGGAACAGACGTTCATAACTACACTGCTAGCATCATTGGCTGCACCCGACAAGAGGCAAAAGCTCATACTTTCAAGCCTTTATACGGTGGAGTTAGCGGGACGGATAGCCAACAGAGATACTACAGAGCATTCAAGGAGAAGTATGCGGGTGTTAAAGAATGGCACAAGGACTTACAGAAGGATGCTGTAACCAAGAAAGAAATAACCCTACCATCGGGCAGGGTGTATGCCTTCCCAGATTCCAAGTGGACAGATTGGGGTACTGCTACTAACCGCACTGCTATATGTAATTATCCTGTGCAGGGATTTGCTACGGCTGACCTATTGCCTATAGCCTTGGTTAAGTTGTATCACGATATGAAAAATGCAGGTATGAAATCTCTCATTTGCAACACAGTTCACGACTCTATAGTAATAGATGTTTACCCTTCTGAAGAACAGCAGTGCATTGATATTATGGCTGAAGCGATGCTGTCCCTACCACAGGAGACACTTCGTCGTTATGGTAACGAGTATGACATGCCAATAGGCATTGAATTAAAGATGGGTAAAAACTGGCTTGACTTAGAAGCTGTCTTAGAAGTATAATGATTTTACGCAACCAACCCAAGGAGAAAGAAATGGGTACAGACTTAGACTTAATTAATGAATTTGACGTTAATGTAGGAGATGATAACGCTAGTCTTATTGCCATGCTAGGGCAGGACGGATTGGCTGAATCAAAGAGTGATGCACTGTCATCGCTTCGCATCAATTACGATGCAGACACGGAGAATGGGGAAACCCTAAAACGTGGTACATGGAAGATGTATAATGGCTCAGAGATTGTGTATGCCGAATCTGCCTTTATAGTTCCAATGATGAGGACTTACGAGTACTCTGTATTTGACACAGAGGAGAACACTTTCTCTTGCAAATCAGTGCAACGTAAGAAGATGTCTGACTCATTCCCTGACAAACTGGGGACGATGAAGTGTGGACGACTGACACGAGCAGAAGAGGAGGGGCTGTCTGATGATGACCCGCAGTTGCTTCTTAGTAAGTCGGTGACGTGCAACGTGATACTATATGGTAAGGTCGATATGCCTGATGCTAAGAATGCACAAGGTAAGAAGACCCCTGTAAAAGACTTACCATTCATATCCTACTTCAAGCGTTCAGGGTTTAGACCTATAAATGACTTTATTAATCAGAAGCTTGGTAATAAGATACCACTGCCCACTGCTTATATAGAGTTGAAGACTAAACGTATGGCGAATGGTGGGGTGACCTACTGGATACCACAACCAGAGTTGGTCAAGGAAATACCCTTCACTTTAGAAGCTAAGGAACTATTACAGAGCTTCCATGATGGTGTGTCTGCTTCTAATCAGAAGGTACTACAGGAGCATCGTGACTCCCTCAAACTTGTAGCAACAGACGAGGACGTTGATTTAGCACAACGATTCGGCTAATGTTAGCCCTGTTTGAAGTACAGGACTTTCTTAAACGTGCAGGGCGAGGAGAGGTAGACTCTTCTCGTCTTGAGCATTTAATAGAGCAGTTTGGTGAGGACTGCAAAGAGTCTCTTAGAAAACAACTATCTCGCAAAGAAGGCTACCGAATACGTATGTCGGGGCTTGGTCGTCCCCTATGTCAGCAGAAGCTAGAGCAACAGGGTAACAAGCAGGAGATGGGGTATAACGACATCATGCGTTTCCTCATGGGTGACTTGATTGAAGCTGTTGCTGTGTTTGTTCTCAAGTCTGCGGATGTCAAAGTTGTGGATACTCAACGAGCTTGTGAACTAGACATAGACGGTACAATAGTTAAGGGTACTCTAGACCTCATTATGAATGATGGGGTAGATAAGGTTTGGGATATCAAGTCTACAAGTCCTTGGTCATACGATAACAAGTTTGCCAACCGTGGTGGCTACGATGTCATAAAAGAGGATGACCCATTCGGATACATCATGCAGGGCTTCTTATATGCAGAAGCGCAGGGTATGCCGTTTGGTGGGTGGATAGCTATAAATAAGTCTACAGGAGAGTGGGCTTTTGCTGAAGCTCCTGAAGACCAAGAAGAGGACAGGAAACAGTACATTGCTGACGCTAAGGAGCGCGTACGTAGCCTGTTAGAAGATAAAGGGTTCAAGATACCCTTCACACCTACAGACGAGACGTACACCGTCTCAAAACAAAAAGTTGAAACAGGTAATAAACTAATGCCTAAGACCTGCACCTTCTGCTCCTTCAAGAGTATATGTTGGAAGAATGCAGAACATCTGCCTAAGGTCACGTCTAAGGCTAAGTTCCCCCCAATGGCATGGTACACTACAGTTAAGACAAGGAAAGTGTAGTGCCAGTACTCTTCACCGAAACATATCCTATAAAGATTATGAAGTTAAACCCGCAGTTGATGTGTGTATTTGTAGAGAGCCACGAGAGTAGGGGAGGCGACTCTGCAACTGTTGAAGTTAGGAGTTTACAAACTTCCTTTCCCCTTACAGTAAAAAACAACTTCTCTAAGTCTGGGTATCTCGTGTCAGACACAGAAGCACGGGACATAAAGAAGATTGAAGAAGAATCACAGGCTATAATGTATCAATTAAGGAGAGGGGCAACCATATGTCTTCCGACGTTGCGATTAAGCGACGAGCTAAACAATTTAGAAAAACACACCCCAAAAGTAGAACAGTATCTATTAAGAAGGCTAGAGAGGATAAAGCAGGAGTTTCTGCTTCAAGGATTATGAGAAATACAAAGTACCGTTCTATGTTCGAGATAAACATAGCAAAGAATTTATCACAACAGAAGATAGCGTTTGAGTATGAGAAGAAGAAACTACCGTACATACCAAAGCCTCGTGTGTATACCCCTGACTTTTATCTTGTAGACCAAGACATTTACATAGAAGCGAAGGGGCATTTCGATAAGGGAGACAGGGTTAAGATGTTGTTGATTAAGCAACAGTACCCCGATTTGGATATCCGTATAGTTTTCTTAAATGCTAGAAATAAAATTTATAGGGGTAGCAAGACTACATACAGTATGTGGGCAACCAAGTACGAATTTCCTTGGGCAGAGGGTGCTATCCCAGAGGAGTGGTTCAAGAATGACAACAGATGAAATGGACAGGAATTTAGAGGTTGCAAGTCTTCTAGGTGGACGTTATTATCTTATACTTAATAATAATGATTCAGATAGCTTTACTATGGCGGCATATGATACGAACACATCTAGTGATGGTGAACCAGAAGTTCCTGCAGGTATGGTAATTCTGTCAGGAATTATTGAACTTATGGAGAACCACTTTGATACTATCTGGGATGCGGGAGTAGCGCGTACTAAGTTTATGGCTGCAATAGATAGTATACAGATAGAGTTAGATGATGACGAGGTGGATGAGGCTGTAGAGAACGTCTTGTCTAGAACTGGCAATATAATAAAGGTAGATTTTGGTAAGGAACAATGACTCAAGAAAAACATGAAGATTATATGACACGTAGATTAGAGCAGGCAGAACAACAGCCTGATGTTATTAAGAACCCAAGACATTACGAGCAGTACGAGTTTGAACCTGTATCGTTTATAATGAAGAACGAGCTATCCTTCTGGATGGGCAACGTTATAAAGTATGTTATGCGTGCAGGAACTAAGGATGACACGGATGAGGTACAAGATTTAAAGAAAGCAATAAGATATATAGAGATGCGTATTAATCAATTGGAAGGAAGAGAACCTAATGAATAACATGTTACCAAGCACATATCAGCAATTTATACACAAGTCCCGCTACGCTCGTTGGATAGATGATAGTCAACGTCGAGAAGATTGGAACGAAACAGTAGAGCGATATGTAAACTTTATGTTAGACCATGCACACGTTAAGCACGCTGTTAAGTTGCCTGAGCAGGACAAGAATGATATAGTAGAAGGTATAACAAATTTAGATGTAATGCCTTCTATGAGGGCAATGATGACAGCAGGGACTGCACTATCTCGTGATAACATTTGTGGATATAATTGTTCTTATATTCCTGTTGATAGTCCTCGTTCTTTTGATGAGTGTATGTATATACTTATGTGTGGAACAGGAGTAGGCTTCAGCGTAGAACGTGAGAACGTCGATAAGCTACCCATAGTTAGTGATACTTTCAGTAATTCATATACTGTGATACAGGTAGCAGACAGTAAGCCCGGCTGGGCGAAAGCCTTCAAGGAGTTGATTGCACTACTATATGCAGGAGAAGTACCTGTGTGGGATGTCTCTCAGGTTAGAGAGGCAGGTTCTCGCCTAAAGGTGATGGGAGGTAGAGCATCAGGACCGCAACCATTAGTTGACTTGTTTAGGTTCTGTATAGAAGTGTTTACAAAGGCAAAGGGTAGGAGACTATACCCTATCGAATGTCACGACATCATGTGTAAAATTGGTGAGGTTGTGGTCGTTGGGGGTGTGCGTAGGTCAGCCCTAATCAGCCTGTCAAACTTAAACGATGACCAGATGGCTCACGCTAAAGCAGGACAGTGGTGGGACAACGAGCCACAACGCGCTCTATCTAATAACTCTGTTGCCTACAAGGGTAAGCCAGAGATAGGTACGTTCATGCGTGAGTGGTTAGCCCTGTATGATAGTAAGTCTGGTGAGCGCGGTATCTTCAATCGTGATGCCGCAGACAGGCAAGTTGCGAAGAACGGTAGACGCGAGACAGGACATATGTGGGGAACTAATCCATGTTCGGAGATTATCCTACGTCCGTATCAATTCTGCAATTTATCGGAAGTGGTTGTGCGAGAGAGTGATGACCTCAAGAGCCTGAAACGTAAAGTTCGTCTGGCTACTATTCTAGGAACACTACAGTCAACCCTTACAGATTTTAAATACTTGAGGAAAGTATGGAAAGACAACACAGAAGAAGAACGTTTATTGGGCGTATCCTTAACTGGTATCATGGACCATCCCGTTCTATCAAAGAACGTAGACAGCGCAAAGTGGTTGCGCGAGATGAGAGACGAAGCGGTAGCGGTCAACAAAGAGTATGCCCAGATGCTTGGAATCCCACAGAGCGTTGCCATTACTTGTGTAAAGCCGTCGGGTACTGTGTCTCAACTAGTGGACGCGGCTAGCGGTATTCACGCTAGACATAATGACTATTATATACGCACTGTCAGGGGTGACAACAAAGACCCCTTGACGCAGTTCTTGGTAAAGCAGGGTGTTCCTGCCGAACCTGATGTGATGAAACCAAAGTCTACCACAGTATTTAGTTTCGCTATGAAGTCTCCTACTGGAGCAGTCACACGTACTCAACTAACTGCTGTAGAACAACTGGAGTTGTGGAAGACATATGCCCTCAACTGGTGTGAACACAAGCCTAGTGTCACCATAACCGTCAAGGAAGAAGAGTGGATGGGAGTAGGAGCATGGGTGTATGAGAACTTTGACGTTGCTTCTGGGGTATCCTTCCTGCCACACTCTGACCACACCTATCAGCAAGCACCCTATCAGGACATAGACGTGGATGCCTATAATGAGTGGCAAATTGCCCACAAGCATGTAACTATCGATTGGGACAAGATGGCAGACTTTGAGAAAGAGGACAACACTTCTGGCTCACGGGAGTTAGCTTGTACTGCAGGAGTATGTGAAGTGGTTGACTTAAACGCAGGATGATTATAGACTATACACCAAACTGGTGGGAGGTTGGTATGATTACAGCTATCAGCGTCAACACCGTCATTAATTTAATAGTATTTTTCAGACATAGATTTAGAGGTAAAGATGAAAATAAACGGGAAAGAATATGACCAAGACTCCCTGACTGAAGAGCAGAAATATCTTGCTACACAGGTAAGGCTCTTGCAGGATGATGAGAATAAATTAAATTTAAAAATAGCTCAGGTACGAGTAGCCAAAGAGGTGTTTATTGCTAAACTAATAAAATCTACGGAGGATACAGAAGTTGAACCTACAGCCGAAAATACAGGATAGAAAGAAGTTTGACCTAGATTTATCTTATGGTAAAGTTCGTGAACAGCGAGTTGCCGACATGTTGCAAGACAAGAAAATAGAAGTTAAGTCAGAACGGAACATGTGGGCTAGAACAGGTAATATTGCTATAGAGTATGAATGTTATGGCAAACCCTCTGGCATATCGTCTACAGAATCAGACTACTGGTTTCACAACCTGTGCATAGGAGACGATACGTTTGCAACACTCGTCTTTGATGTGCCGTCCCTCAAACATATCATAGATAACCTAGACGAAAAACGCACCGTGTCGGGCGGGGACAACGGTGCGTCTAGAATGTATCTTGTTAATCTGCAGAAGTTGTTTTCTTCAGATGTTATAAAGGCTTACAAGAATGCCAAAGAAACCTAGAGCAGACTTGTTTAGTCTTACCTGCAAACTTAATACTGACGGGAACGTGGAGTTAGAGTATAACTCTGTGAACCCCGACGATTTTGCTAGGGAGATGGAGAACAAGTTCCCCCAGTATGAAGGAACATTCAAGGTATCGTCTCTCATACGTTACCTAAGACAGAATGCAGATGAAGTTATGAATAACTCAGGAAGGTATGTGTAATGTTTACAGCTTACGTATTATCTTGCGCTTACATGTTAAATCAAGAACCTAGATGCACAGAATGGGTGGACGACTACGGTCCTTACTTTACAGAAGAAGAGTGCATCATTCGCGCACAAAAAATGAGAGAAGACCTGATTATCCACCTAGTAGAACCGTCAGGTATTCCCCATTTATTTAAGTACAAGTGTGTTAGGGCAGGTAGAAGTACCTAAGACTTCTTCTTCTTCATCATGCCACCATACATCATACCAGACATACCGCCTGCCATACCCTTCTGTTCACGAGGGGCCATAGGGTTAGCTGACATTGCCATGCCTCCCATCTGCATAGGCTTGCGAACCATAGAACCGTAAGCGTAGGTTTTCATCATGTTACCGCCCTTGCCCATCTTCTTCATTTCGCCACCGTGACCCATCTTAGTCATGGGTTTCATCATTCCACCGCCTGCCATCTTCTTCTCCTTTTTCATGTTTTTTTCTATGGCAGTCTGCCTAGCGTTTTCATAGCCAGACATCTTGCCGTCCTTATTTAGGTCGCCCTTCATTCTATTCATCGTTGTTTTCTCCTGTGTATGAATCTAAGTAATCTGTTAGAGTTATCTCTAATTGTTTTCTAGATACTTCTGTTACCAAAAACTCTGTTAATATAGTATCAAAAGTTTTAAGTTCTCTTGGTGTCATAGACTTAGGGTACATAAGTAATTTAGCCATTATCCTACCTGCTTCCTTACTCTGAAAGGCTAACATAAGAGCATCAGAGTTTATTTTTCTTAACACACGAAGCCCCACATCCGATGCAACGTACGTCGGACTAACCAGTCCTCTGGCTATGTTGTAAGCACGGCTAAGTGCTTCATTCATGCTTATTGATTTGTTAGTAACTAATTCGCTAGCAGTCTGGACTATGTTTTGATTTGCAAGGTAGGTGAATATGTTTCTGATATGTCCTATTTGTTCGGTGTCCATAACCTTCTCTAAGTTTTTCAAAACTTCAGGGTTCTCAAGTTCAGCCAAAGCACCAACTACGTCGGAGAAACCGTTCATAACAATGCCCTCTCCCAGTAGTCCTGCTGATTGTGCGTCAGCAATTCGTCCCGCTGCTTTCTTAGCAACAGGACCGTAACCCCCCACCTGCATAAGACCTTGATAGGTTAGATTGTAGATTGCGTTATCGAATAGAAAGTCAGTATCTACCCCTGCCATGCTAGGGTCTTTCTTGACTGTCTCTACAAACTGCATCCTCAGAGCATCCAAGTTACCATATTCTCGTATATACTTGGTGTAAAAATCTCCAGAGTTTTTAAGTTGTGTGATATCTTCTAGAATTTTCATAGTTGCTTGTTCTTCGTTGGCTACAATTTGTGCAGTTTCTTTTCCTGCCTTTAATGCAATACTTAAATTAGAGGCTGCTTTCTGACCTTGCTTATGAAATTTACCGCCTTGGACAACCAGCTTAGCAATATCCTTTTCTTCACTGATTAACTTTGTTATGTTGACAGCTAGTACCCGCTCATCTTTACCTTTTAGGTCTACTACATTTATCAAAAACTCATCGTTTAGGGCTTCTAGCTCATCTATCACAGTTTGTTTAAAGCCCAAATTTCTAGGGTCAACTCGTGCGCCTACAGCAGGTCTTTTAGATAAGAAATCTGCAGCCCAGCCATCGTAGATAATAGCTTCTAGTACTTCCTCTATTAAATCAATGGCTATCTCACCTTCCTCTGTTCGTAAATCAATCCGTATTTCCCCACCCTTCTGGGGTGTTCCGAATAGTTGTGTTAGATATCCCAACTGTTCTTTTAGGTTTGAAACTGCTCTAGGTTTTTCGTCTCCCCCTGACATCATTGTACGAACAGACTTTCCAATCTCGTCAAATAATTTTATAGGTGTTATGTTCTTATACATACCTGCGTAAGGACTTGAATCCATAGACTCTTTGTCCTTAACCTTAGAACGCAGTATCCTGTTCAAGGGGGAATTGGGACGGTTAGGGTCATTTAATTGTGTATACACTTTTCTGGTTTTGACTAAAACTTTATGTCCTTCAGGGTCGCCCTCCTGCATAATTCCATCTATAAGTTCTTCAAACTGTTTGTACTCACGAGCAACCGCAGGGTTTGATGTTTTATATCCATAATCCCTAAAAGCCCGACGAAACTCTTCCACTTCTTCTATGTTTGCATTCGCAAATATGTTTGCAGCTCCTGTTTGATGAAGAAGTAAACCAAAGCCAGTACGGTTAGTTTTCATAAGATTATCTACATCATCTACAGTAAGCCTACCCCCACTGTTCTCAACTATCTCACGAGCCATTTCAGATATTTCATCTTCGTTGAACTTGTCCAGCCCTCTTGTAACCATCCTGTCAAACATCTTCATAGATTTTCTACCCAAGTAACCAGAGAAGAAAGTAGAAGTAGGACCGAAGAAAGTTGTAATGTCCTTGTCATCAGAACTAGCAAGACGAAGCATTTCAGATACTGCTTCCGATATGTCTATGTTAGGTCTATCTGTTTCAGCTACAAACTTTCTAAAATCATCATAAACGGCATCCATCTTTGTTGCTAAGTTACCCTGCCTCTCAAATATCATCGCTTCTACAGCAGTTTCTAGACTACTCCTGTGTAGCTGTCTTCTATCTCGTACTAAACGAATTTGTTCAAAACGGTCTTCTAAAGCTTTTAATATATCTAGGCTGTATTTTCTATTATCATCCAAGTCTGAAAACGCCTCTATAATTTCTTTACTATCGCCTGTGTTTATTCTCTTGTTGAGGACAGCCTTCGCTTCCGCAAAATCTTCGTAGAATGTTTCTGGTAGAGGCTCAGATATGTCAGAAGTTATATCGTATATCATCTTATCAATATGTTTGTTCATCTTAACAAACTCTGAATCCATATCTGTTTTTACTCGTTGTACAGTAGCATTGGCTGTTTCAATAAGTTCTAAGACTGCCGCCTTCTGGTCTGGATTGGCAAACTCCGAAGCATGTTTTTTAAATCCATCAATCAGTATCTGCGCTCTCGCAACTCTTCTATCTACCTCTACCGCAGACTCTAGCATAGCTCCTAAACCACCCTTCTTAGCTTTCCGTATTGAGGTAGCTTCTGAAGCTAGTTGATAAGCAGATATAGCGCGGGGTAATCCTGTTAACTCCGCAAGACTTTGACGAAGAAATTTTCCTGCCCTCATTCTTTCTTCCCCTTCAGGAAACATTTTTAACAAGTCATCTTCTATATCAAGTTGAGCTTGGAGAGTTTCTAGGAAAAACTCTTTTGTTTCGTCATCCATCTTTTCAACTTGTTTAAATGCAGCTATAACGCCTCTTCTCTCATCTAAGCTTAGTTTTGACCCTAGGAACAGGTCTTCATATTGTTGCACTGTTAAATCAGCCTGCGTAAGTTTGGATATCATAGCGTTGAAAGGGGTTCTGATTCCCTCAGGAGATAGATTTAATGCTCCCTTTAACGGAACACCTACTGCTGTCTTTGTAAGTTTTACGCCACCCTTAAACAAAAGTTTGTTAGCACCAGAAACCTCAGTTAGTAGACCCCCTGCAAAACCAGCTAATTCCGCTTGGTCGCCTGACATACCAAAAGTGCCTTCTAGAGTATTTCTACCTATAGTAGCCGCAAGAGCCACACTAGTTTCTCCACCAATAACTTCTTTTATGTACGGGCTTAATGTTCTTCTAGCAAAGTTTCTTGTTCTCATTCTAGATAGGTTTAGAGCTTCTGCTAGAAGTCTTTCTTTTTCTACTGAAGAAATACCAATAGTTGCGGCTTGATTTTTTAAAGCTTTTATACGGACTTTAGCATCCTGTAGTTCTCTACTTAGAGCTTTGTTATATAACGCTAACTCTAAGAGGTCATCATTCAACTTTATTTTCTTACTCTGTTCTAGGGCTAATTTTTGTAAATCAAACACAGAAATATCGTCACTTGCCCCTAGCAGTTTGCGCGACCTTTCGGCTATTGCCAACTCTTTGGCAGCCGACATATTCTTTGTTTTGCCTAGTATACCCCCGCCAAGTACATTCTCTCCAGCTATCGTTACAAACTGCTCAACACCATTCATCTGACTAAAGGACTCTTCAATTATCTGATATGCAGTCTCCTCGTCAATAAACTGTCGTTCTACCTTCTCTCCATTTATACGAGAAGTTTCAAAAACAAAGTCTTCATATATTGCCTTGTTTAGTTCAGGGTCGTCGCTAAATTTACCCTCTTCAAAATCCTCTTTTGCTCTCTCTCGTATCGCATCGTTTAAGCCCATAGCCATTGTCGGAGCAGGTATAAACTCGTCTATTTGTTCTAATATATCCTTGAGAGCTTCATCTCTCTTACCTGCCAGACTTTCCCACTCCTCCGAAAAAGTAGTTCCTAGTCGATTGGCACGTGTAATTGCTTCTACAGCACTTCCAAGAAATTGCGCTCCAAAAGTAGGGAGTATGGGTACAGCCCTGCCTGTCTCAGCTAGTCTCCTATTAAGGTTTGATAGGATGTCCCCCGTGGTAAAATCGTCTATAAAATACTGACGGACAGCCACATCAATGTCAGGTCTGCCTGTATTTATTATGGGACGTAACACGTCGTCTAAAGCTTTTCTACTTTCTGCGAACGCCTGTGCGTGGGGTCTAAACTCAGGGTCTAGGGATGAGGTATCTATTCTTCCCGTCTGGGTTACAAAGGAAATCTTAGGTTCATCAGGAAAGGTTTCTTCTTCTTGGGTTTTTGTGTTCTGGTTCTGTAAGCGTAAACCAAGTTTTATCTGAGTAGCCACACTTTCATTTTTAGCAAGTGCCGCGTTACTAGGAGTACCCGTAAAAGTTTGAACCCCATCCCCTGTATCTATAGTAACGTCATTACCTGCCTCAAGTTCTCTAACCACGTCATCATATGTGGTGACTTGCGCCTTCTTCTCTGCAACGGACTCTTCTGCTTCTGTTTGTAAACTCTTAAACGTAACTTTAGGAACTTTAAGTTTAGGTGGGATAACACTCTCAATAGGGGACGTAACTGAAACGATTTCAGGAACATTTGCTTCTGGCTTTGGTTTTAATTTTACAGGAGTAGCAGATACTGTTAACCTAGGAATGCCCTCTTCTGTATAGGTCACAGGTGTATCGTCCACTACCACCTCTCCTGCAGCCTCTCTTTCAGCTAAAGTTCGGGTATCGGACGTGTAACTTTCGTTTGCACTTCTAAATTTGTTTTCGTCTTCGTCGCTTAAAACTACAGGCGATTGTTGTTGAACCATTGTTTAAGACCCCGTATTGGTTAGTAAATTTTTAACTTCTTCACTATCTGTTATATCTTCACCGTCACTATTAAAAACTTTAATAATCTTGTTTTCAAATGTAAAGGTAGCTCCGTCTATACCCTTGAAAGGCTTTCCTCGTGATGCTTGACCCTCACCATCATCAACCTTCCCTCCAAAATCACTTCTCCTCTGCGCCCCCTTCATTTTCTGGTGAAGAACAGCCCTCTTAACAAGATTGTGTGCTTTTATAAATCGTGTGTCCTCAGAGGTAATATTATCCTTACTTATTATGCTCTCAAAAAACATATTGTTCTTAACTCTAGTTTCAAACTCTTTTTTAACAGTACCCAATTTTGCCATTGTGCCTGCTTCTGTGTTAAATAATCCAGAGCTTCCTAATCTATCTAGCTGTATTTCAAAATCTTGGTTAGATAGACGACCTGATGGGTCTACCGCACGAGCCATTTTAGCGGCTAGGGTTAGTCGTAGTGCTTGCGCTTGACTAAGCTTTGCATCTCTGCCTATTCCTAACTTTTCCCTAGCTATCTCTTGCAGAGTAGCACTTGTTGTCCCTTGGTCTCTAGCTAACTTATCACTAAATGTAGGGTCACTCTGCTCACCGTAGATGCTAAACAAATTACTTATTTGTTTACCCTGCCCTACAAAACCCAGAGCAAACTTTTCTACTATCGCTACTATACCGGGCGCACCCAATTCTTCTTGAAGACGAATTAACTCAGCCAACATTTCATTAGCTTCTTTAGCGGCCTCTGATTGTTCTCTAAACCCTTCCACATCAAACTTGCGGTCTAACATGTATTGTGTTCCTGTTTGACCAGTTAGATGACTAGAGGGTTTACCGTATTGTCTAGCGTCAGGTTTAGTGATAGTAAATACTGCGCGGGTCATTTTTCCTGTATCTAGGTTGGTATAACCGTTCTCTGCTGTTCCTCCCCCTACATTTATGAGAAGACTAGATGTAGCATCTACCTGCCCTCTAGTTGCGCCCCCCTCTAATGAAAACATATTCTGTGCGCCAACCTGTATAAGCTTTGCACCAGTAGCCACGGACTCCATCTTATCTTCACTCTGAACAAATGCTGTAGCATCTAGGTTAGGTTCTGGAGCTTCAGAGTATGTCAAATAATCTAGGTTCGTATAGAGTTGGTCTTTTCCCTGTTCCATATCGTGATGATTTGCTAATCCATCTAACATCTTAGAATCAACATTATACTGGTCAATTATCATTTGTTCAGGAACAGAAATACCTACAAGTCCCCCTTCTTCTGGTTGTTCATTGTCAGGTATAAAAACTGTTCCTGTGCTTGCTTGGGTATCATTACCAAACGCGGCAGGTTTAAATTGACTATTAGGTATAATACCCACACCCTTTAAAACTTCTAAAAAGTTAGGAGCATCCTTGTCGTACTGAAAATATTGATTTTGTACAATGCCTGCCTCAACATCTGTTTTACTAGAGGTAGAGTTATAGTACACATTGTTACGAGTATATATTTGATTTAGGTAAGACTTTAAGCCCTCGTCTTCAGTAGCTTGGGCTATTATATTTTTACGAACCGTGGGGTCTGCTAAATGAATTTCCAACAAGGCTACACTGTTTAGAATTTCGTCAGCCTCTCCAAAGTTAGGCTGTAAGTAGGGAAATGTATGTCCTCCTACAGTGTGGGTTTTTGCCTCTTCTGATACCACGTTTATTGCGTTGAATAAACTGTCTTGGTTAATTTTCCCCGTGGTTTCAAACTCTAGTTTAACTTCATCGAATTTTTCCTGCGGTATCAGTTTGTTCTTAACAAGCTCGGCTCCCCACTTTAAGATTTCAAGGCTATTGTCCTCACCCTCTTCTTCAGGAGCAGGCCCTATTAAAGATAATGCACCCTGTGTGCTAGCTCCCTCAGTGCGTAAATAATTTGCTAGTGCAGTAGGGTCTACACGTTCATCCTGCAAATAGGGGTTCATGAAATTCATTATATCTGGTATTTGACTAGGCTGTATAACATAGTCTCCCAGACTAGACTTGTCGCGAGACATTAACGTTCCCAAGTCTTGTTCTAGTACACTCTTATCCAGTGTTCTATTTATAACTCCTGTGTATAGCATGTTAGAAAAATTAGCTTCTCTCTCATCCCGCAACAACTCGTCTTCTCGCGCTCTTATAGCTCTCTGCCTGCTGTCTTGATTAGCAGCTTTGACCATGCCTAGTGCAACATTTTGAAAAAAGCTCATCTACTTGTCCCCTTTTTCTGTATTTAAGAATGTATCTTCAGGGGCATTCTTCTGAGAACCTTCGCGTATACTCTGATTTAGTGCCTCTCTAATGAACCCAAACATTCTAGGATTGTTGCTCTTCATAAGGTTCATAAAGGTCTTGTCGTCCATAGTACCCTCTTCTAGGACATCCTCATTTTCAAACAGGCGATACGGAATATCCTCCTCCTCAGCCATGTTTGCTAGTATTATCCCAAGAGGCCCTTTGATTAGCAAGCCTACGTCAGGACTGAAAGCCCCCTCTGTAAACCCCTGATATATGACCCCTTCAACAATTGTCTCTATAGAAACACCAACCAACATCATCTTAAATAATTCTTGTCTACGCTTAGGGCCTTCAAATTTATCTACAAGCATGTCCAAGACCTGATTAGGGTCTACCATTCGTGGTGGATTACCCCAAGGCCACTTGGTGTTGTCCTCGGTCAGGGAATGCCCTGCAGGTGGTGCGCTAAATGGGTCTACGTTAAATCTTGCCACAGGTATGCTCCTCAGACTTTTCTTGTTGTTGTAGCTGTAGTTGGTATAGCTTTAGGAGCTAATATTCTTCCTCTCACAGAAGTACTTCCGGGGGACGCGGCCGCCCTCCTTCTGGCTGTTGGTCGAACTGTATTGTTATCTAAAATGCGCTGTAGTTTAACATCCGTGTTTATAGGACGACTACGTATATTTTCTACTGCCCGTAGAAACCTAGCATTATCAAGGGGGGTCATCTGCCCTACGTTCTGAGTTTGTCCCGGCTCATAGTCTAGTGTTGGAAACTGCCGACGAGCCTGTTGTTGTTGCTCCCCTGTAGCATCCCCAAAGAAACTAGCACCTGCAGATGACATAATCTTCTTACCTAGAGGGTTATCAAGAAAAGAATCAGCTTTCTTTACAACTGCTGTTCCTACATCTACACTCTTCCCAAGCCCTGTTACTAGTGCGCTAGTAATTGCTGTTACAAAATTAAACATAATACTCTATCCATTACTCTTCGCTAGTGTTAAACAAATTAAAAATAAACTCACCAATTGACTGCGCGTATTCTTGTTGGTTTTCCATTTCAAATAACTCTTTTGTATTTGCGAACTCAAGAGCCGCCATACCTATAGCGTGTTCTCTCTGCAGTTGATTTTCGCCCTTCTGAAAATTCCAAGAAGCATTGTCTCTATATTGTTGCCAAATAGAATTTAAAGCGGTTTGAGATGCAGCAAACGTGTTCTGAACATTCACACGATTGGCCTCGTTTTGAAGTGCCGTATTCGCAGTATTAACTGTTCTCCTCCAAACAGCGTTACTCTGGTCAACTGCAAAACCCATGTTGGCATTAAATTTATCCCGCGAATCTTTTAGGGTCGCATTATATTGCTTCATAGCGTTCGACTCAGACACGTTATACTGTCTCATAGAAGCCTCTCTGTTTGCAGTCGCTGTCTCTGTTTGAACAGTTAGCTCTGCAAAAAACTCTTCTACTTGTAGCTCATTCTTCGCATTAAACTCCTTACGAGCATTATCTTCAGCGGCATCCTTAAACAACCCCGTAGTTAGGGTTTGATACGCTAGGGTGTTAGACTTCTGTTCGTTATCCAACTCTCTTAAATCTATAGACAGGAACGCTTGTGCGTTCGTAACAGCACCCTGAAGACGAGCATTAAGATTTGCTTTATCCATAGCCGCGTATGTTGCCGCATTCTGAAGAGCAGATGCCTGTTTGTTATTGAGATTTTGAAGTTGTATAGCAGAATACTTGTTTGCGTCTGCAGATGCTATTTGCACTCCAGACTCCATAAGAGCTTGGGTAATAGCCGCAGAAGCCATGCTAGATGCCCCCAGACCTCGCTGTTGCATGATGGCATTTACCTTGCGAACTTGCGGGGATGCCCATGATGGCATGGGTTTACCCTCTTCTAGGGAGGACATCAGTTGTCCAAGCTGATATTGAACTGTTCCACGTTCATCTAGCTCTTCGGTTGCGGCAATTGATAAGGACTCCGCTGATACTTGCCCTTGAGGGGCGGTCATGTATGCGTCAGGACGGTCTAGAGTAGCAGACTCTAAAGAAATATTACCTAACTGTGGGGTTGTTGTCGTTACTGCACCCACCTGCCCTAAGTCTGTAGTTGCAACAGGTGCGTTTACTGCTAGGTTAGCCGTAGATGCTTGGTCTGCAGTTATGGCAGTGTTAGGT
>Ga0070747_1000292_pt1 | contig 25594 bp, 28 predicted proteins | sample VirMetDEL_Mar_31_FD_77321 | JGI IMG/M metagenome (GOLD analysis project Ga0070747, IMG submission 77321) | Aqueous microbial communities from the Delaware River and Bay under freshwater to marine salinity gradient to study organic matter... | ecosystem: Environmental > Aquatic > Marine > Coastal... | reverse complement strand
TGAGCCTTCAGGGAGTTTTAATTACTACTATGGTGATGGGGGAGGTAACGTCCAACCTTATATCGGTCACGGTTCTTCTTTTACTGTAGGTAATGGAGAGCTTGCATGCGTATGCAGTACGAGGGGCACTTCTAATTCTTGGTGGTATAAAAACGGCGTTAAGTACAATTCGTATAATCACGCTTTTGGCGCTTTAACTACTCACACTTCAAGTATTCGAATAGGCTCAGGTTATGCAGCAGGTTATATTGGAGAAATTATTTCGGTTAGGTTATACGACAGGCAGCTATCTGATAGTGAAGTTAAGCAAAACTTTGATGCAATGAGAGGGAGGTTTAATCTATAATGGCTGGTATATCTGGTAATTCTAACTTTGGTTTATTCCGTAATGGACAAGCACAAGAAGGCACCAATTCTAACTTTGGAGGTTACACCTACACTACTAACGATTCTATGAGTGGTGATGGTTGCCTTGATATGAGTCATAACGTACGTGGTAGCGGTACACTAAGTGATGACTATGTTAAAGTAGACCCTAAAAACTATTCATATGTTCTTTCTGCATCTCTGAGAACCTATGCAGTTAGTTACAATAACCGTAATGGTTCTGGACATATGGGCTTTGGTTGTTATGATAAGAACAAAGCCTTTATATCGCACTATAATATTGCTAATAGCCTAGGTACGCAATTAACTCGTGCGGCTAGCCCAGGCGATCTAGTAATCTATATTAATCGTGGAGATTGGCGTAATGTTGCTGGCGGCAGCACAGGTCATACGATCAGCTTAAATTTCTTCCCAGCTACACAAGAAGATTTTGATTACGAACGTGCCCCCGGTAGATATTCTAGAGTAGGTATATATAGTTCAGCATGGTCTTCTATTACAAATATGGGTGGTGGTGAGTATAGAGTTAACCTAAATAAGGCTGTCCCCGGAGGACACTCATACCCCGTAGGGACTTGGGTGTATCAAACACAATCTGGCGGGTCATACAACTACGCCTTAGGTGCTCCTGTTTATCCTCAGACTTGGACAACTTATAGTACTGGCATTATGTCCGGTTTTGGCGATTGGTCTGGCGCAGGATTCCGTTGGGGTACTGTATATGTTAGGTGGTTAAACCTAAGAAACTATAACTACCGCAGCGAAAGCGGAGGTGTAGCGGCAAAATATTATCTTGATAATGTTATGCTTTACAGAATAAAACCTCCTACAAAGAAACAAGCAGCGGAGGGGCATTCGCATAACCCAGACGTAAGCTCAAGCTCTTTTAAAGAGAAATTTACTAAAATTAAACGCTTTAAACGCTTTTTGCGTGGCGGACAAAAACGAGGAGACTTTTTCTAATGGGTGATAACGTAGAAATTATAGATAATAGTGTATATCTAACATCGGACACCGAATTGGATCCAAACGGAGACCCTCTTGTAGTAGAGTACACTTTAGAAGAGTGGCAAGCTCTAGAAACCGAGGATTAATAAAAAAATGGCAAATTCAGACAAGAATATTTTAATTACACCCAATATTGGATCGGCAAACCTTCCAAGTATTGTATTTAATGGTGCAGATAATAATCCTATAACCATTACGGTGCTTGATGACGGTACCCTTTCGTTTAGCGGTTCTTCTGGCCAACTATTTTCAGTATCGGATTCTCTGACAGGTACTATATTTTCTGTTAATGATGTATCTGGCATCCCCTCTATCGAAGTAGATGATTCAGGTATAGTTAGAATAGCAGAGTTTTCCGGTAATGTTTTAGTCGGAACCGATGTAGATAATGGCAATAAATTACAAGTTGCTGGTGGCGGTGTCTCTGTAGGAGGTACTAGCATTATTAACTCTTCGGGAGCTTGGGTTGGTCCAAACTCTGGATTAGTCGGACCTACAGGACCAACTGGAGGAACCGGACCGACAGGTCCTACTGGTGCTAAAGGTGCAACTGGTCCTACTGGTGCTAAAGGTGCAACTGGTCCTGGTGGAGCAACCGGACCGACCGGAGCCAAAGGTATTAATGGACCTACTGGACCTACTGGACCTACCGGACCTACCGGACCAGCTGGTGCTAAGGGCGCTAATGGAGCAACCGGACCAACAGGTCCTACTGGTGCTAAGGGCGCTAATGGAGCAACCGGTCCTACTGGACCTATTGGTGCCAAAGGTCCAACAGGTCCTGGTGGAGCAACAGGTCCAGCAGGCGCAAAAGGTCAGAAAGGTGCACCTGGTGCAACCGGACCAACAGGTCCTACTGGTGCCAAAGGTGCACCTGGTGCAAAAGGTCAGAAAGGTGCACCTGGTGCAACCGGAGCAACAGGTCCAGCAGGCGCAAAAGGTCAGAAAGGTGCTACCGGAGCAACAGGTCCAACAGGTCCAACCGGACCAACAGGTCCTACTGGTGCTAAGGGTGCTAATGGAGCAACAGGTCCAGCTGGTGCTAAGGGTGCTAATGGAGCAACAGGTCCTACGGGTCCTACAGGTCCTACGGGTCCTACTGGCCCAGCTGGTTCTACTTCCTACAATGCAGGTTTACTTGATGGTGTGGACTCTTCACAGTTCTTAAGGTCTGATGCCGCTGATACGTTCACTGGCACTATTACAATGGGGACTCAGCTAGCCTTAGTCGCTAACAATTACGGCAGGGGTGTCTTTGGTCTTTATTCGGCTAGCCGTTATCAACACGTTTGGTCTATGGGAACATCCTGGAAGACAAACGACGCTGGAACCAGCGCCGGCAATATGTATGGACTTACTTGGACTCACACTAACGTAGGCACGGGTGCCAATCAGGCGATTTCTGGTTTATCTCATCAGTTGCAGCTTAGAGAAAATGGATATTTAAAATGTGCATTTGGTAGTGGTATATGGACTTCAGGTAACATTACTGCATATTCTGATATATCGGTTAAAACTAACTTAGTAAGAATACCAAATGCTCTTGAAAAGGTTTGTTCGATTAATGGTTACACCTATGACAGAACGGATTATGAAGTTGACCCTGTGACTGGCATCATGCCAGATGTTAGACAAGCTGGTGTTGTTGCTCAGGAAGTTGAAAAGGTTTTACCAGAAGTAGTCAGTGGCAAAGATGGAAACAAAGCGGTCGCTTACGGAAACATGGTTGCGCTTTTAATTGAAGCAATTAAAGAACAACAATTGCAAATAGAAGAATTAAAAGCTATAACATCAGATAAATAATAGTTATAAATATACTAAAGAGTTGAGGAAAGTATAAAATGGCATTACAAACAAGCGGGCCGATATCGCTTAACGATATTAATATAGAGCTTCCCCAGAAGAATTCAGGGGATTTTATATCGATGAACGATAACTATGTCCGGGATTTGATTGGTAAAATAGCCGGCACAACAATGTCACTCAGCGAGTGGTATGGGGCATCGGCCACTGAGATTCAGACTGTTACAGTTGGTCAATATTCTGCGCAGTATGTTAACTGGATCGGGTATAATTCACTTAACAATCCAGTAGTAGGATCTATCAGCGATGGGACCTCCGGTCTTTATAACGGTGCAGCAGTACTAGGTATTGCGAATCTTAACACCTATACGAACTTTTTATATATTGCCGGCAATAATCCTAACTCTGGCTGGACAACTATGAAGATCGGAAATGGCCCACTAATGTACCGCTCGGCTGCGCAGTATAATTACAATTCTAATACCAACTACACATCTTGGACTTGGGCGAGCGGTACCGGCACACATCAAAACTACTTTGGGACAACCCTTGGAGTAGATGTAGATGTTGTCTTTGAGTAATAGCTGCATTTAATTTAAATTAAGGTATAAACATGGATATATTAGTAAACACAGCAGAGCGATATGGAGATCCGTACAAAACATTTATGTATGACGGTATCCTTTTTGAAATGCCTTTTGATCGTACCCCAGAAGAAGCAATTGAATCACATTGGGTAATGAATCAAATGATGGCTTCCGCACAATTAAGCAGTACTACTATTGATGACGTGTATATGAACGGCACAATGAAACGTCAGGACTTTGCTATTGGCACACCAGAGGGTACTGCTTTGGTCACTGAGCTGCAGCAAACATGGCCAGATTATGAATTTGATGCACACCCGATCAATATGGTTGGAAAGTACGATGCGCACAGACCTCCGTATCAAAATACTAGTATTAGCTGGTATAATTTTGAAGAACCCAGCGCTGAGGTACTAGCTAACTACGGTCTAACTCCGGAAAGCTACAACTACAAAACTTGGTATGGATTAAAATTTGATTTAACCACTAATGACATATTATTAAAAGTGGTTGTCGAAGAAGATTCAATACCTGTAGAACAACGTCCGGTTTTGCCTGACAATGATAAGTTTTTTGCTAGAATCTATAACCAAGACGGATCAGTAGATCCAATGGTGGACTGCTACGTATATGCAAGTCCTTATACTATGAAGGCTTATTGTGAGCAGGTTGGAATTACATACCCTCTACCTGACGATGATGAACCTTCTAACTGTTGGATATGGGGAATAGTCTATAATATTGAAACATTAGAGGTAACTCATGTCAAATCCTATATTAGACATAGCTCAAATTAATAAAGAGTTTTGGAAAAAAATTAACGAAGAAAAAATGATTGCTCAGCAACGGAATACCGAAGAGCAACAACGAGGAATGAAAGATGGCAAAGCCAAGTTCACGAAGCACATTTATTGATTACTGTCTCAGAGCATTAGGCGCTCCAGTAATTGAAATTAATGTAGATGAAGATCAACTTGACGATCGAGTTGAGGAAGCCCTTCAATTCTATCAAGAGTACCATTCAGATGCTTTAGAAAAAGTATTCCTTAAGCACGAGGTAATTGCTGACGATATTACAAATGGTTATATTCCTATTACTGAACTTATTTCAAATGTAATTAGAGTGTTCCCGCTTAATGATTCAATTAGTGGTGGCATGTTTGATGCTGAGTATCAATTGCGCTTTAATGACGTATTTGCGTTAAACCAAACAGGTTCTATTGCTGAATACGTAATGAGTAGACAGCATCTATCTCTAATGGATCTTATGCTTGATAATGGTTCTAAGCATATTGAATTCAATAGACATAAGAATCAGCTTCGCATTGATATGGATTGGAACAATAGTGTCGCGGTAGGTGATTATATTATAGTCGAATGCTATAGAGTTGTTGATGAAGAAACTTATACTGATGTATGGAATGACTACTATCTTAAGAAATATGCTACAGCACTTATTAAGCGTCAATGGGGAGCTAACCTTTCGAAATTCGAAGGTATGGTAATGCCAGGCGGTGTTACGTTTAACGGCCGACAATTGTTTGATGATGCAAATGAAGAAATTCAAAAATTAGAAGAAGAAGTCAGATTAAACTGGGAAATGCCAGTTGACTTCTATACGGGATAACACATGGCCAGAAATGTTTACTTTTCGCAGGCAGTAAGATCAGAACAGCATCTTTACGAAGATCTCGTTATTGAGAGCCTTAAAATATATGGGCAAGACGTCTATTATATCCCTCGTAATATTGTCAACCGTGATAATATTCTTAACGAAGATATTGCATCGCAATTTGATGATGCATATATGATTGAAGCCTATATTGAAAACCCTGAAGGATTCGACGGGGCAGGAGATCTGTATAGTAAATTTGGCCTAGAAATTAGGGATGATGCAAACTTTATTATTTCACGTAGAACCTGGGATAGACTAGTAGGTCTATGGAATAATAGTATAGATGTCAATAAGCCTCAAGAAGGTGATCTCATATATCTACCACTTTCTAATTCAGTGTTTGAAATTATGATGGTTGAAGATGAACAACCATTTTATCAATTGTCACAACTTCCTGTATGGAAGCTTCAATGCTCATTGTTTGAATACAATGAAGAAAACTTTAATACCGGTGTTGATGTTATTGATCAATTGCAAACTTTGGTATCTTACCAGGTTGGTATAGATATTACTGTTACGGACGGTAATCATTTTGCGATTGGCGAAACCGTATCACAAATAGTTGTTGAAGAAACCATTGATACTCCGGCAGTTACTGTATATGGCGAAGTACAAACTGTTACTAAAATATCTGATGTACTTGCTACAATATCGCTATCTAATATCGGTGTATTAAATTCAGATGTTGCTAGAAGCTTTTTAGTGTCACCAGTTGCTATTACTGGATCTGAAAATAATTATAGCGCAACAATTACTAAAATCTATGATATTGGTGATAACGATACTAATAACGTATTCCCTAGTGATTCTGCATCACAGAATGTTGCATTTGAACATGAAGCTGATGGAATATTAGACTTTAGCGAAACCAATCCATTCGGCGATCCATCGGAGAATTTTTAAATGTTTGGAACACACTTTTACCATGCAACGACTAGAAAATCAGTTGCCGTATTTGGTACCTTGTTTAATAACATTTCGGTTATCCGTAAAGACGGTAATGGCAATATATTAAACCAAATCAAAGTTCCGCTAGCTTATGGTCCTAAGCAAAAGTTTCTATCACGTATTGATTCTGAGACTAACCGAGATGCGTCGATGGCTATTAAATTACCACGCATGTCTTTTGAGATTACTGGAATTTCTATTGATGCTGCATCAAAATTACCAAAGAGAAGTGCTATTGTAGAAAGCGGTACAGATGCTAATCGTAAGAATGTAATCAAAAATATGGTATCATATGATATTGGTATGCAACTTAATATCATGGCTAAAAACCAAGATGATGGCCTACAAATATTAGAACAAATCCTACCATATTTTCAGCCTGAATATAATCTAACAATTAAACCAGTTGATGGATTTGACTTTAAGCAGGATGTACCTATTATATTGAATAGTGCATCTATTACTGATGACTATGATGGCGATTATGCAACACGCAGAGTGTTAGTGTATACTCTAGAGTTTACAATGAAGATGAAGTTTTATGGACCTACTGGTGATCAGAAAGTTATACGAGAAGTAGATGTTGATATTCTTAATCTTGATGATTCCGGATTTTTAGAGAACGTGGATGTTCAAGTTGATCCTAATGATGAAGCTGAAACTATTACTATTATAAGTGGTAGATTCGATGCTTAATAAAAAGGATGATATATCAGACAAATTAAATAAATATTTGCCAGCTGAGCATAAAACCCCACCTGCTCCGGTGATTAAACCTAACGATTTACAAGATGACTATGAGTTCTCTCGTAATACGCTTAAAGATCTAATCAGTACCGGAATGAGTTCACTCGATGCATTATCCGAACTTGCTAGGGAAACAGAGCATCCACGTGCGTTCGAGGTATTGTCAAGATCTATTAAAGATATTGGCGATGTTACAGATAAGCTTATGAACTTACAGAAATCAACTAAAGAATTGACCACTGAAAAAGATGCTGTAGAAGCTAAAAATATCACAAATAATAATCTTTTCGTAGGTAGTACTACTGATCTACAGCGAATGCTATTGGATAACCAAAAGAAGATTATTGATGCAGACGATTAAGAATAATCAGTTTGGATATTTGGGTAATCCGAATATTAAGCGTGATGGTGTCCAGACAGAATTTACCAAAAAGGAAGTCGAAGAATACATTAAATGTATGAATGATCCTGCGTACTTTGCTATTACGTACTGTAAGATTATTTCACTCGATGAAGGCTTGGTTCCATTTAATCTCTATGATTATCAAGAGAGAATGTTTAACCATTTTACAAAAAGCCGCTTCTCTATCGTATTAGCTTGTCGACAGTCTGGTAAATCTATCTCATCGGTAGTATACTTACTATGGTATGCAGTATTTCATCCAGAAAAGAACATTGCAATCCTAGCTAACAAAGGTGCTACTGCACGAGAGATGTTGGCTCGTATTACGTTGGCCTTAGAAAACTTACCATTCTTTTTGCAACCAGGATGTAAAGCAGTAAACAAAGGTTCTATTGAGTTCTCTAATAACTCTAAGATAATCGCGGCTGCAACATCTGGTTCATCTATTCGTGGTTTGTCTATTAACTTACTGTTCCTTGACGAATTTGCATTTGTCGAAAATGATGCTACATTCTATACTTCTACATATCCGGTTGTATCGTCTGGTAAAGATACAAAAATTATTATTACCTCTACAGCAAATGGTATTGGTAATGTATTCCATAAACTATGGGAAGGTGCTGTACAAGGTACCAATGAGTTTAAATCATTCCGTGTAGACTGGTGGGATGTACCAGGTCGAGATGAAGAATGGAAGCGTCAGACAATTTCGAATACTTCGCAGATTCAGTTCGACCAAGAATTCGGTAATACATTTAATGGTCGTGGTAATACACTTATTAGCTCTGAGTGCTTGCTCAAACAACAAGCAAAAGATCCGGTCTATACGCAAGAAAACGTATATGTATACGAGAAGCCTATAGAAGATCACACATACTTAATGATGGTTGATGTTGCAAAAGGTCGTGGACAAGACTATAGTACATTCACTATAATTGATGTATCAACACAACCGTTTAAACAAGCTGCGGTATTCCGGGATAATAATATCTCACCGCTACTGCTTCCAGACATTTGTTACAAATATGCCACCGCTTATAACGAGGCATATATAATAGTAGAATCAAATGATCAAGGTGCTATTGTTTGTAATGGTCTATATTATGACCTAGAATACGAAAACCTTTACGTAGAATCTCAGGTCAAAGCTAACTCTATTGGTGCCACAATGACACGTAGAGTAAAGCGTATTGGTTGTTCTAACATCAAAGATCTTATTGAACAGAGTAAATTAGAAATCGTTGATGCAAATACACTTATAGAGATGGGTACATTCGTCGCTCATGGTAGCTCGTATGCCGCGTCTGGCAACAACCATGATGACCTGATGATGAACCTAGTTATGTTTGGTTGGTTCGTAAGCACAGATATATTTAATGGTATTACTGATATTAATATGAAAAATTTATTATATCGTGAGCAGTTACAAGCAATACAAGATGACATGTTACCATTTGGCCTTATATCATCAGACGCATATGGCGAAGATGAGACTATCCAAAGAGGCGGAGATGGTTTAGTGTGGAGGACAGTCGGATCTAACGGTCAATACTAGGATTATAAATATTATAAATAATAGTATTGAATATAATCGTATTATGTTAACACACTTATTAAACCTATTGAGAGGACACGACAATGGCATTTCAAGTCTCACCAGGCGTTGAAGTCAAAGAAATTGACGCCACAAACGTTGTTCCTGCAGTATCCACCTCTATCGGTGGTTTTGTAGGAGCATTTACATCGGGTCCGGTAAACCAAATTGTGACTGTTGGTTCTGAAAAAGAACTTGCGGAAGTATTTGGCAAACCTGACGACACTACAGCACAACATTTTTTAACCGCAGCTTCATTCCTTGCATATGGTAATGCACTGAAAGTAGTCCGTGTGGTTGGCGCTTCTGCCGACAACGCAACTGCTTCTGGTACTCCTGCCGATATTGCTAATGAAGATGACTACGCTCCAGTAACTGGTTCTGTATGGATCGCACGTCAACAAGGTGAGATTGGTAATTCACTTAAAGTTGAAATTGCTGGTCCTACTGGATTTGCTGGAATGACTGCTGCTTCTAGCTTTGATTCTGCTCCAGGTACTTCTGAGTATGCAACAAATCTCGGACAAACTGCAGCAGGCGACGAACTTCATGTAGCGGTTATTGATGAAGACGGTGCAATCTCTGGTACTCCAGGAACTGTGCTTGAAACCTTCGCATTCGTATCACAAGCTGCTGATGCTAAGAAAACCGATGGTAGTACTAACTACTACAAAAACGTAATTAATTCACAATCACAGTATGTTTACTGGGGATCACACGATGCGGCTATGACCGACGGCGGTGATTTACTTTCAGTAACTTCTACTTACACTGACCCAGTTCTCGTAGCTACTTCACTTTCTGGTGCAACATCAGATAATAGTGTAGGTACTGCTGAGCTTCAAGCTGGTTACGACCTTCTAGAAGATGCTGATACCGTAGATGTTAACCTTCTGTTTGGTGCTCCTGATGCTGATGGTGTTGATACCATGGCTAAGTATCTGATTGCTATCGCAGAAGCACGTAAAGATTGTGTTGCCTTTGTATCTCCTCCAATCGAAGATAGTGTTGACGGTGGCGTTTCTGCTATTGCTAACATTAAGGGTTGGGCTGACGGCCTACCTTCAAGTTCGTATGGTGTAACTGATTCATCTGCAGTATATGTGTACGACAAGTATAATGACGTATATCGCTGGATCGGTGCTGCTGGTCATATTGCTGGCCTTTGTGCTAACACTGACCGAGTAGCTGATGCATGGTTCTCACCTGCTGGTATGACTCGTGGCCAACTTCGTAACGTTGTTAAGCTTGCGGTTAACCCTAAGAAAGCAGATCGAGATACTTTGTACAAAGCTCGTATTAACCCTTTGGTTGCTTTCCCTGGCGAAGGTATCCAGATGTTTGGTGATAAAACTTTGCAAGCTAAGCCTTCTGCATTCGACCGAATCAATGTTCGTAGATTGTTCATTGTATTGGAAAAAGCAATTGCTACTGCTGCTAAAGCATCACTCTTTGAATTCAATGATGAGTTCACTCGAGCACAATTTAGAAACCTGGTTGAACCCTTCCTACGTGATGTTAAAGGACGTAGAGGTCTAACTGACTTCTTGGTTGTATGTGACGAAACTAACAACACCGGACAAGTTATTGACTCAAACAGTTTTGTATGTGATATGTACATCAAGCCTGCACGATCAATTAACTTTATTACTTTAAACTTTATAGCAACGAGAACTGGTGTTGAGTTCTCTGAAATTGCTGGCTCATAAGGGAGGATTAGACAATGGCTATTTTAGGTGTTGACGACTTTAAGTCAAAATTAACCGGCGGCGGTGCTCGGGCCAACATGTTCAAAGTAACATGTAACTTCCCAGGCTATGCTCAAGGCGATGTAGAATTTACATCATTCATGTGTAAGGGCGCTCAAATGCCTGCATCAATAATTTCACCAATTACGATTCCATTCCGTGGACGTCAATTGCAAATTGCTGGTGACCGTACTTTCGAACCAATGACTTTGACCATCATTAACGATGCCGATTTCAAAGTTCGTAATGCATTTGAACGTTGGATGAACGGTATTAACGAACATGTTAATAATACCGGTCTTTCTAACCCAACTGATTATCAAGCAGATTTGATTGTTGAGCAGTTGAATAAAGCTGGTGAAGTAACCAAGAGATACGATATTCGTGGTGCTTTCCCAACTAACTTGAGTGCAATTGATGTTAGTTATGATTCTGAAAATACTATCGAAGAGTTCACAGTTGAGCTCCAAGTACAGTATTGGGAATCTGGAACAACTTCTTAAAGCATATAAATAAAACTAAAGGGAGGGGGGAATTTTCCCCCTTCTGATAGTTACTATAGGATAGAACGTAAAATGGCAGAATTTTTTGGATTTTCAATAAAGAGAAAGACGGAAGAAGAACCTATCTCTTTTGTTGCGGACACTGAAAGCGATGGCGCTGGCGTAATTACGGCCGGTGGGCATTTTGGTTCGTATTTAGATTTGGATGGTGATACTGCCAAGAACGAAGCTGAACTCATCGTTAAGTATCGTGATATTGCAGCACAACAAGAATGTGATGCAGCGATTTCCGATATTGTAAACGAAGCTATTGTTGGTGACCATGACTCATCTCCAGTTAATATTATATTAGACCAATTAGATACTTCTGATAACATTAAAGATGTTATTAGGGAAGAATTTGACCGTGTGCTATCATTAATGAATTTTAGCAACCATGGACATGATATTTTTAGAAAGTGGTATATCGACGGAAGATTGCCGTACCACATCATTATAGATAATAAGAATGCTAAAAAGGGCATTCAAGAATTACGATATATTGATCCAATCAAACTTCGCAAAGTTAAAGAAGTAGAAGAAGAAAAAGATAACAGGACTGGTGCTACACTAATTAAGTCCTCAAACGAATATTTTGTATACCAGAATCAGATTGGCGAAAGCTCGTCGGGTCTTAAGATTCATAAAGACTCTATTGCTTATGCAACATCTGGTATGCTTGATCCTTCACGTAGACGTATATTGTCTCACATGCAGAAGGCAATCAAACCTGTTAACCAGCTTCGCATGATGGAAGATTCATTAGTAATCTATAGAATCTCTCGTGCACCTGAACGTCGTATTTTCTATATTGACGTTGGTAACTTACCGAAAGGTAAAGCTGAAGAATACCTACGTGGTATAATGAATCAATACCGAAACAAACTAGTGTATGATGCTAGTACTGGTGATATTAAAGATGATCGTAAGCATATGTCAATGCTTGAAGATTTCTTCCTACCTCGTAGAGAAGGCGGAAGAGGTACTGAAATTAGTACTCTTCCTGGTGGTGAGAATCTAGGACAGATTGACGATATTGTATACTTTCAAAAGAAGTTATATAGAGCATTAAATGTTCCATTGAATCGTTTGGAACAAGAGTCACAATTCTCTTTGGGAAGATCAACTGAAATCTCTCGAGATGAAGTTAAATTTAAGAAGTTTATTGATAGACTCCGTAAAAGATTCTCGGATATTTTCTTACAGTTGCTAAAGACTCAACTGTTATTGAAGGGTATTATTACTCGTCAAGACTGGGAAGACTGGAAAGAAGATATTGCCTTTGATTATATCGAAGACAACTATTTCTCAGAGCTTAAGTATAATGAAATCTTGAGAGAACGCTTCGAAATGCTTGCATCTATAGACGAATATATAGGTAAGTATGTTTCAAATGAGTGGGTTCGTAAGAATATTCTCAGGCAGTCTGATGACGAAATAGAAGAAATGAAAAAACAAATGGATGAAGAAGAGAAGAACGGCGAAGGTGGTGCCGACGATATTAATCTCGATTTAATGTAAGTTGGGATTATAAATATTATAAATATATTACAGGACATATGAAATGAGCACAGAAAATTTAATTAATGCGCTACAGGCTGATAATAAAGTAGAAGCTGGCAATGCATTTCAAGACACAATTAATAGTAAAATTGGTGATGCCATTGCAGCTAAAAAGGTTGAAGTGGCATCTAGTCTAATTACTAGAACTAATAAAGAAGAAGAGTAATATGTTAACATTCATTGAACTTAAAGAAAAGCTACAAGCCGGCGAGAAAGAGGTCAAATCTCTGAAGCTAGGTAAAAGCAAAAAGGTCAATGTTCAGATTGCTCAAAAAGGCAGAGAATTTATCGTATATATCAATGGTGATAAGCTCGATGATAATTATAAAAGTGCTGCCGAAGCTGAGAAATCAGCAAACGAGTTTATCAAGCTTATGGGCGAGGAATTAGAACTATGAAGCTAATTGCAGAATATACTGATGGTAGTGATCTTCAGATCATTACTGAGAAAAAAGCTGATGGCAAAAACGCATTTGTCATCGAAGGAATTTTCATGCAGGCCGATTCTAAAAATAGAAATGGTCGCATTTATGAAAGAAGTATTCTAGAGAATGCCGTTAATAGATATGTTAACGAGCAAGTATTGACAGGAAGAGCTGTTGGTGAGTTGAATCACCCAGAAGGTCCGTCGATTAATCTAGACAAAGTTTCGCATAAGATTACTGAACTCAGATTTGAGGGAAATAATGTTATCGGGAAGGCATCAATTCTTAATACTCCAATGGGTAATATCGTTAGCGGTTTACTTGAAGGTGGCGTTAAGCTTGGTGTATCAAGTCGTGGTATGGGTAGTCTTGAGCAGCGTAATGGTACGATGTATGTCAAAGATGATTTCATGTTAGCAACTGTTGATATAGTACAAGATCCGAGTGCTCCTGAAGCATTCGTTAACGGTATTATGGAAGGTGTTGACTGGATCTGGGACAACGGTATCCTTAAGCCTCAAGAAATTGAATTAATTGAGACTGAAATAAAAAATGCTCGAGGTGTTAGCTCTGCCGACATTGAGATTAAAGCGTTTAAAAATTTCCTCTCTAAACTTGTATAACTCTTATAGGAGAGAATGATATGTCTGAAGACATTAATGTAGAAGACATTCATGATGCAGAGCAAATTCAAGAATCTGAAGAGCTCGTTGATGAAGCACAAGTTGAGTCAAACGAGGAAATTCTTGATGAAGCGAAAGCCAAAACTGAGTCGGAAGACGAAGATGGTGAAGCCGAAGTTGAAGTAGATGGTGACGAAGAGGAAGACGATGAAGTTGAAGAGTCTACCCCTAAGATGGAAATGCCAAAAACTAAAGCTGGTATCGTAAACGCTGCATATGATATGTTGAAAAAAGCTAAAAAAGAAGACGCACAAAAGATCTTTGCCGGTATGATGAAATTTGCCGAAGGCGTTGAAGTTGAAGATATCGAAGTTGGTGCTGTGGCTCTAGGAGCTGATGTATCACACATCGACTATTCTGAAGACCTTGATGTTATGGTTGCAGAAGAAGCTACCTTGTCTGAAGGATTCCGTGAAAAAGCTGGCCTCATTTTTGAAGCTGCTTTGAAATCCAAAGTCGGTGTAGAAGTTGAACGTCTCGAAGGTGAATACGCACAAAATCTAGAAGAAGAAGTAACTTCTTTAAAGTCTGATCTCGTAGAAAAAGTAGATTCCTACCTTTCTTACGTTGTTGAAGGCTGGATGGAAGAAAACAAACTTGCTGTTGAGACTGGCCTTCGTGCTGAGATTGCAGAAGAGTTTATGGCTTCTTTACAAGGTGTATTCAAAGAGCATTATATTGAAGTGCCTGAAGGTAAGGTTGACATGTTCGACGAATTAGCCGAACAAGTTTCTGAACTTGAAGAACAACTCAATAAAACCACTGAAGATAATATTGCACTTCACGAATCAGTACAGGCTTTTGCCCGTTCCGAAGTCGTTCGCAATCAATCTTCTGACTTGGCATCAACCGAAGCAGAGAAACTTGCTTCTTTGGTAGAAGATCTTGATTTTACTGATATTGAATCTTTCGAAATGAAAGTGAAAACTATCAAAGAATCATACTTCTCTAAAGAATCAGTAGAAACTGTTTCAGAAGAAGTTGAGTTAATCGGATCAGAGCATTCGCATGAAGCGCCTGCACCAACTGATTCAATGGCTAGATACATGCAAGCAATTGCGAAATCTAACAAGTAAATAATAAACATTACAAACCATAGAGGAATTTAAAATGTTTGATCAAGATAAAAATTTAATCGAGAAATGGGCTCCAGTTCTGGAACACAGTGCTGCTCCCGCCATCACCGATAACTACAAGAAAGCCGTAACTGCTCGCTTGCTAGAAAACCAAGAAATGGCTATGAAGGAAGAGCATGCTCACCAAAACTTCGGCCTGAACGAAACTGCTGCTAACCAAACTGGTGCAAACGTTGCTGGTTTTGACCCCGTACTGATCTCTTTGGTACGTCGTGCAATGCCTAACCTGATTGCTTATGATATTGCTGGTGTTCAGCCTATGACTGGTCCTACTGGTCTGATCTTCGCTATGAAGAGCAAGTATAGCACTCAAGGTGGTACTGAAGCATTGTTCAACGAAGCTGATTCTACTTTCTCTGGTACTGGTACTCAGGAAGCTGATCCTTCTGGTCTGTTGGGCGTAGTTGATAGTGATACCGATGGTACTCTGTCTGACGAAACTAACGTTTCTACTTTTGGTGCTGGTATTACTACTGCTGCTGCTGAAGCACTTGGTAACACTGGTGACGCATTTGGTGAAATGGCATTCAGCATTGAGAAATCAACTGTTACTGCTAAATCACGTGCTCTGAAAGCTGAGTACACCATGGAATTGGCACAAGATCTTAAAGCTGTTCACGGTCTTGACGCTGAGTCAGAACTTGCTAACATCCTTTCATCTGAGATCCTTGCGGAAATCAACCGTGAAGTTGTTCGTACTGTTCTTACTAAAGCTAAGCTTGGTGCACAACAGTCTAACGTTGCTCTTAAAGGTGCTTTCGATCTGTCTACTGACTCTGACGGCCGCTGGATGGCTGAGAAGTTCAAAGGTCTGGTAATGCAAATCGAGCGTGAAGCTAACATCATTGCTAAAGAAACTCGTCGCGGTAAAGGTAACTACGTTATCGTTTCTTCTGACGTTGCTTCTGCTTTGGCTGCTGCTGGTATGCTTGACTATGCTCCTGCTCTGGCAACTGCTTTGAACGTTGATGATACTGGTAATACTTTTGCTGGTGTTCTTAACGGTCGTATCAAAGTATATGTCGACCCATATGCTGCTGCTGATTACGTTTGTGTTGGTTACCGTGGTGCTAACCCATATGACGCTGGTTTATTCTACTGCCCATATGTTCCATTAACTATGCATAAAGCAATTGGTGAAGAAGACTTCCAGCCACGTATCGGCTTCAAAACCCGTTACGGTATGGTTGCTAACCCATTCGTTGCTGCTGACGGTGTTGGTACTGATCGTGCTAACCCTTACTTCCGTATTTTCCGCGTCGATTCTTTGATGGTTACTGCGTAAGTCTAAAACTTAGTTGTTTTAAAGGGGTCCTTCGGGACCCTTTTTTTTATACGTAAAAAGTGTATAAATAAAGGTATGAATACAATTAACAGGGTTACATACAATGGCACTTACTACAAATAAGAACTTCTTAAGTCCTATAGGATTCCAGCTTAAAATCGATAGTACTCGGTATCCGAACCTAGAATATTTCTGTTCTGGTGTTACATTACCATCACTCGGGGTAAGTGAAGTACAGACTCCGTATGGTTCAATCAATGCATCTGAACCTGGCGACAGGCTAACATTTGGTGATTTGATTATCAAGTTTAATGTTACTGAGGATATGGATAACTATATTGAAACCTATGATTGGATCAGATCTTTAGTTGTTGATGACTATGCACATAAAGCTGATGCAACGTTAGCAATATTATCTTCGCATAATAACGTCACCCGTGAGGTAAAGTTTGATGGTATATTCCCGGTTGACATATCGGAAATAACGTTTAGTGCAACTGAAACTGAAGTAGCTTACGTAGAAGCTAATGTGACATTCAAGTATACTCAATTCACATTCGTCTAACTATGCACTTAAGTGTGTACTTTTTGATTGATTCGGTATATAATAATATATACTATTAGCTATACTATGGAGAAGTTATGAATAACCTTGAACAAATACTAGAAATGTGGAAGAAAGATGCAGTTATTGAAGAATTGAATCTGGATTCAGCATCTCGAGATTCCGCAAAACTACATTCAAAATACTTAGAAATGCTAAGTGTCAATCGCCTTAGGGTCAAGAAGTTTGAAATGGATTTTAAAGTCCTACTCAAGAACAAGTGGCTATGGTATAACGGGAAAATGACTAAAGCTGAGATGGATGATCTTGGCTGGGGATATGATCCGTTGAAAGGACTTACTGTCTTAAAAGGCGATATGGATCGATTCTATGATGCTGATCCGGATATTCAAGAAGCTCAGGCCAGAATTGATTACCTCAAAGAAGTAAATGATACCCTGAAAGAGATTATAGATAATATCAAATGGCGTCACCAGTCAATTAAAAATGCCATCGATTGGGCTAAATTTACAAGTGGGATGTGATTATGCACAATTTAAAATATTATGTGTTAACGTCAAGTAATCTAGATTCTCTTAAAAGACACACAAGCCCTGAATATAGTAATATCCCTAAAGATCGCGTAGTAGTAATTATCAATACTATGGATATAGTCTATGCAGAAGAAGCATCTGCGTATTGTCAAGAGTCTGGTATAGAATACTATGTTACCGAATCGAACGGCACACCTGGAAGGGGCAAGAATTCTGTACTAGAAAAATTCTTAGAAAGTGATAATGATTATTGTGTTCAAATTGATGGTGATGACTATCTAACTCCGCATGGGGTTTACATGTACGATAACCTCTCAAAAACAGATAATCCGCCTGACGTCATTTGCTTAACACATCAAGTATCTGTGACGTATGATCGAAATGACATTAACGAATATATTCAAAGAACAGGACTCATTCCTGCTAGAAGCGATATTAAACCGAAACCAGCATATTGTTTTCGCATTGATTACGATAAAACTATAAACAATATTAATGACACGAGCAATGATATATCAGAAGAAATTAGAGAAATTAGAGAAATTGTTGTAGCTTATCATGAGCTGCAAAGAAAATATTCTGAAGAGTCTGAGATTCATTGCCGAATTACTTGGTATTCGAGAAAAGCTGCTGTCCACCGTTTTGATGAAGATATATACATAGGAGAAGATACCCTACATTACTTCAAGCTTAAAAATGAACATGTTGAAAGTAGATTAACTTTTATGAATAACGTAGAGATACCACCAACATACATATACGATAAGCGAAATGAAGAAACTGGGACAGTATTTAAATACTCGAAAGGCGGTGCAGATGCAGCTTGGCTAGGAACATATATGTCACGTGCGTATGAGTATGAGAAACAAGGAATCTTACACAATAATAAAGTTCATCAATTGCCACTATTAAAGATAGATTATCCTGCTGATTATATTCCGCAGCTTAGTCTACCAGCCGGTCATGAGACCACAGGCAATGCTGTATATAATATAACAGATAAAGAAGATAATAAATATACTATAGAACATCCTGCTAATGCTACTCAAGAATGTATATTAGCCAAATACCAAGCGGAATATAATGGAAAAGATACGAGTCAAAAAGCTTAACCACGTTAACCTTCAAATAGAATGTGACGCCGGTATTCAGATGGAAATATCTGAACATTTTTGTTTCTTCGTCCCGGGATATAAGTTTATGCCCAGTTACAAGAATAAAATGTGGGACGGTAAGATCCGCCTTTTTGATGCTCGTAAACAGACCCTGTATTGTGGACTTTTTCATTACCTCAAAGAGTTTGCTGAGGTAAGAGATTACCAGATCATAGTAGAAGAAAACCACGTATATGGTCGACCTGATACTGAAGAGGTGATAGATGTACCTGCTTTGCTTAGTGATCTAACGTTATCTTCAGGTAAGGTAATGATTAAGCCTAGAGATTACCAAATTGATGCAGTAGATTATGCATTGCGCAATAGACAATCATTATTGCTGTCACCTACCGCGTCTGGTAAATCATTAATCATTTATATGGCTCTACGTCATTATCTAGAAACTTATCAGGCTAGTATATTGCTGATTGTACCTACCACCTCATTGGTAGAACAGATGTATAGTGACTTTGAGGACTATGCGTACTTCGAAGAGGAATTCAAAGTAGAAGACTATTGTCACCGAATATATTCTGGCAAAGAGAAATATAATGTCAAGAAGCGTGTAATCATTACTACCTGGCAGTCAATATATAAGTTACCATCAAGCTGGTTCCAAGGATTCGGTATGGTAATAGGTGATGAGGCACACAATTTTAAAGCCAAATCATTAACATCTATACTTGAAAAATGCCATAATGCAAAGTATCGTATAGGAACCACAGGGACACTTGACGGTTCACAGACGCATCAATTAGTGCTCGAAGGATTGTTTGGTCCTGTTAAGAAAGTTACTACTACAAAGGAATTGATAGATAGTGGAGCCTTAGCAGACTTAGATATATCCATCATATTATTAAAGTACCCAGATGATGTATGCCAAAAGGTGTCTAAACTAAAGTACCAAGATGAGGTTGATTACATTGTACGTAATGAAGATCGCAATAAATTCATTACTAACCTAGCATTAGATCAGGATGGTAATACACTTGTACTATTCCAGTTCGTGGATAAGCATGGTAAACCATTGCACGATATGATGCGTAAGAAACTTGAATCCCTTGGAAATACTAACCGCAAGCTGTTTTATGTGTCAGGTGAAACTGATGTAGATACAAGAGAGAAGATTCGTGAGATCACTGAGACTCAGTCTGATGCAATCATTGTGGCTTCGTTAGGCACATTCTCTACAGGTATCAATATTAAGTCTCTGAACAATATTATATTTGCATCTCCAAGTAAGTCTCAAATAAAGGTATTACAAAGTATTGGACGAGGTTTACGTAAGAGTGCAGATGGTAAAGGTACTAAAGTATATGACATAGCTGATGATTTACATTGGAAGGCTAAAAAGAACTACACATTACAGCATGCTGGTGTGCGTATAAGTATATACAGCAAAGAGAAGTTTAAATATAAAATTTATGAGGTTAATCTGTGATTGATATGAACGTTAGACAAATGAAGTTAATTAGTGGCGATGAAATTGTGTGTCTTATTAGTTCTGACAATGATAGTACATACTTAGTAGAAACACCATTACAAGTACAACTAGTTGTGGGTACTATAGGAAAATATCAGCTTATTCCATGGTTTGCACTATCTAGTTCTACCCTTATAAGTATTGATAAGCGCAATATCATTTCACATTGCGAAGTAGATGAAGATATTAAACGTCATTACATCTCGCTTGCGCTCGATGATGGTTCCCATGATAATGAATTACAGGAAGATCAATTAGACATGTTCGATGAAGCTGATATAGAATCAGAAGATCACCTTGATTATCTGACCACACCTAACAAAGTAATCCATTAATCACTGTATACCTCCACTCCTCCGGGGAACATCTTTATTATATCACATATTTGACGATTTGTACACCTTTATTTAAATTAATTTCAAAATAAATAATATGAAAAAAAGAGTGTACAAGTTCGCTAAACTGTGGTATAATATACCCAACTAAGGAGAACTACACATGGCAATTAAACCTAAAGATAAACCACACTACGTTAATAATAGGGAATTCTCATACGCTGTTGTAGACTATGTTAAAGCTGTACGTGATGCCGAAGAAACCGGTACTCAAATTCCAATCGTTACAGATTACATTGCTACATGTTTTATGAAAATCTCTGAGGGACTATCGCATAGGCCAAACTTTGTGCGATACTCTTACCGAGAAGAAATGGTAATGGATGCAGTAGAAAATTGCCTAAAAGCAGTTCATAACTATAACATTGATACTATTACTCGTACCGGTAAACCTAATGCATTTTCATATTTTACCCAGATCTGTTACTTCGCCTTCATAAGGCGAATCACTAAAGAAAAGAAACAACAAGACATTAAGTTTAGGTTCATTGAAAAGATGGGTGTTGAAGACTTTATGGATCTTGGTATGGACTCAGAAGGTGCTGCTGAAGCAAGTGCTTATGTAGAGACTTTGCGTAACCGTATTGATACTATCAAAACAAAAGATACAGCTATCAAAGAGTTTGCGAAAGAAGAAAAGAAAAAGCTTAAGAAACTTGAGAAACTTGAATTGTTTATGGCATAGGGAAATAGTATGAAAGTTGCAATATTAAATGACACACACTGTGGTGTACGTAACTCATCAGATATTTTTATTGAATATCAACGCAAATTCTATGCTGATGTATTCTTTCCATATTTGAAAGAGCATGGTATTACTAACATCTTGCACCTTGGTGATTACTATGAGCATCGTAAATTTGTTAACTTTAAAGCTCTTAATGCTAATCGTAAACATTTTCTAGAACCAATGCGAGAGCTTGGTATTACTATGGATATTATTCCAGGTAACCATGATGTGTTCTATAAGAATACGAACGATCTATGTAGTCTTAAAGAACTACTAGGCCACTTTACTTCTCATGTGAATATTGTAATGAAGCCTACTGTGCTAGATTATGATGGCCTTGGTGTTGCTGTAGTACCATGGATTAATAATGAGAACTATGTAGAATACACTGACTTTATTTCAAAGTGTAAAGCTCCTATTCTTGGTGCTCACCTTGAGCTCGTCGGATTTGATATGCATAAAGGTATGCCGAATCCACATGGTATGAGTCCAGCATTGTTTGATCGTTTTGAAATGGTTCTATCTGGTCACTTCCATACTAAATCTTCTCAAGGCAATATTCACTACCTTGGTTCTCAAATGGAGTTTACTTGGAATGATGTTGACGATCCTAAGTACTTCCATGTACTAGATACCGAGACACGTGAGCTTACTCCTGTACGAAATCCTCATACAATATTTAAAAAATATATGTACAATGATCAAGAAACGGATTATAATACCACTGATATGTCGCAGTTTGAAGATAAATTTGTGAAATTAGTAGTAGTAAATAAGTCTGACCTTTATCAATTTGATCGCTTTGTTGATAAGCTTCAGGATACAGATTTACATGAATTGAAGATTGCCGAAAGCTTTGACGAGTATAAAGGTGAAAACGTGGAAGATGAAGCGGTATCCTTAGAAGATACAAAGGACTTACTTGATAGTTATGTTGAAGCAGTTGATACTGATCTAGACAAAGATAATATAAAAATACGGCTGCGGGAGTTATATACTGAAGCCCAGAACCTTGAGGTAGTGTAATGTACCAACAGTCTTTAGATTTAAAATTCCCGCTCACGGAACAATTAAGTCTCAACTTAGATTATCCTGAGTCCGAAATATCATACGGCGAGAGTATCACGTGTATCAAGTGGAGCAGTGAATTAGCTAATTCGTATACTACTATACATTTCAATCAGATCGCGGTGGCAAACCAATCTTGGTTAAAAACTAAAGTTGCTAATTGGTTAGGAATAAAATATATATGATTAAATTTACATCATGCAAATGGCGCAATTTTCTATCGACCGGTGACGAGTTCACCTCGGTTAAATTAGATAAATCTCCTACTACATTAATTGTTGGTCAAAACGGTGCAGGTAAATCTACATTATTAGATGCACTATCGTTTGGTCTATTTGGTAAGCCACATCGCGATATTAAAAAAGATCAGCTAATCAATTCTATTAACAAGAAGAATGCCGTGGTTGAGGTTGAATTCTCGGTAGGCAAGCACGAATTCCGTATCATGAGATCAATTAAACCTAATAAGTTTGAGATCTACCAGAACGGTAATCTGATCAACCAGTCTTCAACCGTTAAGGACTATCAGAAGTTCTTAGAGCAAAATATACTTAAGCTGAATCATAAATCGTTTCATCAAGTTGTAGTGTTAGGTAGCTCCTCATTTATCCCTTTTATGCAGATGCCAGTATGGTCGCGTAGAGAGGTAATCGAGGATCTGCTTGATATTAATATCTTTACGAAGATGAATGGACTACTTAAAGAGCGTAATGCTAAGATCAAGGAAGAGATCAAGGACATTACACACCAGATTGATTTAGTAAATACCCGTATTGATGTTCAGGGTAAATATATTAAGAATCTAGAATCGTTGAATAGCGATCAGATTGTTCAGAAGCATGAGTCTATTACAAGTCTCAAGGATGATATTGCTAGTCTATTAGATGAATCTCAGACTCTAGGTAAGAATCTTCCTACTTTGATTTTGTCAGAAGAGACTGAATATAAAAAAGTTAATGATTCTGCAAATCAAATGTCTTCATATAGCTTACAGTTTTCCTCTAAGATTAAAACATTAGTAGGTGAATCCAAGTTCTATATTGATAACGATACATGCCCGACATGTGATCAGGAGATTACTCAAGAGAAAAAGGATGAAAAGGTATCTGAGATTAGTAAGAAGGCTAAGGAATTAAGTAACGCGTCTACAGATCTACAGAAGAAATTAGATGAAGCCAATATTGAGGTAGAAGGAAGTAAGGCTAAACTAAAAGAATTACAAAGTAGACAAACACAGATCCTTGCTAATAACGACAAAATCGGTATACTTCAGAATGAGATTAATAAGTCATTAAAGGAAATAGAAAAGCTTTCTGGTCAGACTGGTGATATTAACGAAGCTAAAACCGAACTTGATGGTTTACGTGACAATAAAGATACTCAGACTGAGCGTAAGTTGAAGTACCTTGAAGAAAGAACTTACAATGAAATCATTGCTGAGCTGCTTAAAGACACTGGTATCAAGACTAAAATTATTAAGCAATACTTACCTGTTATGAATAAGTTAATTAACAACTATCTTCAGGTCTTGGATTTCTTCGTATCGTTTCACCTTGATGAGACTTTTACCGAAACTATCAGATCTCGTCACCGTGATAACTTTAACTATTCGTCTTTCTCTGAAGGTGAAAAGCAACGTATCGATTTGGCCTTGTTATTTACATGGCGTCAGATTGCTAAGATGAAGAATAGTGCTAGTACAAATTTATTAGTATTAGATGAAACTTTTGACTCATCTTTGGATCATGATGGTATAGATAACCTTACCAAGATACTCGATACCTTGGAAGAAGGATCTAACGTGTTTATAATTTCCCATAAAGGAGACATTCTGGAGAACAAATTTAGATCGAAGATCGAGTTTCATAAGGAACATAATTTCTCCAAGATCAAATAGCCCTCTACCTTAGGGCCAGACCTGAGCATGTCTGTTCGCTAAACTGCTCTCTTATTCCGGAAAGTTATAATAAATGACCACTTATAACAAATCGGTCTAAATAAAGCTAAAATAGTTGTGTACACATACCGCGTTTTGCTATATAATGGTCCTATATTCTGAGTGAGGTGTATTTATGTCATTATTAACCAATCCTATCCTAGCCAAGCTTCTTGCTAAAGAGAACCTAGAGGTTCGTCACGGTAATTACCGTACAGCATGGTTTGACGTCCAAAACCGAGTCTTGGGTCTTCCTATCTGGAAAGACCATGGTAAAGATGTATACGATCTATTGGTTGGCCACGAAGTCGGTCATGCGTTATTCACTCCCTCTGAAGGTTGGCACGAATCCAACGAAGAGATAAAAGGTTGCCCACGTGGTTACCTCAACGTTATCGAAGATGTTCGTATTGAACGTAAGATTCGTGAGACTTACCCTGGTCTGATTTCTCCTATGCGACGTGGTTATAAAGTGCTTGTTGAGAAAGGCTTCTTCGGTGACATTGATAATTACGACATGGATAAGATGAAGCTTATCGATAAAATCAATGTTAAGTCAAAATTATCTACTGAAGTTATGGTTACATTCAATGCGGAAGAACAAATTCTATTCGATCGTTCTTTAGTTGCCGAGACTTGGTCAGAAGTTGTTCAGATTGTTCGTGATATTCTTGCATATACTAAAGCCTTAGAAGATAACAAGGTCGAGCTTCCTCAGGCCCAAAGTGAGCAAGGTGATGAAAACGATGATGATAGTGATACTAACGAAACTCAACCATCTGTGACTGCTGCTCCTGAAGAAGACGAAGAAGAAGACGGCGATTCTCAGTCACTACAATCTGATTCTGAGCCTAAAGAAGCAGAATCCCCAGAGGGTGATTACGAGCCTAAAGCTGCTAAACCAGAACATAGCGATGAAGAGACTTCGGTCACCGATGAGATTTTCAGAGCTCATGAGCAGGATCTTTTAGACACTGATGAAGATGGTAAACAATCTATATTTGTTCGAGAGATGAGTAAAGAACAACGCAATATGTGTACTATCACGTATGCTCAGTTAGCATTTGATCGTGAATGTATTCAGCGAGCGGCAAATAACGATTTTAGTAAATTCGAATTGAGTGAGAATCTTCCAGGAGAGTTTGCTCAATATTATAAAGCTATAAAGAAATCAATAATCCCTGCGGTTAAAGAGT
>Ga0070747_1000290_pt1 | contig 25643 bp, 53 predicted proteins | sample VirMetDEL_Mar_31_FD_77321 | JGI IMG/M metagenome (GOLD analysis project Ga0070747, IMG submission 77321) | Aqueous microbial communities from the Delaware River and Bay under freshwater to marine salinity gradient to study organic matter... | ecosystem: Environmental > Aquatic > Marine > Coastal... | reverse complement strand
TAAAAATACGCATGTCATCAAATACGCATGACACGGTGGAATGACAGACCTTTCACCTAACGGTTCAAGGTCGAGCTAATCGTCCACACCGATACAAATGAGTGGAGCAGAACTTCGTTCTGAAATGGATATGAATAGAAACAAGTTTCAAATAATCAAGAATCTCGGACAAATGTTACTCAACCTTACGGAGGCTGGAGTGCTTAATTTACTAATGATTCTCAATCTAACACACCTCTACCAACCCTCTAATGAGATGAAAGAGGAAAGGGAAGAGGAAAGAGAGAGAAAAGAGGAATTGTTCATATGAGTAATGATTTACGGAGTAAATGATAATGAGTGAATCAGAGGAATCAAAATTAAGGGCGGAAACCTTAATACTGATTAATAGAAATCATAATAGTAAGAAAATAATCAATAGAATAATAAAGAGGTTTATGAGATGCTTATCGAGATCGAAACAGTAGTTTCAATAATGTTTTATAGTATTGCTGTGTGGATGAGTTATAGGATGAATCATTCACTACACGAGGATATATTTGTAGATAAATCCTCACAATATAATGCAATAAGTGAGGTGGATAATAAGGAATATTTAATACTCAAAGAGGAATTTATTCCATAGTATCGTGATTTAAACAATGGTAAATAATATTTATATAGGAGTGAGTATGGTTTCTTCCTAACGGAGAGACAAAATGGATATTATTAATCAGATTACACATTGGATATTGTTCCACATTATGGAATTAGTATTTGTGGTGGTGTTGTATATTTTGTGGAGAATATGGTGGGAGATAAGCTAAATGAACAATCAAAGAGTATTACTTCATTAGAGAGGAAGGTAAATCTTTTAAACAATGTAATACTTAACCCTCATAAGTATAATACTAAGATAGTGACATTGGAGATGATGGACAAGAGAATTGAAGAATTAAAGGTTATGATGGATGAGGTTCACTCATCAATAGAGGATATTCATGTTGAATTAGCTCAACTTCGTTCTAATGATGAATTAAACAAATGACAATTCATCTCTTCATTTTGTTGTGTTTGTTATGGGTGAGTTCCTTGCACTCTCAAATCAAATGGGTTGAAGATGATAATATGAGATTTGAAATGGATAAAAGAGCTCACATGGGAGTGAGTTTCGGGTTGTATTTCTTCTCCTATACTTTGTTAAATGATTCATTATTAAGAGAAAATATTTTACCTATGAATAATCACGTGGAGATGAATTCATTATTGATGGGAATGAGTATTGGATTGAGTTATGAATTGTATCAAGGGATGAGATTTAATAAACATGGGGGATTTAGTAATCAAGATATGTTGTATAATGTGATGGGATGTGCAGTAGGGTGGGGAATTCACCGCACCTTTTTTATCATTAGAGACTACTTATTCATATGAGAAAACAACTAATCCTTACCTTACAAATCATCGTATCAGCACTTATAGGAATTGAGGTGAGCATTCCACCCAACCCTTACAAGAATTATTTAATCATCTCATTAACCATATTGATTTGTTTGAAATACAACATTATAGAAAGAATTGAGGATACGATGACAACATGGTTATTCAATTGGAGAGAAAAATGAACACACAGGATTTGAAGATACAAATCATCCAAGACAGGTTGACTCGATTGGATGAGAAGATAGATACGATTATAGATTTGATTAAAAACTTTAAATTCGAAGGTGAGGTGGAGTATGGACAACCCAACCATATTTCCAACAACCATAGTAAGTATTTGAATATGAAACCACGTATCAAAATTAAAAATGATTGAATTCCTCACCACACCCTCGATAGAAAATATTTTACTCTATCTATTTATCATATATGTGATTGATAAATTCATCAACGGAGATGATTAACTCTCCCCCTTTTACCCCACCACAACCCACAATTAACCATATCAAGTCTGTCATATTTCAGAATACATACTACACGTCTGTCTCTTTGACAGATTTTTTTGTGCACTGACCTAAACCCCTAACACTCGTGTCATTTTGTCATATATCGGTATTTTATCGGTATAAAGTTTTCTATGAGTGTGCTCCGTATCGGCCTTGGATTTCCACCCCATCACCCCATCACACCCTATAATGTGTATTATTTAGCACATTGTTAATCTGTCATAATGTCAGTTAAAAATAATTTAATAAATAGCTTGACTTGTATATGGTTTTATTCGTATATTCTTAATGTTGAGGAGTGCCCAATACGGTGTTTTGCCCACTCTGAGTCTATTCTGCCGGCCATTGGGATAGAAATGTTTTAATTAAATGAAAGAAAAGCCTTGACTTTGTCATTTATTCTGTGTATATTATGGTGTTGGTTGAGATGATACTTTTAAAAATTGATGACCGGCACCGGATAGACGGATGATGATGGAGGATTAATCACCCTCTTAGTCCAAGTGGAACTTCGAGATTGAAAGAACTGATTATTCAAGTAGGTCGTTTGAGAAGCTGTGGGGTTCGACTCCCCACCTATTCTCTAAATAAATTAAAATAATTGAAGAAAACACTTGACTTTGTCATATATTCTCTGTATATTAAGGGGTAAGATAAAGAGAGATAATTAACAAAAGGAGTTCTAAATGAGTAAGTTCAAAACACCAAAAGCAATAGCGAGTCAGAAGAAGATAGACAAAGCTTTAGCAGCCTTTGGTAAATCAATAGGGTTGGATAAACCTTTCTTCGCAGCTGTAACGTTTGATGATGACGCTGGTGTGTTTAAGATATGTCCGTGTTGTGGTGGTGATTCAATAATAAAGGATTTTGTTTAAAATAATTAAAAATAGTACTTGACTTGTATATGTTTTTATGTGTATATTCTAATGAGAAGAGAGAGATAATATGATGAAGTTAATATAATAAGCCCGTACCCAACAAGGGGATAAGAGTGAAAATGGTCTAAGGGCGTTAAGACCAATAAAATTTAATAAATAGCTTGACTTGTATACTATTTTATTAGTATATTCTAATGACGAAAAGGTAGTGGTGATGTAAAGGTTGGGTTCGAATCCCAAACACCGGATTTTTGACAAAGGGGAGTAGGAGAGACCGTATGTTCTCACTGCTGTGAAATAGGAAATAAAGACTTCACTTATCTCGTTCAATCGAAGTATGGTTTTCACTCTGGCCTCCCCTCTGTCATTCTGTCATATATGATTTAACTCCCAAACGAGGCGGTAGGATTTGTTATTATTTATTCCTATTGTTTACCTACCGTCTCTATTAATTTAAAAAAAGATTAAAAAAAGACTTGACATTGTCATTTATTCTCCGTATATTATGGTATGAATAAAGAGAGAAAAAATATGAATTACGAAACAGCACTTAACAACCTAATGGATGGTATTAAACAAGATTACTCTAAATGGATGAGTAGTCCCGATATGATTGAAAGGTTCAACTCAACCCTAACCTTGGTGACCAATGGTAGGAAGTACGATAAGATAATGAACGGTTCATCCGTGTGGGGATTCATCGCCAAGACAGATGGTATACTCAAGGGTATCCCATATCAGAAAGGTGATGTGTTTAAAGCAGCCTCATGGAGAGGACCCGCTAAACACCAACGAGGTAACATCTTCAATGGGAATCATGGATATTACCAATGGACTGGACCGAAATACCTATAACAACCGCGGTGTAGCTAAATAATATTTATCTAAATTAATTTAAAAAAAGACTTGACTTGTATATGAATTATGTTGTATATTCACATATGAGAAACAAAGGAAAAACAAACATCATGAAGAAAACAAAACTAAAGAAATTCGAAGGGTATACTGAGGAACAACTAGCTTACTTCCAAGCTCAACAAGACATGGGAGAAGGAATAGACCTGAATCCACAAAGTGATTACATGGATTACCTCATGGGTGAGATACAAGGTGGAGTCAATCCATTAAGTGAAACACAAGAGTATAACGAGATAGACGATCCCGATTACTACATTGATTAATCACATCGATTAATTGATTACCTCGGACCACAATGGGAAACTAAGTGGTAGTGAAAAAAAATACATCGTAACTTCGAGCACTCGATGTAACTTGTAATCAGTTGGATAACTCGGACCCAATCTGTGACATTGTGACAGAGGGGGGGTAGGGTTTGTCGTGAATCGGCAAGTCTGACAATGTGACATGAGCGTCTGACTTGTGTGCATATCGAGGTCAATTTTTTTTAGCTATAGCTCTTGATAGATGTTAGCCATCTCTAACGAGATAAATATATTTTAACAACCTTATAGAAAGGAGTGATTATGAATCACACAATAGACAAGAATGGTAAGGTGGTGTATGATGAAACTGATAACATGACCTGTAATTATTCGAGATTACCTTCGGTGTCCTCTTACAGCACCACCCTTGATTTGAATCAGTATATCATCATACTACAAGACAAGTTGAATGATTTGGAAGCCCTATGTGCCTCCTTCACCAATTCTCGATTAACCATTCAACACTCAATAAGAGATATAATTGAATTGACAAATCAACTCGCACAGGAAATCACCAAGGAGGAAGGATGAATGTTTTATACATTATAATCATTTCAATATTTTTCATCATGATGATATTAGAATATTTCAAGGTGGGGAAATGATTTACACATTAGCAATTATCGTTATCCTCTCCATCACAATATGCATCTCAATGATGCTCTCACAGGATTGATTATGAAGATGAAACACACATTATCCTCACAAGAGGAGTTGATGGTTATATTGATGGAGGAGTGTGGGGAATTGATTCAACAATGCTCCAAGGCCATTAGGTGTCAAGATTTTACAAAAAATGAATTACAAGATGAGATAGGTGATGTTATGTGCATGATAGAGATGTGTATTGAGAAAGGGATTGTAGATAAGAGAACCATTAGTAATCGTATTCAAGTTAAGCGTATGAAGTTATTACAATGGAGTAATCTATCATGAATGTTATGATTATTACCATCATGATGATGTTATTGATTTCCCTCATCACCCTATTTATCATTATCAAGGAGTAAAATATTATTTAGCTCACGGCTATTAAACCATTTAAACTATTTATTAAGGAGTAAGTATGACCAAGTTATCAATTCAACCATTTTCACGAGAGTATTACAAGCAACGGCATCAAACCGTTCGTAAGCCCGTCAATCAGAAAACCGAGTGTTGTGGTCAGGATATCGACCATGATGTTCTAAACAAATCCAACCCAAAGGATTGGGAAATGATGTTGAATCATTGTGAGGATCACTTAGACCAATACCCCTCTACCGAAACAATTGAACCCGTGTGTTGTAAGGATTGTGGAAGGTTACAGCAATACCTTTGTTCGGTCAACAATAGAGCCTACTACAACATGAAGGATTAGAGCTCGCACGCGTATTATGAGATTATATGTTTTTTTTGAAAGGAGAATAAAATGGATACATTATCAGTATGGAATGAACTAACCTATTTGGATGGAATACTATTTACGATATGGTTGGGAATACTATATTATGGAAAGTGTTGGATAGATAGTAAATTTAAATAGGAGAGGATTATGAAATCGTTAGGCGTATTTATGATGGTGGTTTTTTTTCTACAAGGATGTTTCACCATTCAAAAGGATGGGTATTGGAGAGATCCCAATATGAAACCAATTCATCATAGGAAGGATAGTGCTTGGGTGGAACGACATTCACCATATTTGATTCCACGGCCACTATACTACACCGACCTTAGTATGGAGTCACATCGATACAATACCAAATTGGAGAATTTAGACCTACCTATGGAGATTCCTAAGTTGGTTCAGTATTGTGGTGTTCATCAAATATACGAAAAGGTTACGGCCGTGTTGACCAAATCAAACGGAGAGCATTCATGGGGATACATTGTTGAGCCTCATGATATTCAATTTAACAAGAACACCTCACGCTATAGGTTTGGTGAAACCACACTAAGGGATAAAAGATTAAGTGATAAGACAAATGAATGATGACGAAAAGATTGGTTACATTGTAATTGGTATTTTCATTGGAATAGGAGTGGGATTTTTATGTGGATTGGTGATTCACGATATGATTGCCATTAGGAATTTTTAGCTTGACTCGTATAGGTTTTTATTAGTATATTCTCATATGAATAAATGTAAACAATGTAATGAAGTAATGGATGACCATAGATACCATTTAGGTTATACCGAATGTATAGATTGTAGTGATGAGGAAAAGTATTCAGCTCACCAAGTCTATCCACATAAAACTGGTGGTTATGTTCAACCGATTAAGAAATCTCAATCTGATAATCTCAAGCGATTAGATAGACGAAGTGTTGGTAGTGGTAAACCAGCCAAGGGTATTATGAAAGATAACTCTTGGGATAGGTGGTTGAAACAATACCAAGAAAAAATTGATAATCCCAAACCAACTCGTAAGGTTGTGTGGAAATCACCGAAGGTTGTCTACATCAGTATGAGTGAATCAGAATCTTTGGTTAGAAAACATTATGATGATTGGGGATACCAACCCACACTCGACTATTGTTCAGAGTTATATCAACAAGACAAGATTAGTTTTAGTATGAAAAATAATTTAACCAATATGATTACCGAACAGCAGATGTTACCCAAGAGATTAAGGAAGTGGGTGAATAAGATAAGATGATTTCCCTACATGATAATCACGGAGATAAGTTTGTTAAACTTAGAAGTGCCATGGATGAGTGGTCAAGAAAAAATGCTGGTATATCCATTGACTCACCAAAGGGTAGACAATATAGTGATGATTGGGATAGGTATTTAAAACTAAGTGAGTTGTTTAAATTTCACAAACCTGAGTTCATTAAGAAACATCATATGTTAGAGTTAAACGAAATATACAAAAGGTATAATGAATAAAGAATTAATAACTCAAAGATTGGAATTACTACTTAAACTCGTAGAGGAAACCCAACCTGACATACCAACAAGTAACTACTTATTTCAACCACATCACTACCAAGTGCAGAATTGGATTGAACTACTTGAAAATGATGAGTTGGTATCGAGTATCTCAGACGTGATGCTGCAGGCTAACTCTATGTGGAAGTTTCGTAATAAATTTAAGAACGGAGAATATGAGGACATTGAAATGTTTGAGATGGATGCTGAAATAGATGAACTCCTATCAAAAGGTCATAAGATTACAGCTATTAAGTTATACAGAAACCAGATGTTAGAAATGGGTAAGAAGATTTCACTTAGAGAGGCTAAAACTTATGTTGACGCGATAGAATTGGTTAATAGGAGGAAGTAATGAAAAAGTGGTATCACATCAGAGCTAGAGATATAGATATATTCAAACCCAATGGTAAGGTTATTACATTTTGGTTATGGGGGGAGAACGAAACGGAGATTATGGAAATGGTTATTGGAAAGGGTATGATAGATATTGAATGGGTAGCCGAAGGAAAACCAATCTTCGATGATTCCGATGAATTGTAAATGTCATGAATGTATGATTCCATTATTGTATAAGGATAGTTATCGTTGTAGGATATGTAAAAATTATTTCTGTGGTGATTGTTCATTAGAACACTATGGGATGTATGAATCAGATGGGAAGATTAGATATAAGAATATTTTTAAATCTATATTTTGGATAATAGGGGGGAAGTTACGAGGAAAGTTAAATGATTAGACCATTACTGCAAGAAATTTACCAAGATGATGCTTGGAAGATGTTGGTGTGTTGTATTTTATTAAACCTAACCAAGAGAACGCAGGTAGATGGGATTCGTGATGAGTTATTCAAATTATATCCAACACCTCATAAGATGAAAGATGCAAATGTAGATAAGTTATCCAAGTTACTACAACCATTAGGATTATACAATAGACGAGCACAATCACTTAAACGATTTAGTGAGGAATGGATTGAAGGATTTAAATCTGTCGATGAGTTGTATGGTATAGGACAATATGCTAAAGACTCGTGGGAGATATTTCAAAACAATAATATCGATATTACCAGCACTGATAAAGTATTGACTAAGTATTTAAAAATAATTAAAGAAAACACTTGACTCGTATTGTTTTTATTCGTATATTCTATCATAACAAAAGGAGTAAAAATGAGAAAGATACATAGATTCAAAAATTCAAAACCAGTTTTCGTCACCGAGAAAGGTGTTAAATATCAAGTAGTTGATTTGGGTGGACACAAGATGAAGATACGAGTTAGGTCAGATGACGAGAAGAATCGTGATTCTAAATTATTCAAAGAAAGTAAGAGGAGTATATAATGATGAATAAGATAAAAAATTATTTGTTGTTTTGGTCTTTAATGAGTTTGGTTGGTATGTGGTATATGGACATCACACCAACTGAAGCTTGGTATTTATTAGAAACCCTACCTAACTACATTAAATATGAGGTATTGTAATGGATTACAAAAAAATATTAACAGCATTAGAATTGATTGAGGGAGAACTTGACGACGCTACAAATCAGTTACCTGATTACAACGCCAACTCAGATGCCAGAACATCTATCGATGGAGCAAAGTATGAGTTGTATACTCTAAAGGATGACATTGAAAGGGCTGTATTGGATGAGAAAAAAGATTATAATACATTATATAATATACCTGAGTGAAAGAAATTCATAAGAAGATAAAACATTTGAACCATACTATTATTGTATGGGCTGAGGATAATAAATATCCAACCAATCCTGGTAATCCTGGTTCTGATTATGTCATACCACCACGAAAGGAAAATAAGATATTTATATCTGAATGGAAAGATGATTTAAAATTTGTTACCAAGTTGGATAGGATGTTAAGTGATGGTGAGACTTTGACAAAGAAAGAACTACAGATGTGTAATGAGTTATATGAATTTTATAGTCAAATTAAAATTAAAAATGTATTGAGGAAGTAATATGAAATTTTTAGATAAACCATTTGATGACCAAATGTTGTATGTTGTAGATGGTGAGCTATTAAACCATTTGGTAAAGTTATTAAGTTCGTTAGAATTAATTGATGAGGGTTTTAATAAATCAAAAGTTTTAAACTATTTAGTTAAGAGTATTATACAATGCTCTAACTATCCAACAGGTGAAGTTAAAGATGATGTGGATTATATAGAATTTGAAAATATGTTATATAATATGGGGATTAGATTACCTAACGATGAGGATCCCAATAACCAATATCCGGAGGATGATAAATGAGAGATTACGATAATACAGATGACTGGACTCTTCAAGAGTCAAAGTATATGAGTATGTTAGATATACTTGAAGTGGTAAACAATATACAGAAATGGATTGAACATGAAACCAAAAAAAAGAATGGTGGAATATCTATTGATGCTATGGAGTCTTTAGCCTTTACAGGTGTCATCGGAGTAGCTTAGTGGGTAGACCTTTAAGTGGTTGGACTAAACGACACAAGAAAACATTTGGAACGAGAAGGAAAAAATGGGATGGTAACTTTAGACAACCACCTAAACCAAAATACTATTGGACTGTAAAAAAAGGTAGATGTCGTTGGTGCGGTGGAGATATATTTAAAGGTGATAATGATTATGTTGGTGAAGAATTAAATAAACGAAAGTCGTGGCATTCAGATTGTGCTACAGAGTATATGATTGTATATCATTCACGAGAGGCCAGACGCCATGTTTGGTTACGAGATAGAGGTAGGTGTAATGGGTGTGGAAAACAATGTACAAGACGAGGTTGGGATTTAGACCATGTTAGACCATTGTTGGAACAAAAAGGATTAAAGGAAGATGAGTTGGATTGGACATATTATGGGTTGGATAATATGCAAACATTATGTCGTCCTTGTCATAGACAAAAAACAAATGAGGATATAAAGAAAAGATGAACAGAGCAGAGTTACACATAGAGCAATTAAACGACCATAACTTTTATGGTAAGAAAGTAAATTTAGATGGAGATGCTGGTATAGATTTATATTTTCCCAATAGTGTTAGAATTCCAGCAGGAGAAACCTTATTAATAGATTTTGAGATAAAATGTAATTTGATAGGAATATATTATGCAGATAATATTACCACTGCTGAATATCAAGAATCAGAAAGTTATATGTTAGTTCCACGAAGTAGTATTTTTAGGACACCACTTAGACAATCCAATAGTATTGGTATTATAGATGCTGGATATCGTGGACACATCATGGTTCCTGTTGATAATCGTTCTGCAGAAGATTATGTTGTTAAACAAGGTGAGAGATTATTTCAATTACTCCATCCATCATTACAACCAATTCATATCAAAATAGTAGATGGACACAAAGAAACTGCACGAGGTGAGGGTGGATTAGGTTCAACGGGTAAATAATTTAAACAAATACACGAGGCGTAAATGAATAAGACAATAGAAGTAAAGATACATTATCACAAAAACTCAAACGGTGAGATGGAACCAGATTGGGAAGAGATGACAGAAGAGTTTGAAGAGGCACTTCAAGAGATAGATGAGAAGATTGAGATGTTTTGGCAGTTTGAATACGATGGAGAGGGACTCGAAGAAGATGTGGAAAGAGCCAGACAAATGGAAGAGATGCAGGATATGAAGATGAAACAGATGATTGCTAATAAAGTAGAAAACGGAACAATAACTTTAGCATAATGGTAAAAATTTATTATTGGATAACTGATAAGATTCAGTTGATACAGAAGATGATATTTCTACATCAGTATAAAAAACATTTAAAAATGAGAATTGAAAAGAATAACTTTGGAAGGAGAGAAGAATGGTAGATGGTGAATACATTAGAATTAAACTAATATTGTTATCAATTGCAATGTTTAGTTTAGGAGTAGTAATCGGATTAATTTTAAAATAACACTTGACTTATATATGATTTTTATCGTATATTCTAACTAACTAAAATAAGGAATACATATATGAACATGGGATACGCCTGTATAACTATGGAACTTGCTTACCCAAAAGATTATGGGAAACCAAAGGGAACGCCGAGACTAACCGCTAACCGACATTGTATTAAACGAACATTTAAAGAGAAGGGTGTAGATTATGTATCCGAGCTCGGTAGAGATAATGTTAAAGATTTATATGAGATTATTAAATGGAATTCAGAAAACGGATTTAAGTTCTATCGTATTTCAAGTAATTGTTTTCCGTGGTCAAGTGAATACAAATGGGATGACCTAAAAGACATAGATGAGATTAGAGAGTGGTCAAGAAAGGCAGGTGCGTTAGCTCAGAAACGAGGAGTTAGATTAACATCACATCCTGGTCCTTTCAATGTATTGACATCACCACATCCGCATGTAGTTGATAATTGTATTGTTGACTTGACAGCACATGGTGACCATTTTGATATGATGGGATTGTATCGAAGTCCATACAACAAAATCAATATTCATATTGGTGGTGCATATGGTGACAAAGAATCTGCAATGAAAAGATTCTGTGAGAACTTTAAACGATTACCGAAAAGTGTTAGGTCAAGACTTACGGTTGAGAACGATGACAGAGCTTCCATGTATAGTGTAAAAGATTTATACTATGGTGTTTATCAGAAAATTGGTATTCCCATTGTGTTTGATTATCATCATCATAAATTCTGCACAGGTGATTTGTCAGAACAAGAAGCACTTGAGATGGCATTATCCACTTGGGGTGATATTAAACCAGTTGTTCATTATTCAGAATCAAGACGAGATGAAAAAGAAGATATGAGTATCAGAGTCCAAGCACATTCTGATTACATTTATGATAAGATTAATACTTATGGTAATGAAATGGACATTATGGTAGAGGCGAAAGCTAAAGAGTTAGCAGTTAAGAAATATAAGGAAATGTATTTATGAAAGAAATAAAAAAGAACACAACCGAAGTTATTAGAATTGAATCAAAGGAATACAAAGGTAATAACTTCATTGATGTTAGGGTTTTTTTCCAAGACAAAGATACTGGTGAATATAGACCAACCAAAAAAGGTATATCTTTTAATCCTAAAATAGCACAAGATGTTATTGAGGGTATATTGGAAACTATCGAAGAAACAAATTACGATAACTTTGAGACTAATTAGATGAAATACAAATATATAATAGGTGTGGATGTAGATGGTGTTATCAGAGATTTCTCAACAGACCTATATAATGTAATCAAAGAACATTATCCTGAATACATTAAACCCGGTTCGGAAAAAGTATATTCGGTAGAGGAGATACGAAAGGAAATGACCGATTGGGATTTGGAGAATAACTTTGATGCATCAATAGAAGAGATAAAGAGAATCTACCGAGAAGAGCACGCCGAAACTATCTTGGGTAAGGGAACACCATTTGTAGATAATGTAAATTATCTTAGGGAACAGATTAAAAAAGACGAACATACATTTGTCGCTGTAACCTCACAACATCCAACTTGTTGTCATCATACTTTATCTTGGTTGGGTAAACACGAGTTAGGTTTCAGTAGTGTATACTTTAAAAAGGGTAGTAAGAAGTGGATGGTTGAATGTGATTTCCTAATTGATGATTCTCCAAATAACTATAACTCTTGGAGAAATGGTAGAGGTAGTGATGAGAAGTTTATTCTCATGAACCAACCTTGGAATCAAAAGATAAATGCTACAAGTAGGGTTTCTAATATAGAACATGCAATAAAGGTTATCAATGAGACTAATAATAGATAATAATGATATAAAAATAGAAAATGATTCCATAGAACTTGATGGTATTGACAATGATAAGATAATAGAAGAGGTATTGGAAAATAAAGATAAACGTTTAGACGTTAATTCATTACAATCTCAGTATGAAGATACTTTTGTAGATGAATCAGAAAGTATAGACCATCTGTTATTTAAAGTAGAATCAGAAGTAAAAACAAAGATTGATCCTTTTTTAAAAGTGGATTCATTTTGGGGACATATATTGCACCCACAACAATCAACTATGTATCATAATCACAAGGAGATGCATCGTGAGGGTATATCATTTGTTTATTATGCCAAGTATCCTAAAAAATCAGGTAATCTGATATTTGATTTTGAGGTTTTGGGTAAACGAGTTTGTTATAGTTATGAACCACAAGTGGGTTCGTTAGTTTTGTTTCCTACTTGGGTGCCACATTATACTTCAAGAAATGTTAGTGATGATACAAGGATATCTATAAGTGGAAATTGTTTTCCGATATAATTAAATAACATGGGGCTGTAGTTAAACGGGATAACTCCGCACTTGCACTGCGGTATTGGGGGTTCGATTCCCTCCAGCTCCACAAAATAATACCTATGTTTTTCGAAAGTAGATGATACTTATTATTATAACATAGGAGAGTTTCAAGGTGAAGAAGTGTAAATATAAAGGTTGTAATAGAGAGTCAATACAAATCTCTCAACACGAAAGAGGTTGTATGTACGCTCCAGAAAATTATACTGAATGTATAGAATGTGGAAAACAACTTGTTCCACCACAAACTAAAAGAAATAAGTTTTGTGGTAGTTCTTGTGCAGCTACATATAACAACAATTTAATCAGAGCACCAAAAAGAGTAAAAACTGGTGGTTATAAAGATTGTTTGAATTGTGGTAAAACCAATTACTATCCACCAAGTGATTTATTGAAGGGTGGAAAGTATTGTTCTAATGTATGTCAGAAAGAATATGAATGGAAAGAAAGAGTTTTGATTATTGAATCGCGGGGTGTAGAAGTAATCTCTGATTATGAGCCAACACAAAGAGATATATTGAAAAAATATTTAATATGGAAACACGGAGAAAAATGTATGGAATGTGGGTGGTGTGAAATAAATGAATGGACTGGTATTATACCAATTCAACTTGATCACATAGATGGTGATCCTCACAATCCAAGTTTGGATAATGTTCAACTATTATGTGGAAGTTGCCATACACTAACAGAATTTTATGGAGCTCGGGGTAAAGGTAGAAAAGGTATAACATATCGTAAACAAATCAGATGAAATCGCAGGTTCGAATCCTGTCAGCTCCACAATAAAGATATGACAACATCAGACTTATTAGAATACTTAGATAGTTCCGAATGGAATTATTCTAAGGACTATGAAGAAAAAGAAATATATGGTTACCTATATTATAGGTATAAAGATGCAATACTAACATCACCTAATTGTCACTTTCATATAGCAGTTAAAGAAGAAAGTAGGGGTAGGGGATACGCAAAAAAGTTAATACAGCATCTAATAGATAAAGGTAAATATTTACACACAAGTGTTGAGTGTGATGATGTTCCAAGAATGGAAAAGTTTCTAATTAGATTTGGATTTGTTAGAACTTTGAATAATTTTCGTGGTGGTAAACGACACACAATAGAATGGACAAGAGATGCATAACAAGTTAGGACATTACATTTGGAGAAGGATGCAAAAGGATAGTGGTAATGCCAGTTTTCGTAATTCAAAACCACGAGATATGATGACAGGATTATATTTATCTTCAAGAGATATTCAAAGATATGTAAATGATTATTTTGAATATGGAATAGATTATTTTGGTGATGATGATTTTTATCAACCAGAAGATTTCGTAGAGAATAAAATAGATGTATATTGGGATGAACCCGATGGAGAAGAAGTATAAATAAGGGGATAATAAATGGCACAAATAGGTAAACAAGGAATCAATCCTTATCTTCACGGCCCAATACCAAAGAGTAAGATAATAAGAGCGATTGAAGAGAATGAAAGTATGGCTAAAGCAGCTCAATCACTTCATGTATCATACAATACATTTAAAAAGTATGCTAGAAGATATGAAGTGTGGAAACCATTAGCAAGCAATGCTGGAATCAGTAGGGCTAGAAAGGTAACTTGGAGTGGATTGAAACCATTAGATATAGAAATAGACTTTCAAAAAGAACTGATTAAAGAATTTATATTACCACAGAGGTGTAGTTGTTGTGGTGAATCAAGACAGAGAAAAACGGATTTACTTTCACCATTGATTGTTCATTTTAAAGATGGTGATATACAGAATCGTGTTCCATCTAATTTAAGGTTCTTCTGTTATAATTGTTATTTTATAGAATACCCAAAGAAACATAAAGTAGAAAATAAAAAGATTGGTGAAACATTTCAAGAACAACAAGATATCACGGAACAAGAAATAACCGGTGATGAACTGGCTAAAGAACTTGGTGCATCACTCTCAGACTTATTTAAGAAGAGTTAGTATGATAGAGAATTGGAAGTTATGGGCAGCACTTAGTTTGAGTGCAGTAGGAAATTGTATAGCTTGGTTTCATATGAACGCTCAGTTTAGATGGGATTGGGCAAAAAGTCTATGGTGGGTTCTACTTGGTGGAATACCTATTAGTTTTGCATTCTTTTATTCTACTAAACTTTTTTATGAACACTTTGATTCTTATTGGAGTGTAAGACCAATAGGATTTGGAATAGCAACTTTGATATTTGGATTATTGACAACAATTGTTTTAGGAGAAATACCAAATCAAAGGATAATAATATCATTGATTTTGGCATGTGTTATCTTATATATCAATATAATGCCAACATAATAAAAACACTTGACTCGTATTATCTTTTATGAGTATATTCTTAGTATAACTAAGGAAAAAGAAAATGAAGAATAAGTTATTTATACTCTTACTTTTAGTAGGAGCATTAAACGCACAAATAAAAATAAAACCTGTCGATATGTATGGGTTAAAAAAGATAGGTCGTAATACTTACGAACTAAAACTTAAAGAGAAGGCACAGACACTTATCAGACTAACAGGCATACTTGAAGATAAGGGATACCAAAAGGTTCTATGGAAAACAGACAAGAAGTTTTTTTGGACTAATGGATTTGCTACAGATTTTTTCAATGTTGTAAACCCATATACATATTCTAAACCACAAGGAAATGGTGGTGTGGTAAATACAATGTTTGGTCCTCTACCTGAAATGAGAGGACAGACGATAGTAATTACTGCAACATATGACAAGCCTTGGTCACATAGTAAGCATTCTGATAAGATTTATATAAAACTTAGATAATTATTTACATGACAGAAGAAGAAAAAGATATTAGATTTAGAAGAGTGATGGAAAGAGTTAGTGCTGGTAACTTCGAAGTTAAAGAACATTTCCCAAGAGATGTTCAACTGGCAGTTCAATCATTTCTAGCTGCTACAAAGATGATGGTAGATGAAGAGTTAGATTATGTTCCATCAGAATATTTAAAAAATTTATTAACAACCCTATCCAAGTATCCTGAGTATAATCGTATAACGATGGACTTGTGTAAGGCATATGATATGGAGTTATAATGGCTATAAAAGAAGTTAAAACATTAGTGTTAAAACGAGTTCCACCTGGTGACCAATGGACAGATGCGAATGGAGTGTCAGCTGTATTTGAAAGTCTAACAGATGGATTAGAATATTCGTTTCAAAAATCAAATGGTAAAAACACCGAGTTTCATTTGAGTGCGTTCAAAGGTGAGATATTTTCAGTTCATACAGAAGAACATCCAGATGCACCACCACCACCTAAGCCTCGGTATACCATGTATGGTGAAGAGATAGAGAAGCAATAATATGAAAGACGACGCTGTTTACAACAAGTGGGATAACGAAGTTATGGTTAAGACTGGTGGTAATTCGATTTACATCGTATGTCACAAAGAATCTCAAGTTGATAAAGTCGTTACAAAAATGACTACTGATACCTGTAAGTTATCCGGATACGAAGAATGGGATGATGATGAAGATAAAAAATGGATACTAACTTTTGCAGTAGTAAGTGATGAATACACATTAGATCCGGAATTAAATTAATGATAAAAAAAATATTAGAAAGATTTATAGAGTGGAAAATCGAAAGACAATCTGCTAAGTTTGCAATAGAATTAAAAAAGAAGAAGTATAAAAGCGGTAAGCCGTGGAATGTTGGTGTTTGGATATTCATAGGAATATTATTATCATTAACACCACTCGAAGGTCAGATAGTAAAACTATTACCTGAAATAGTGCCATACAGATTAGTGCCATCTGGTGATAACTTCTGTCATATGGAAATAGAAATAGTAGAACCTCAGAGTTTTAGACATATGTTGGAAATACAAAAGGAAGAAACACTTGATATCTTAAAGGAAAGAGCGGCTCACGAAATGATGCAACCACACGAGCAGGGAACTATCTTTAGTATTGATAACAAGGATTATCTAATGTTCAGATTACCATTCGATGTGGCGTATTCTGAATGGTATGGTCGAGATACAAAGTATGGAGAATACAGATGAGTAGGACATTAAAAAACTTTTTTATAGCATTTGTTTTAGGATTTGTTATAGTATCAAATTTAAGAGGACAAACATATGAAGTAGGAGATATCGTAGATAACTTTTCTGCTCCTATCTGTCAGAATGGTGAGGGTTATTGGGATTACAACACCGATGGTCGTAACAAAGTTATTTGGTTAAATCTCTTTACCTCTTGGTGACCAAGCTGTCAAGTGGAGGCTCCACAGACAGAATACATACATCAAAACTTTATTAATGAACCAGTAGTTGTTATAGCAGCTGGGTTTGATTGGAATCAACCTTATAGTTGTTTAGAATGGGGAACAGAGTTTGGTTTAACTTATCCCATTTTAGATGATATAAATAATATCTATGGATTGTTTGGTGTTGGGTATATACCTCATCATATAGTATTGGGTGGAGATGGAGAAGTTCTTTATTCAGCATCTGGTTTTAACCAAACTGCCATTGTTACTTATATCAACCAAGGATTAGAAAACTTAGACCAAGATTTTGATAATGATGGTATAATGGACAATGAAGATAATTGTGTTGATGGATATAATCCTAATCAAGCAGATACAGATGGTGATTTGATTGGTGATATATGTGATGCTTGTAATAATTTAATATGGACTGGTGGAGATGTTAACGGAGATTTAAATATAAGTTTAGAAGATATTTTATTATTAGTGGATATTATATTAGGAGACAATGATAGTCAATGTGGATATGAAGCTGGTAATGTAAATGGTGATGGTGTAATAAATATTCTTGATGTGATAGGTTTAGTTCAACGCATACTTGGTGGTAGTTCACAACAAGCAATTCAGTTTTTAGAAACACTATTAGATGAAAGTACATTTAATAAATTATTACCAAAGTTATCGGTATACCCTAATCCTTCAAATGGTAATGTTAATATATTGGGTAATGGATTAATTAACATCTATGATATGAATGGTAGAGTAGTAGAACAGAAAAACATAAATAATAATTATCTTTGGAATACATCTGATGTTCCAAGTGGAATATATTTTTTAATATCCGATTATAAAAAGGCTAAAATAACAATATTAAAGTAAGGAAGTAAAATGAAAGTATCTATTGAATATTGCATGCAATGAAACTATGAACCAAGAGCTCTCAGGTTGAGAGATGACTTAGTAGAAAAGTTTTCAGATATGTTTGATGTATTTGAAGTTAATTTGATTGAATCTAATGGTGGTGTTTTTGAAGTGATGGTAAATGATACATTAGAAGTTTTTTCAAAGAAGAAAATAGGTAGACATTATAACTCCACCTTTGAAGTTATAAAGACCATTGATGATAGTGTGAGAGAAGGGAGATTAAGATAAACCCCACTTATACTAACCTTGCTTCCCAAAGGGTAATTAATAGTATTAATAAGTAGAATAAATAAAAAAAAAGACTTGACTTTAATTTTATTTATTTGTAATTTCTTAGTATGAATAAAAAATATAAATCAAAAATTGAAAGGATACCCTATCGAGGTATTCAGATAAATCAAAAAAAGTTTGGTAATAGAATCAAACAACTTTCCCATATTTTAAAAGATGAAGATTATGTAAAGAAAGGTATGTCCAATACCTATTGTGATTTTATATCAAGTATGCATAAGGCTTTAATAACTGGTAGAAAAATAACTCCAAAGATGGATGCATCTATTTACAAAATAGTCAAATCTTATAAGAGTCATTTAGACCAGAAAAACTCTAAAGGGTTTCAACAACAGCGTGAAAACTATATTATGAAAACCATGAGTAAAACCATGATGATTCGCGATTTATTATCTAAGTGTTCCTATACAAGAGGATATGAGTCTAACTCTATATGGTTTTTAGATTCAATAGATAAATATGTTGCAAAAAATGCTAAGTTGAGTATAAAACAGAGAAAGGCTTTAAATAAGATGTATAAACAATTTTTGAAAAAAAGTGAAAAAAAGCCTTGACTCGTATACTATTTTATGTGTATATTCTTATATGAGAAACAGAGGAAATATGAAAAACTTAAAAAACTTTACTACCACTAAAAGTACTTATAATACTTCTAACAACTACTCTTCTTTTTGGTTGGGTGATGATTGGGATAACAATGGTTCTTTATTTGACGATGAAGATGTCAAACCAAAGACCGACTTAATCGCACTTAGTTCTTATAGAAGAGCAATCGCAAACTTTGTTAATATTGTAACCCAAAAAGATATTCCTGTAACTTTCAAATCAAGTGGTGATTCTTACACCGATGGTAAAAAAGTTGTTATCTCTTCTAAGTTAGATGACAAACTTTTTGATTCATCAGTTGGACTCGCATTACATGAGGGTTCACATATCAAGTTATCTAATTTTGATTTTCTAAAGGGTTTAGAACAGAGTATTCCTGAAGAGTATTTTAATAGAGGTGAGGTCAAAGGATATTCCAAAGGTGATATCAAAGGTCATATCAAAAATTTACTTAACTATGTAGAGGATAGAAGAATCGACTATTATGTTTTTTCTTCATCACCGGGTTACAAGGGTTATTATCATTCCATGTATGACAAGTATTTTCATTCTAAGATTATTGATAAAGCACTTGGAACTGATGAGTATACCGAAGAAAGTGTAGATTCATATATGTTTCGTATTATTAACCTTACTAATAAAAATACTGATTTAACTAAACTTAGTGGTTTGAAAGAAATCTATACTACTATTGATTTTAAGAATATCTCAAGACTTGATTCTACTGAATCCTCTTTCAATATCGCATGTGAAATTTATCACATCATTCTAAAGAATCTTCCTGACGCCAGTAAAACTACTGATGAAAATGGTAATGAATCTTATGAATCAGCAGAAGATAGTGGTAATGGTGGTGAGTCAGTATCTCCTGATTCTCCAATATCAGATGAACAATTTGAATCACTACTTGAATCTATTGAGAATGGTGAGATGGGTGATTCAGATGAAAGTGGTAATGGTGTTGGTGTAAATGTTGATGGTAAAGGTGAAAAACCAAGTGATACGGACACATCAAATGAATCACAAGATTTACTTTCACCACAACAAAAAAAACAACTTGAGAACGCTATTAAGAAACAAAACAAGTTTATGGATGGTGAGGTTACTAAAAAGAATGTAACTAAAAAAGAAAAGAAAGATTTGGATACCATTGAATCAAGTGGTATGAGTTATGTCGAAGTTGGTGAAGATGCTGGATACAACAAGTCAAAAACAAAGTGTATCGTTGTTAAGAATCTTACCAAGAAACTTTGTGAGTCTGATTCTATTGGTATGATATCCAAGTGGAAAGGTGATAGATATGATTCTGAGGATTCCTATCGTAGAGATACTTATATTGAAGATGGTATTAGACTTGGAACTATCTTAGGTAGAAAACTTCAAGTTCGTGGTGAGTCTCGTGAAACCAAATGGACTCGTTTAGATAGTGGTCGTATTGATAAGAGATTAATTTCTGAATTGGGTTTTGGTAACGATAGAGTATTTTCAACTTCATTTACAGAATCTTACTCCGACGCTTTTCTTCACATTTCAGTTGACGCGAGTGGTTCTATGGGTGGAGATAAGTGGACTAACACGATGAAGTCTGTAGTCGCTATAACTAAAGCAATTGACATGATTAATAATGTTGATGTGGTTGTTTCATTCCGTTCCACACAAAGTGATGGTCGAGGTAGAAGTTCATCTTACAAACCTATTATCTTAATCGCTTATGATTCAAGAGTTGATAACTTTATCAAAGTAAAAAACCTTTTCAAGTATATCACTTATAATGGAACTACTCCTGAAGGTCTATGTTATGAAGCAATTCTAAACGAAATTGTTCCAACTACAACTGATAGAGATTCATATTTCTTAAACTACTCCGATGGGATGCCTATGTTTGGTAATGATGAAATAGATTATCATGGTTCTACCGCTGTTAGTCACACTAAGAAAATGGTTAAAGAGATTCGTAGTCGTGGTATAAAGGTTATGAGTTATTTTGTTGGAAGTGGTTATGGTGAGGATAGATACATGGGTGATTTCAAAAAAATGTATGGTAAAGATTCCGAGTTCGTAGATATCACATCGGTAATGAGTATTTCAAAAACTATGAACAAAAAATTCTTGGAAAAGAATTAATGTTTAAGTGGTTTCTCTCAAAGTGGTATAAACATAGTCCGACCTGTAATTGTGGTTGGACTATGAAACCCACACAAGCAAGACGAGAGGAATGTAGTTGGATATGTGTTTGGGGAAAATGTGGATGGGAAACCTATCAATCAAGTAATGGTAAATTACATTGGTATAAAAGATAATGAAAAAAAACTTAAAATAAATGAAAAAAAGCCTTGACTTGTATACTATTTTATGTGTATATTCTTATATGAGAAACGAGAGAATAACTAACAACAAAGGAGTCGTAAATGACTAATAGTAATATTGTAAAAATTGAGATGTCGGGTAACCGATATAACGCTTGGGATAGGGATGGTAAAAAACTTACCTCACTAATCTCAACTTCAACAAGGAAGTCAGCATATGAAGCTGGAATGGCACTTGAACAGAGGGTTGGAAAAAATGACAGAAAGTATTGGTGGAAAGTTCCAATGAGTGAGTTCGAACAAGTGATTGTTCCTGAAGTTTCTTCTGTTGAAGTTCCTGATAATCACGATGAGGTATTAAACTTCATTCATAGTTCTTATAGTCTTAAACCTAAAGGTTTAGTTATGAAAGAACTAAAGTGGAAATATTTAATTCGTTCCGCTGTTCGTGGTAAGAATATTTTGATGACAGGACCCGCTGGTTGTGGTAAGACAATGGCTTCTAAGTCATTGGTTAATTCACTTGACCGACCTGATTATTACTTCAACTTAGGAGCGACACAAGATCCTCGTTCTTCATTGATTGGTAATACTCACTTCGATAAGAAGAAAGGAACTTACTTTTCAGAAGCTCTATTCGTAAAAGCGATACAGACTCCAAACGCAGTAATTCTTCTTGATGAGTTATCAAGAGCCCATCCTGACGCTTGGAACATTCTGATGACCGTTCTCGATCAAGGTCAAAGATATTTGAGACTTGATGAGTCTGATGGTCAAGATACCATACCTGTCGCTGAAGGTGTTACATTTGTCGCGACCGCTAATATCGGTAACGAATACACCTCTACTCGTGTTATGGATAAAGCACTTATGGATAGATTCATTATTGTTGAGATGGATGTTTTAAACTCTGATGAAGAACATGGTTTACTTAACTATATGTTTCCTCATGTTGATACAGAACTTTTAAAGTCTGTCGCTGAGATTACTCATTCAACTCGTAAAGAGTCAATGTCTGAAAGTGGTAGAATTTCGAGTGGTATTTCTACGAGAACTTCTGTTGAAATCGCTGGATTACTCTATGATGGTTTTGGTTTAGACGAAGCCGCTGAGGTTTGTGTTTACCCACAATACTCAAATGATGGTGGTGTTGAATCTGAAAGAACTTATGTGAAACAACTTGTTCAGAAGTATGTTTCTGATGGTAGTTCAGATAATCTTTTCAATGAAGAAGATATAGAAAACGCTAGTGGGGATATGTCTTAATTGACATATCCCACTTTAATATTTTAATTAGTTATATAAGGAATAGATATGGAAAAGAAAATGAGAAAAGCACTTGATAACCTAACAGAACAAGATGGTTATCATAATGAAGATGTTAGACTAACCTACATAGAAAGTGTAGTTTCAAGTTTTAAGAAAGGTATATATCCGACAGGACAACTGAAGCGGATGGAACGACTCATTAATAAACACAATCACATTAATGAGATGAAGAGAAAAATTAAAAAGGGTTAGTTAGTTCCTCTCTCTAAAGAAGTGGGGTTACCCTTCCCCACTTCGAATTTTTAATGCAACAAAACGGAAAATAAAATGAGTAAAATACAAGAACACGCTGGAATTCAGATACCGATATATTACTATGAAGATGATGAGGGTAATAGAGTATATGACTTCGAAGAAATGGCAAACGAGTTCGAACACAAACTATCAGAATTAGATGAATCTGTTGTAGTGATGTGTTCGGTAAAAGTAAGAACTAAGGATTATGAACCAGAAATAAAAACCTTTTCAGAATTAGATAAGGAAGTTCATGAACATCCTATGGGTGCAGGATTTGCACAGAAAGATGTTAAGCATTTTGCTGATGGATTCCATGAGGGTAATTGGGAGAAGGATTGAAAACCCCAATAAGATATGCCGGTGGTAAGAGTAAAGCTTACAATACGATAACCGAACACTTACCATTTTTTCCCAAACCAAAAAGAATTGTTAGTCCCTTTATGGGTGGTGGTTCATTAGAGGTTAGATGGGCATCTGAACAAAACATACCTGTTGTAGGGTTTGATGTATTTTGGTGTCTAACAAACTATTGGAAGAATCAGTTAAATAATCCACGAGAGGTATACGAGATTCTCCATAGTTTGACTTGTAGTAAAGAAACATATAAAAGAATAAAAGAAGAATTACAATGTTGGACAAAGGTTCAAGAGTTATTCGAGGATTGGCCAACAGACCATTATAAAAGAGAACCAAAGTTCATTGATGACTTAGATGGTGCAGCCTATTATTTCTACAATCATAATTTATCATTCGGGCCAGCATTTTTAGGTTGGTTTAGTTCGGTATATAGTGATGATAAAAAATACACTAAGATGATAGAAAGAGTTAGAGATTTTAAATGTCCTAACTTACGAGTTGAGAATCATTCATTTGATGAGGTCATACCAAACTTTCCTAATGATTTGATTTATTTAGATCCACCATACTATATGGAAAAGGATTCTGATAATAAAATGTTTAAGGGATTGTATCCCAATAACAACTGGCCTATTCATCACAATAGTTTTGACCACGAGTTATTAAGAGATTTACTACATAATCATAAAGGTTCATTTATCCTATCATATAATAATTGTGAAACTATACGAGAATATTATAAAGATTTTAAACAGGTGTTTCCTGAATGGAAGTATAGTTACGGGCAAGGGGAAACTCGAATCGGTAAGAACAGAACCGATGGTAAGATTACAAAAGAATCACATGAGATATTAATTATAAAGGAATAGTTGTGAAGGATAAATGTGTAAGTTGTAATTCAAAATCTTTATACGATATGCAAGAACATATAGACTTTAGAATAGGTTATATAGAAACAGCAGGACAACTTTGTTTAGATTGTTTTGATGAGATATATAACTTAAAACCTAAATTAAGTGGTATGAAAAAGTTAATAAATAAAATAAAAAGAAAAGGTAAAACATAAGATGAAAAGAGAACAATGGTCAGGATATGAAAAGTTCATCATAATGATGGATAAAAGTTCAGCCGTAGGAATCAAACGAGATTACAATGCATACATGGACTACACAATTTTACTGAGTGTGTTAGAAAATATACGAAAAGGACAACAACCTGATAGTTATTACCACGATGGTAAAGTTATTGATTTAGGGTTACGAAAAACTCAAATGGATAAATTTACTGATAAACTTGAACGAGGTATGTGGAGTGAACAATTGAGAGTTCCAGCCAACAAACTAAACTTGGGTAATTTAATAGCCCCAATAGGTAGTGGTAAATGGGTCCCATCGGAGTCATCAAACTTAGATTGAATTCCACATTCCGAAATAATGGAGAAGTAATGTGGCTAAGAAACCAGCGTCATTTGAATATAATGGCACACTTGTCAAAGTTTTAGATGGAGATACAATTGATTGTTATATTGATTTGGGTTTCGATTTGAAAATTAAAAAGAGAATTAGATACATGGGTATTGATACTTGGGAAAGTAGAACTCGTGATTTAGACGAAAAGAAAAAAGGACTTGCAGCAAAAGCTCGTAATAAAGAGTTATTAGAGGCTGGAACTTTTAAAATAGTATCTCATGGAACAGGTAAGTTCGGTAGGGTATTAGGAGAAATCTTTGTATCACCAGATGCAGTAGGACATGAAGTATCAGAGAATGTCGATAAATCATCTGATGGGTTAGTTAGTATAAATGACATATTAATTAATGAAGGACACGCTTACGAATATGAAGGTGGAAAAAAGAAGGACTTTAAGGCTGAAATAGCAAAAGAGAAAGCTGCTAAGAAAGAAGATTTGGTTGATAAACCAGCCGAAGTAAACGCGTAAACTAAGGAGTAAGTAATGAAAAGTATACTAACAGGTATATTATCCTTGATTATTTTCTTTGGAGCTGTTCCAACAGTGCAGGCAGGTTCAGATATGAACATGGCAGGTATGGAAGAAGTCAAGAAGAAGAAAAAGAAAGGTAAGAAGATTGGTAAAAAAGG
>Ga0070747_1000289_pt1 | contig 25701 bp, 15 predicted proteins | sample VirMetDEL_Mar_31_FD_77321 | JGI IMG/M metagenome (GOLD analysis project Ga0070747, IMG submission 77321) | Aqueous microbial communities from the Delaware River and Bay under freshwater to marine salinity gradient to study organic matter... | ecosystem: Environmental > Aquatic > Marine > Coastal... | reverse complement strand
TCAGTTTCACCCAGCTAGTGAAGAATACTTGCTATTCTGGAGAGAAGAAAAAAAGAGGTGTATAGAAGGTTATTGGGTAGGCGGAGTATGGATGCCAGGTAATCTTTACTTTTATGTAAATTTCTGGACAATTCTTTTAAATAAAACTGCACACTCTAAAACTAAAACTCCAGGTAAACCATTTCTTAGAGATCTTGAGTGGGAATTCTTTTATAATTGGGTAGAAGCTCGCGGATTTTCAGGATTTGAAGATGATAAAGAGTTTACTTGTGATAGAGAATTTATAGGAAAAGAAAACTATGTGCCTGCTGCAGAATATATGCGTAGGACACATAAAAAGAATTTAGGTAGACCATTGTGGGAAAATGAAGCTAAAAACTTTATGATGATGGGGAGTCGTGGATTTGGTAAATCATATTCTGTTGCAGGGGGTGTAGCAGGACATGAGTTTGTATTTGATGGTATGAAATCTTATGACCCTGATCTTATAAAGAATCCTCCATCTACAGAAATTGTAGTGGGAGCTGGTGATGCTAAATATTCTGGAGATATATTAAAGAAAACGCAATTTGGACTAGATAATTTACCAGGTGGCATAGAAATTGGAAATAAATTCTTTCCCTCTCCTTTTGCTAAACAATATGGTGGAAGCTGGTACTCTGGTAAAGAAGTTATTGCAGAATATAAGAAAAAGCTTGGCGGTACCTGGAAAGTTATGGGTAGTAAGTCTAAAATCAAGCACCGTACATTTAAAGACAACCCGTTTGCTGCCAATGGTACTCGTCCTGCTGTAATGGTTATGGAAGAGATTGGTATGTTTGGTAATCTTAAAGCATCGCACGAAGCTTCTGTAGAATGTATGAAAAACGGGGCATATAAGTTTGGAAGTTGTATGTATCTTGGTACAGGAGGTGATATGGAAGGTGGAGGTACTGTAGACGCAAGAGATATGTTCTACAACCCAGATGTTTACGATATGATTTCGTTTGACGATGAATGGGAGGATAAAGGAAAAATCTCTTATTTTGTACCTGCTTACAGAGGGCTAAATCAGTATAAAGATGATAATGGTAATACTCACGAAGCTGGGGCTAAAGATTATCTAGATAAGTTTAGAGAAAAGCTAAAGAAAGGTAAGAATGCAAGAAGTGCATTAGATGCAGAGTTGCAAAACAGACCGCTTGTACCTTCAGAAGTATTCCTTACACGAACTGGTAACTTATTTCCAGTGGCAGATATGTTAACACGATTAGCCGAGTTAGAAGCATCTAACCGAGAAAGAAATCATGATTATATTGGCGAGCTGTACATGAACACTGAAACTAAAAAAGTGGATTGGAAGCCAAATGCAAAACTTAAACCTATATATGATTTTCCTGTAAGAGGATCAGATGATATTGCAGGAGCTGTTATTATATATGAGATGCCATATGAGGATTCTGACGGGCAAATACCTTTTGGTATGTATATTGCAGGATGTGACCCTTACGATCATGATGAATCCACTACATCTTCTTTAGGATCTACATTTGTACTTAATAAGCTTACAAATAGAGTTGTTGCAGAATACACGGGAAGACCAGAAACTGCAAATCAATATTATGAAAATGTAAGACGCTTACTTAAGTTTTATAATGCTAAGTGTTTGTACGAGAACGAAAGAAAAGGTTTGTTTCAGTATTTAGAGCATAAACACGAAACATTTCTTTTAGCAGATCAACCTGATATAATAAAAGATGTAGTTCAGAATAGTAGAGTGCAAAGACAAAAAGGTATGCACATGTCAAAACCTTTAAAAGTCTATGGTGAAGAACTTATAAAGATGTGGTTGCTAGAAGCTAATGGTAGTGAAGGTTTATTAAACCTGCATAGAATAAGAAGTGTAGCATTGTTAAAAGAACTTATATCTTATAATAACATAGGAAACTTTGATAGGGTAATGTCTCTTATGATGGTAATGTACCATTTAGAAGAAGTGAAGAAAATAAAAGTAGAAAAAAACACTAAAGTTAAAACTATATACGATCAATCTTTCTGGAGTAAACCCTTATACGCTAGAAAGAAAAAATTGTTTTAGCTATAAAAAAAATTATTAAAAATCTAATTTCGTAGATTATTACTTGCGGACAAAGTTAAAATTTATATTTTTGTCCTTTAATTCGCGAATTTTAAAAAACATATTAATATGGCAACAGTAAATGTAACACTATCTCTTTCTAGCACAAACTTGTTTGAAAAGCAAAGTTTGAGCTTTACAGAGACAGATGTATTATCTCCTGCAGGAGATCAGATGCTGATCGGTAGACTTAAAACTACTGGGTCAGGAACAGAAGACAATATAGCCTTAAAGGCATTAGACGGAACAAACGATAGAGCATACTTATTTTTACACAATATAAGCTCAACTACGGGCGAGTATGTTAAAGTAGGATTATGTGCAGCTCATGGTACAGACTCAGCATCAGGTGACTGGTTTTCAGTTTTAGGGCCTGGAGAATTTTTATTTATTCCTATTGCAGATATGCAAGATGTAGACGTAGAAGCAGCAGCAGGTAACCCTGTAGTAGAATACGTACTAATGGAAAAAGCAGCATAATTTTAAAATAATAAGACATGGCAAACGCAACTTTAAATGTAAATTTTAGCTTATCAAGCTCAGATTTATTAAACACAGTTAATTTATCTAAGACTGTATCAGATGCTCTTACTATAGATGGTGATAACCGCCAAGGTTTAACTACAATGGTAACTAGCACTTCATACGCAGATATTAACGTTGAAGCTTTATCAGGATCTACTCAAGGTGGTAAGAAAGCATATGTATATGCAAAAAACACAGATGCAACAGATGATTTAATCTTTGCAGATGACGGAGATCAAGTATTTGCAATGTTATCTCCAGGTGAATTTTTATTTTACCCTACAGCAGATAACACAAAGATCCAAGTTAAATCTTCAGCTAACACTCCTAGAGTAGAGTTTTTACTATTAGAAGTAGACTAAAACTAATTTATGCCTCATATAGATTTTCCCAGACAAAAACTGAGTCGTAGGAAAAAGACTCAGAAATGGGGAGAAGAATGCATAGAATCTGCTTTAGGTTTAATAGGTATTTATGATCATACAAGACGTAGTTCTCGCTTTAAGAAAAAGCGGAACTACGATCTTTATAACGGAAAGTTTGACAAGAAAGATCTTGAGTATGTAACAGATCCGTTAGGCCTAGGTGGAGCAGCAGAACTCCCAGCTTCATTACAATATTATGATGTAGCATCCCCTATATTTAATCTCCTTTTAGGTGAAGAAACTAAAAGGGCATTTAGCTATGTCGTTAGATCTGTTAACGAAGAAGCTATTGGAGAAAAAGAAGAGGAAAAGAAAAAAGCCGTGGTTGGCTATTTTGAAGGATTAATGCAACAAGCTATGCAAGCTTTTATGCAAAATCAACAACAACCCGCTAATCCTCAAGAAATGGAAGCGCTTATGTCTCAAGCGCAGCAAAATATACCAGAAGAGCTTAAACGTATACAGAAATATTTTGATTATGATTTTCAGGATATGAACGAGTCTGTAGCGCACAAGCTTCTTACATATTTTGAAAGACAGCAAAACTTAAAACGTAAATTTAATAAAGGCTGGGAAGATGCACTTATTGCAGGGGAAGAAATCTATTGTATAGAAGAAATTTCTAATGAGCCTGTAGTAAGAAATGTAAATCCTTTAGAGTTTTATTGTTTACTACCACACAACTCAGATTTAGTAGATCATGCAGACATTATCATAGAAGATACATGGATGTCTGTAAATACTATTATTGATAACTATTACGAAGATTTAACTGCATCTCAAATAGATAAGTTAGAGAAAGATCATGGAAACAGAAGTTCTATGGAAAGTAATAGTTTATTAAATTATCCTTCCCCTGAAAAAATGTTTATTGAAAACAGAGAAGGAGAAGAGGGTAATTTATTTAACTACTATGATCAAGACGGTAATGTTAGAGTTACAAAAGTAGTTTGGAAGTCTATGCGTAAGATAGGTAAGTTATCTTATACAGATGAGTTAGGAATGGCTCAAGAAACTATTGTCTCTGAAAGTTATAAAGTAGATCCTGAGAGTGAAGAGTCTGTTGAATGGATGTGGGTAAGTGAGTACTGGGAAGGTACTAAACTTGGAGAAGATATTTATATACACATACGCCCTAGACCTAATCAGTTTAGACATATGGATAATCTTTCTATATGCAGCTCTGGTTATGTAGGTACAGTGTATAATGCAAATAATTCACAATCTGTTTCTTTAATGGACAGATTAGTACCGTGGATTTATTTGTATATAACAATGTGGTATAGACTTGAATTAGCTATTGCAGCTAACCAAGGTAAAATTGCTCTTATAGATTTATCTCTAGTTCCTGATGGATGGGAGGTAGAAAAATGGATGTACTATGCACAATCAATGAAGTTTGGTTTTGTAGATTCATTTAACGAAGGTAAAAAAGGGCAGTCCACAGGTAAATTAGCAGGTAACATTTCTACACAGAATAAAGTGTTAGATATGGAAACTGGTAATCATATACAACAACACGTACAGTTATTAGATTTTGTAGAACAGAAAATACATACTTTATCAGGGGTTACTCCACAAAGAATGGGAGCTATATCAAACTCTGAGCTTGTAGGTAATACACAAAGAGCTGTTGTACAATCATCTCATATCACTGAAAAATTATTTGAAATCCATAACGAAACTAAGGTTAGAGTTATGGAGTCTTTACTAAATGTGTCTAAAGATTTGTATAAAGGAAAAACAAAACGATTCCAATATATGACAGATGAATTAGCTAATGTTGTATTCTCTTTACAGGGAGATCAAATTGCTAACTCTGAATATGGATTATTTGTTTCTAACTCAGCTAGAGATACAATGGCACTTGACGCTTTAAAACAATTAACTCATGCAGCTTTACAAAACGATCAAATATCTTTATCAGATGTTATTGGAATTTATAACTCGAACTCTCTTGCAGATACCAGAGTTAAACTCCAAAAAGCAGAGAAAGAAAATAAACAGCAGCAAGCGCAAATGCAAGAACAACAAATGCAAATGCAACAGCAACAACAGCAACAGCAAATGCAGTTCGAAATCGAAAAAGAGAATAGAGAAGATGCTCGCAACAGTGAAGACAACAGCACGAAATTGGAGATAGCTAGAATGAATGCGCAGTCTAAAAATATGGACAGAGATTTAAATAATAACCAGATTAGAGACGACATTGATTTAGCTAAACTCCAATTAGAAAGAGAAAAGCTTCAAGTTAATACAACATTAAAACAACAAGAATTAAACATAAAAAATAAAGATGCCGACGCCAAGCGAAATAGTAAATAGTTTCTTAGAAGATAAAGTGGCAGATGCATTAGACTTTATGTTTAACCCTAAACAACCTGCTGAAACTATATATGACAATATAAAGTTAAATAGGCAAAAAGTAGAAGAGGAAACTCAAAAAAAGCAAAATATTAATTTTGAAGAATAAAATATAATCTTCAAAATTATATTTTAGCTATAAAAACTATATAATTTCAACAACACTACAGTGACAAGGTGTTGCAGACTAACTTAAAATAATTATTTTTGTCACTTAATAAATAAAATTCTATGGCAATAGGAGACGATAACATTTTAGATGGATTGGATTTAAGTGTGTTAGATAATCTAACAACTAATCCAGAGAAGAAAGAAGATCAGCCAAAAGCTGACGGTGAAGGAACTAAAGAAGAGTCAAATCCTGGTATATTTAACCCAGAGTTAAAAATCCAAGAAGTTGATGAGTTGCCTGAAATTGAAGACACCCCTGTTAAGGTGGATCAAAAAGAAGAAAATGAACCTGAAGGATCAGTTACTGAAGAAAATACAGAAGAGCCTGTTTCAGAAGAAAGTGAAGCAAGCGAAGTTGAAGAGGAGGAAGAAGAAGATGGAGAGCCAGCGCTTAAAGTCTTTGCGCAAATCCAAAGAGATTCAGGATTAATTGATTTTAATGACGACGAATTTGAAGACTCAGAGGAATGGTTGTTATCAAAGGTTCAAGATACAATAAACTCTAAAGTAGAGGAGTACAAAGAATCAATGCCAGAAGAGATTAAATATCTTTTGGAAAATCATGAGGCAGGAGTAAATATATACGATTTAATCCAATCTGATTCTAAACAGCAAACGTACGAGTCTATAGATAAAGAGAAATTAGCAGATAGTGAGTCTATACAAAAAAGACTTGTAAAAGATTTATTATCTATTAACGGCTTTTCTCAAGCTCAAATTGATAAAAAAGTTGCACGATACGAAGATGCTGGAGTGTTGTTAGAAGAAGCTGAAGAAGCTTTAAGTACATTACAAGATGTACAAAAACAACAAAAAGTACAGATGATTGAGCAACAAAAACAACAAAAGCAGCAACAAGTAGAAGCTCATAAAACTTGGTTATCTGATTTAAAAACTCATATAACTAAGAAAGAAGAAATATTACCAGGGTTTATGCTAAATCCAAAAGATAAGGATTTATTATACAATGGTATAACTAAGTTGGACCGTAATGGAAAAAATGAAATCATGAGAATGAGAGAAAAAGATCCTGAGTTCGATTTAAAAATAGCATATTTAGCGACAGTCCTTAAGTGGGATTTTTCAGCGTTTGAACGTCAGTCAACAACTAAATCAACACGGAAGTTGGCAGATGCAATTAAGAGTACGAAAAAAACTGGTTCCAGACCAAGTAGAGGTACCTCTAAAGCTGTTAATTTTGACACTATGAGAAAATCTCTGCGATAGGAGCTATTTATTTATAAACAACAAGTAATAATTAAATTAATTAAAAATGGCAAACACAATTAGTTCATTACAAATGTATGCTCCTAAGAGTTGGTCTGGCTTAACAACTGAGAACCACCTAGGAAGCGTATTTGCACAAGAACCAACTTTGGTATCTAATATCATTAGTAGAGTTTTTGGCCTAAACCAATACGCTGGTTTAGATTATTTTTTATCAATCGGTGGAGGAGATCAAGAACTTCCAGATGATAATGATTACGAGTGGTTCCTAAAAGGAGATGACGAAAAAGCTATCTCTATTACAGGATACTCTGCTGCATCTTATGCTGCAACTCCTGGACAATATGGTTCAGAAATTCTTATCGAATTTGCAGAAAAGTATTTTGCAGTTACTGATAAATTAGTATTAGATGACGGTGAGACTGCTGTACGTGTAATGCGTGAGCCTTACATGTCTGGTACATCTTGGGTTTACCCTTGTATGATTATGGCGGCAGATTCTCTTGACTTTGTAGCTCCTTCATTATTAGCTGCAGGATCTAAAGCGAGTAAAGAATACTCTCCACAAGAAAGAACTTTAAACAGAACTTATGGTGAAACTAGCTATACTTCTCCGTTCAAAATGCGTAATGCAATGTCTTTCTTATCTAAGACTTACACTATTCCTGGTAACATGCACCAACGTCCATTAGTTATTGAAATGTTAGATCCTAAGTCTAACAAGACTACTAAGATTTGGACTCAGTATGCTGAATATGAATTTATGTGTCAGTGGATGAAAGAAAAAGAGCGTATGCTTTGGTTCTCTAAATCTAACAAACAAGCTAATGGTACTTATAATGTAATGGGAGCTTCTGGTTCTCCAATCATTGAAGGTGCAGGTTTACGTGAGCAAATCTCTCCATCGTACAAGTTCCACTACACTGACTTTACAATTGACTATTTAGAAGATGTATTATTGAATCTTTCAATTAACATTCTTCCAGAAGATCAACGTCACTTCGTAGCGTTTACAGGTGAAAGAGGTATGGTACAATTCCATAGAGCTCTTGAAAATCACGCTGCTCGTTTCCAACCATTAGACTCTAAGAGAATTAGTGGATCAGGACAAAACTTATCATTCCAAGGTCAGTACAGAGAGTTTATGGGGCCACAAGGTATCCGATTTACTTTAGTACACTTACCAATGTATGATAATGAAGTACGTAACCGTGTACCGCACCCAAAAGGTGGATACACTGAGTCTTACCGTTACACTATCCTTAACATGGGTACTGCAGGTGGTGAGAAGAATATTCGTAGAGTATATCCTAAAGGACGTAAAGAATTAATGTGGCACGTAGCTGGTTCTACTTCTCCACTTGGTCCTAACACTTCGTTCTCTAAAGGATCTGCATCTGCAGTAGATGGTTATCAATTATTCGCTCAAGCTCAACAAGGTGTGCTTATTGCAAACCCAATGTCTTGTGCTGAATTAATTTACTCATCTGCAGTATAATAAATAGATAATTAATATAAACACGAAAGAAGAAGATGGCAAAAGTTGCAAAGGCAAAAGCAAAAGCTGAAGTGAAGACAGAAAGTGTTGTTATAAATACTACACCAGATAAGGTTACTTTAAAACCTATTAAGAAAAATGGATGGCTTCCCGACGATCACGACGGGAGCATCCGTTATTCTAAATGCTTTGAACGCTTAACTGTTCAGGCTGCAAGAGGCACAGGAGTTCTTAACACTGGTTTAACTGAGGAAGACGAAAGAAGACTTGAAAATAAAATGAACATGTCCCCTGGAACGTTGTCTAGATACAACTCTGATTATTGGACTATGTTTAAAATAGATGTTCCTAAAGAAGGAGCTATTCTTGATCTTTCATTCCCAGAAGATGAATTAAAATTTTTAGTTTTAAAAGCGCATCAAAGAGTTGCTAACTCGGAAATGGAAAGATTTGATTCTCCATTTGCAGAGTATATAATGACTTCAGATGAGCAAGAAGCTAAAGTGGAAAATAAGAAATCTAAGCTTAAGCGTAAAGCTTACAAAGTATTTAGTAATATGAATACTACAGAAATGAAAGATGTTCTTAAAGTTATGGGCAAACGAGTTGGAGACGATGCGTCTGTAGACTTTGTTGAATCACAACTGGATAAAATCGTAACTGATAATCCGCAAGAATTTCTTAATACTGTAGAAGATCCAACATTTAAAATGAGAGCGTTTATTGATGACTGTATAGCCACAAGAGTTCTTGTAAAAAATGGTACTAAATACCAACTTCCTGGTGGAGATGTTGTAGGATATACACTTGAGCAAACGATTGAATATTTACAAAATCCTGACAATCAGGAAGTGTATTTAGATTTAAAAGGTAAAATGTCTGTAGGTAAGTAATATGACTAGAAGCCAAATGCATTCGGAACTTAAGTTTTTACTTGACAAAGTAGATTCATCAGCTGCCCCATTATTCCTTGCGGATGAAATGGATATGCTGTTAAATATTGCTCAAGAAAAATTTATATCTAAACGTGCTTTTGGTAATAATCCTAGACGTACAACTTTTGAAGAAGATCAGAAACGTAGAGATGATTTAAGAACTATAGTAGGTAACACTGTTATAACAAATTTTTCTAGATCTGAACATTCTAAGCCTAATGGCATTTTTATGTCTTTACCTGCTAACTATAGACACTCTGTTAATGAAGAAGTAGTTCTTGAAAATGGAGAAAGGGTTAGTGTAAAGCCTATTACGCACGATCGTTATAATAAAATTATAGATGATCCTTTTAATAAACCTCATAAAAATACAGTTTATAGATTAGATTATGGGGGAGATGGAGACACTAATATTGCATATGTAGAATTAATAACTGCAGATCGTATAAGTATTCTTGAATATCATTTACGGTATATAGAGAATCCACCTCAAATAGGAGATAAGCAAGATTGTGTTTTAGCAGATCATACACATAGAGAGATTGTAAGGATGGCTGTCGTAGAAGCTCTAGAAGGAATAGAGAGTCCACGATACCAATCAAGTAAAATAGAACTTAACGAAATAGAATAAATAAAATGGCAAGAACAGCAAAAATAACAAATGCCAATGTAGCCCCTCGCAAAAATGCGGCAGGACTAGTTGGTAATACTCCAGTTCGAGCACAAGATTTTAACGATCTTGCAGGAGACTACATCAGTTCATCTGATGCAAATGCTCAATCTATTGCTAGCGATGTCACAGTAGGAGGTAATTTAATTATTACTGATGCAACTGATGGTATTAAACATACTAATAGCGGAACTGTAACACAAGGTACCAGTATTACAACTGCAGTTACACTTAACGCTTCTAGTGGTGTTATTACTATGCATGCTACTGCAATTGCAGCGGACGAAAATATAGAGTTTACAGTTACTAACTCTGTAGTTCAAGCGGACTCTGTAATTTTAATGACTATGCAAGATGAAAATACAACTGATAATACTCAGCTTGTATGTGCTCATCATACTATCGCTGGCGGTAGTTTTAAAATTACTGTTGCTAATACAGATTCAGCGCAAGCTTCTTCTGCTACAGCAGTAAAAATTCACTTTTTGGTTATTAATAATAGCTAGATTAATTAATTTTTAAAATAGAAAACAAATGTTTAAAACAGATAATTCCCTACACGTATTTGTAGGACCAAATAGCGCTAGTGCAAATGCAGCATTTCAAAATGATGTAACAGCAGGCGCAGCTACAGGATCAGGTAGTATCTTTGTAGTAAATGAAGTAGGTGCAGCTCACAGTAATGCTATTGCAACAGGCGAGCTTTTTAAAATTGGACAAAAGCATGCTGATGGTTCAGTAAACTATTCTCCATTATTAAAATTTGATGACTGTTCTTTTGTAGGTAAAGCTACAGTTGCTAGAACTGAGCAATCTTCAGTGTTTGGATTTAACGGGGCTTCAGGTTCTGTACAAGCAATTAACTCTAATCGTTACACTCTTCGTGTAGCTTTTAAGAATAATGTAGATATGTACTCTGAACAATCAGACTTACATTTCTTTGAATATGTATCTGATGCTTCTGCAACTCAAATTGAAATTATAGATTACCTTGCACAAGTTATGTCTAAGAATGAAAAATTCTCAGGAAAATTACTTGGTAAAAAACGAGGTTCTGTAAGAGTTAATAGACTTTTAGGTGGAGCTGGTACAGATTGTGCTAGTATTGACTCAGGTAATTTAGCTACTGCAGCAGTAGTTAATGGTTCTACTCACGTAGCGTGTGGATCTATTTCTTCTGCTATTATTTCTGGCGGAGTTGCTGTAGGTAACTACATTCGCTTTGATGAAGCAGCTGGATCTACAGATGATCAAGCAGAGCCAGTTTACAAAATTGTAGAAGCTAATGCTACTGATAACTACATTGTATTAGACCAACCTTACCAAGGAGCTACTGCTTCTTTAGAAGATGACGATTGTTTTATTATTACAGCAGCTGATGCTGCTTCTGATGCCGCAGGTATTCAAATTGTAGGACTAGAGCAAGAATGGAAACTAGGTCGTTTAACTGATACACAAGTTACTTTTGAAGTTACTTTAGATGGTTGGGGATCTACTACTGCTGTAGCTGATACTGCTGCTGTTAAAGGTTCTGGACACGGTAAAGAAGTTGCTGAGTTAGAATGGTTTGGTAAAGGTTCTCAAGGAGCTGCTTACCGTACAGGTATTATTAGTAATGAAACTGATATTACTTTGTATGCTTCTAAAGATGCAGTATACGATGTAATGGAAATTGATGCTACCATTGCAGATCCTAAATATGCTGTTGCAGGTTCAGGAGTAGGACGATGTCAAATTGTTCTTGCTTTAATTTCTACTGTAAATGCTACAGACGGAGCTCAAGCAAATACTACATTTGGTACTGTTGAAGCTTCAGGATTCAACGAATCGTGATAGCATAGTATTCATAATTTATATAATCAAAGGGCAGGCAGCTTATCTGTCTGCCCTTTTTTAATTTCTACCAATGGCATTAGACTTAAAACTAAACATAAGTACAACAAATGATTGTAAAAATCTTGTTATTGAAGATGTAACAGGCCTATATAATGAGACTTCTAACCCTGGAGGATGGGGAAGTTTTAATATTAGTGGTAATAGGGAAGAGTTTAATTTAAACCTTTCTCTAATTATTTATCTTACTTTGCCAAACGGTACACAATATACAACCCCAATATTTCTTTCTAATTTTGCAAACACTGTTATATATCCTTCTGAAGATACGTATAGAGGATTTAAAGTTTCAGTACCTGCATATGATATATCTACAGAGGTATCTAACTTTCCAGGAATACCTGAATCGTACGAACCAATACAAGAAGTGTTAGATGACAATGTGTATAAAGTATTTGCAAACATAACTTCATCTAAGTATAATAGAGAGTTTCAATTTACATTTAAAAATATTTGCACCTCTCAAAAAATAGTTGAAAGGTTAATGGGAACTATTAATTTAGGGTGCGAAGATTGTGATGACTCTGATATAGAAAGAGCATTGTTAGCAAAAAGTTTATTAGAATCTATAAAAAATATGCAGTAAATGGCTATAGGTAATAGTTTAAATATAAACGCAGTATCGAACCAAGCATTAGATAGTTGGCAGCTTAACTTAGCTGCTGCTAATGTTTCTGATATAGATTTAACTGAGTATGAAAACTATATTCAAAATTCTATAACTTCTTTTGTAAACAATGGCCCATCTAACCTTTATGATGGAGAAGCTATTATACCTATTGTATTTCATTTAATATTAGACAGTTATAATATAGTAAGTCCTAGTGGGCAAAGCTTTGACTTTGATGTAGCTAAAATTATAGAAGATTTAAATACTACATACTCTGCCTTAAATATAACTTTTGCTCCTGTAATTCATAACTTAGGATCTGGGAATATGGAAGAGTTAGGGATACCTGGAGTACATATTGTAGACGCTATGAATCTACGCGATAGCAGACGAGTTCCAGGCACAGAAACTATAAATAGGTTATATACTGAAGAAGGTATTACAGTTACTGGCTCGTATTTTGATAGATCAACAAATGTTAACCCTATAGCAGACATTGGTTTTTCTTTAAATAAATTATACACAGACTACAGTTGGGGAAATCAAAATGTATTAAATATATTTTTAATAAACTCATTTACTTTTAATACTAAAATAATAGTAGATGCGCCTAACCCATATGTTTTTGATAATTTAAATGGTTCTACATATAATATTACGCTTCCTTTTTATGCTTTAGGCAACCCTTGGCAGTCTGAAGAATTTCCTGGGTATGGATATAGATATACAGTAGAAACTCCTATTCAAAATCAAGTAAAAACTTTAATTCATAGTGATTCACATAATATTTACAGTTATTTTGGAAGTAAAAATCATATGGTTAAACCTTTAGTAAAAGCAATAGGACATGCTTTAGGTTTAGCACCTTTAAATAGTTTTAATTACTCAATAGTAGAACAAGGAGATTCAATAGAAAATAGTTGTAATCAGAATTGCGTGTATAATAGGTTTATTGGATCAGATTTTTGTTATAGCTGTGATTATGATGCTGTTGTTTCTAAATTCCCAGATATTGAAAAACCTTTTGTAAGTACAGTATGTGACTTTTTATATGATATACAAGACAGTGAATTTATTAATCCTATGTCTTACAAAATATCAACTACTATTATGCATCACTATACATTTACTCTAATGCAACAATTAAGAGTAAAGGCTAACATAGGGCTTTCTTATATAGAAGATGACGGATCTTTAAATGCTGGTATTTTAACTAAATTAATAAACTCTAATGTTGTAGTTAGTTTACCAGAGCCATCTTTAGAAGAGCAATGTGATCAAAAAGATCGTAAAGCTACAATTTCTAATAATAATAGAACTATGATATACAATCAGCTTAGTTTTAAAGAGGATAAAAATATAAAAGAGTTTTCTAGAAAAGTTAAAAGTATAGCAACAATTTCTAATAAAATTTATAATGAGTAAAACTCCATATACAAGAATATCTCTTAAAGAAGCAGAAGGTATTTCTAAACTTACTTCTAATAATCCACATAGTTGTGATGCACATTACGATGAAACTATTGGAGATAATAGCCCTTCAATTAGATTGGCAATGGAAAACTTAAATCGCAATTATAGAAATACTGTAAATCCAGAAAATTGTGTAGATGGTAGTTGTGATACTGTTTATATTCCTATTATAATTTTTTTTAGTGAGTATAACAATGATAGCGTTAGCGCATTAAATGTTAATTACAACCAGAATTCAAAATATAATAGTTGTATAGACGGAATAAATAAATATAATTTAGCGTTATCTGGACAGGCTGATTATGATGTAAACGTTAATACAAATATTAATAGTCAAATTAATCCTTTTACTATAGAAGATCATACTACAGGAAATCAGTCTGCAGAGTATTATAAAACTAAAGTTACTGATATAGGATACTATACAGGAGCTCAAATATATAATGAAGAGCTTGATACGTTTGAAGATGAATTTGTTTCTCATAGAGAACTGCGAGAACTATATCCTAATATACAATTCTTTTTTCCTAACCGAGTAAAAGTAGATCATATTGTAAATAATTTTTTTACAGAATCGTCAGGGTGTAAAGTAAATTTAATAGAACTACTTGATTACTTAGAAGTACCTGCAAACAATATAGCTAGGAACTTGTTAAATAATGAGTATTTATATTTTGCATCAGATTTTCCAGGACTTTATGTGCAAGATTCAGAAAACTTAGATAATGAGTTTTATACAAAATTAAATGGTATACAAAAAATTATAAATGGAAACAATACAAGTTTAGATATAGAATCTAAAATACTAGGTGATATACAAGATTATAACTCTTCTGAAAACGAAGGTACTACTTGGTTTAGAAATATGAATCATCAAGGGTATAGTAAACTTGGGTTTTCATATTTTGCTATGGGATATGCCGCTAGTAGCTATGTAGCTCAAAATAGTTGGTCTGCGTCTATGGAAATTCCTTATACAAATTCAGGACAACGAATAAAAGGAGGAAATTATATAAGCAGTAACACTTTTGCGCATGAGTTTGAACACACGACAGGTAGAACACATGCATGGGTAGTTCCTGTAGTTGCTGGAACTAATGCAGTAGACTATTTAGTAAAAACTCTTTCTAGTGGAGAATTACATCAAATTTTTAAAAATTTTCCAGGAGCAGAAACTATATACACAAGTTATCCAGGTTCTGACACTAGCATATTAAATAAAAAAATTATAAATTTTGATCTTAAACCTCCTTTTGCATATGAGACAGAAAATTTATTATATAAAAATATAAAAAGAGATTCTGATAAAGCAGATGAAGATTATAATTATTGGTCTAATTTACCTTTAGATAGATTTGCAGGTAATAATAGATCTCTTAGTGAAATAATTGAAAAGTACGCAGAAAGAAAAACTCTTTTAAATAATAGACTTGAAAGTACATCTAGTATAAAAATAGGAGATTTTATAGATTTAAATGAAGACGAAAAAGGATATATAGAATATGTTTACAATAAATTTTTACCAGAAGTAACTCGCAATTTTTCTGTAAACGTAAAATTTCTTAATGGAAGTTTAAGTGATGGCGGAGCAAAAGCTCGTGTTTATTATTCAGATAATGTATATGCTACTGCAACAAAACCTTCAAATACTTCTGCAAGTAATAGTTTTGCTCAATCACAACTTTTACTAGATATAATGAATGGTGTAAGCTCTTTTTGGGGAGGTTCGTATATATTAAAAAATCCTCCAGCATTTGGATCTATATATCAAGATGGAGTAGTTTTAAATGGAAGTCTTGGTAGAAAACCTATCGAACAAAGATATGCATATATTATAAAGGTTGTAGCACTTACTGCTACTTGGGATGAAGCTATGGCTATTGAAGAACAAGATGGTTTCTTTTTACCAGATGCAGAGTTGTTATCAGAGTTAGTTGATAATGGGAGTGCGGCTATGGGTGGACAAAATATAGGTAATGATACAGATTTTCATACAAATCTATACGGAGATCATTCAACTATTGGTACAAACACTAACACTGTAAGGGTATGGACAAGTACTACTGCAAGTAGTGGAATAGCGAAGGTAATAAACTTTAGTAGAAACTCATCTACAAGTCATAGTCCTACAAGTACTCTGATGAATAGTCTGTGTACAGCTGTTCATATAAAACAAGTAGATTTATTAGAAGATAATACTATAGCCACTCAACTTGTAGTTAACCCTACTAATGATGATGGTACTAGAAAAGGGCCAGATGTAACTACTAGAATACCATTCTGTCTTAAAAATAGAGATGGAGGTACTGTTTCTCAAACTACAAGTGAGAATATATATTATGATCCTTTTTGGGTTCATAACTTTAATGCTTATAATCCTGATTTTCCTGCTTATCCTAGCAATACTCCTGTAGATAATCTTATGGATCCAGAATTTTGTCCTTGTTTACATACTACACAAACTTATTATAATGGAGACGGAAATACTTATGAATTTCAAATTATAGGCGGAGAAGGTTATGCAACAGCTGCGCACGCTATGTTACCTGGAAATAGACTAGAAACACTAAATCAATTTAAAGTTTCGTTTGATAAGTTTAATAATATTTTACAGTTAGATTTAGTTAACCAACCACAATTTTCAACTGATTTTAGAAGAGAAGAGAGTAATAGATATACAAGTAATTGGTTAGCATATACTACTAATAGATATAAAAATGGTTATGATTCTCCTGAGTTATTTACAATAAATAATATAACTAGTGTTGCTTTGCATACGTACGAAGATCCAGAGCAAACTGTTTTAACTTTGCCTTATTTTAGTGGTTATTGTGGATTTGGATGGGGATCTGTTTTACCTGTAGTATATAACATAGATACTCAAAAAAATACACAATATAAAATAGAAATTTATGGCACTAATAGTCATGATGAAGAAGCTATAAAAGCTCCTAAAGAATTTAATTCTTCAAGTACTCTATATATGTGGGAATCAGAGTTAAGACTAGGATACCCTAAAGGAAGTGCTTGGACTACAGGTGTTACCAGCACTGCTTCTAATATGGAAAGTAGATATTCTCTAGGAAGTGAAAACTCTGCATCACCTAGATATAATCCGTTAGCTAAATATGTTAGCGAAACTGCATCTCATAATAAATTTAATACTAGGAGTACTCATCCAAAAAAAGTAGTTGCGTTTGATACAGAACCTAAATTATATTATCATGAAGATTTTTATGGAATATATAATCCATTTGGTTTTAATGATGTTATGATGTATGGGGAAATTTCATCAGTTAGTTCTTTAACAAATACTCCAATAAACTGGGTTAAAAAAATAAACTATCTTTACAATAGAGATGCAGATATTCTTAATAATTATAAAGCTATATATGAACAAAATGATCCAACAGATTTAGGATCTTATTCTGAAACCAGATCTGATTTTCAAACTATAATAGAATCTATTTCTACATACGTGAAAAATTTTCCTTTAGAAGATCAAATAGGTGGCTGTAATGACTCAAATGCCTATAACTATAATGAATTAGCTACTTATAATGACGGTAGTTGTGTAGAAAGAATTTATGGGTGCCTTCAAACTTGGGCAGATAATTATAAACAACATGCTGATGGAACACTTAATACTAATATAAATACAGATGATGGATCATGTGTAGGAACTGTATGCAATAATACACTAGCTTCAGGAAATTACGGAGCAGGATATAGTACAGGTTTAATAAATAATATTTTAGAATATTCTGAGCAATACGATACTCAAGCTTTAATAGAAGCGGCATCTGTTCTTGTAACTGAATTAGATACTTCAGATAATTCTAATTGTCAATTTACTGCTATACCTAGAAATACAATAATAAGATTAATTTGTACTTCACGTAATGAACTTGAAAATCTAGAAGTATGTAATGATAATCCTATAATTACATATATAAGAGATAAAGATACAGGAGATTTTTATAACTACACTTCAAATCCTGAAGTAGTTCAAACTCCTTTATTAGATTTAATATGGAAGAGGTATGAAGATACTAGAACTTTTGAAAATGGTGTTGATAAACTTATACTGTATAATCATATTAATCTAAAAGATAGACCTTGGTACAGCTTTTTTACCAGCAATGACGCTATTAGAACTGCGAGTGATTTACCCTTTCCCTCTGATTTAGAAGGAGAACGCCCAACACCAAACGAAATTAAAGTATATATATTTGGAGACCCTTTGTTAAACCATTATAATAGTACAGGTCAAGCTAGTTATCAATTTAGAGAAAAAATTAAACCTGCAAGATACAATTGTATAGAAAACCCTATAATAGCGGACGGAACTGGAGGTTGTTTATTGTATACAGAAAATTCAAATGCAAATAATGATGATTTAGAACTTAAATTGGGTAGTTGTGTTGTATCTGACATTCAAACTATTACTCCTTATAACTGTGAAAATCAAATACTTTTTAGTCCTGAAGACACTGGAGGATATATATTAGATTTTTCTATTTTTAATACTGATGAAGAACTCCAAAGTTTAAATCCGTGTGCCTCTTCTTTAGACACTGAGCCAAGATATATTATTGGAGGTAACTTAGCAGATAACTATTCAGCAATTGCACAAAGCAATGGAATTAAAGTTACATATAGCCAACTTCCTAAATATTCTGGTTCTCAATTAAGCAACTTAAGTGGGTATTCTGAGGATATATTAGATTCAAATTTAATACCAAATGAAAGCAGAAATGCAATATCTTTTAGATCTACTAGTAAATATTCTGTTGATGAAACTATAGCTACTTCTAGTGTTTTATATACAAGTATTTCCGAATATTTTTACACAATAGATGGTAATCCTTACTCTGGAAGTTATGTTGTAAAATATAATACTACTACTAACGAAATTTATTATGAAATACATTCAAACACACAAAGAACATCTCAATCTATGAATAAATTATACACTAGGGTGCAGGTTTTAGAGCTTAATTCTAGTTTGACTTCTACATATGAAGAGACTCTTTCTAAAAAAATGCACAAAGTTATAAATAAAATTATTAATTTACCTATCTTTACCGACAATTAATTTGACTATGGCCTTTACAGTACAACAACTACATGATAGATATACTATAGCTAACAAAGCGTTAGACTCTTACGGACTAAGAATATCTGATAAATTAGCTAATGGTACAGCTTCTAGTAAAGAAGTTTCAAAATTTAATTTAATGTCTGCATGGATTTCTTTTATAGGCTCAAAACTTTCTACGCCTACATCTATAGAAGGAGTTAGCCCTAAACAAGTTAAATTACCTATACCAGGAAAAATAGAAAATGAATCTTTTAAAGATTTAGCTATAGGTATAGAAAATTATAATGGTAGATATATACCTATAATTAAATTACCTAACTGGAGTGATTATTCTTTAGCGGTAGGATACACTAATGCTGATCTTTTTTATCTTTTTAGAAAAAAAGTTATGGCAACAGAACATCCTAATGAATTTCCTTACATAGATGATCAAGGCGTTAATAGAGGTAACTTTAAAATATCTTTTGGAGGAGACTCATCTGATTTTAATTTCTTTTATGTAGATTTCCCTCAAACCTCAGATTTTAATAATCAAAAATTTATAGCAAGTAATAATATTCAAAATGGAACATACAATTCTTTTCTCCAAACTAATTTTTCTCTTATTTCAGGAGGGCCTTTACAAGGGCATAATGCAATAGTTACAGGAGGAGTTAACGCATATAGTGAAGGTAAAGATCTAACTACTAAAGAAAAAGATGTTTTTAATAAAGCTTTAGAAGACATCTCTATAGAATTAAATATTTCATACAGATAAAAAATATAACAATGGCAAAAAAAATAAATGTACCTAGAACCCAAGTCAGCGCTAAAGGAGACTTAATAGCGGTGGTTCAAAATGGAGTTGAAAAACACATTTCTAAACAAGATCTTTTAAAGTATTTAGATGATTCTGTATCGCAAATGGCATCTGATATATCTACAGTAAAACGTCAAATTACTAAAAGGACTATTAATACAGCTGCCCCTAAATTTAATACTACTGTATCTGCTAAACATCCTGTAGGAAATCGAGATCTTACTACAAAACAATATGTAGATTCAGCAATGCATAACGTTATTAAAAATGACGGGACAACAAAATTAATTAAGAATCTATCTTATAGAACATCTCCTGATGTATTTAAAGAAGAAGATCTTGTTACTAAAAAATTCGTAGACGACGAATTAAAATCTACTCTAAAAGCAGTTAAAAAAGAAAAGGGAACTTCTGGTTACCCTAAAGCGTCTGCAGGAGAATCGTTTATTATAGAGCAAGATATAAATGTGTTTGCAACAGATGGCCCTGAAGTACAAGCAGGGGATTTAATTATATGTGTAGAAAACTCTGATGGTGGTGAGCATGGTGCAGTTGGGCATCAATTTGCTATTGTAAATACTAATGTAGTATTTTCTACAGAAGAAAAAGCAGGTATACTGAAAGTAGCTACTGAGCAAGAGTTATTAGATCTTGAATCAGAAGATTCTGCACTAACACCTTATAAATATAAAAGAGCTCTAGAACTTAATAGTGAGTATAATAGAATTGAAATAACTACTCCTACTTACACTCTTACAGAATCTAATAGAGGTATTGTAGGAGTGCAATCTCAGAACCACGCTGTAGTTTTAACTTTACCTTCTATTGGTAGATTGAAAAATGCTAAACTAGTAAAGTACTTAATAAAAGATGAAAGTAATTCTGCAGCTAAAAATACTATTACTGTAAAAACTAGTGGCGGAGATACTGTACAAGGGTCTAGAACATTTATAATGTCTACAGACGGAGAGTCTGCAAAATTGTATAATGATGGCACAGGCAAGTGGTTTTTAGAAAGTAATGTATCTAGCGCTTCAGCTGGAGCAGGAGTTAAAACATTTAGTACAATAGATGTTACAAACGGAGAAAGAGCTACTACAACAGGAGCTTATGAACCTGTTATGGCTATAGATGTAGATTTAAGAGAGTACCCAAAAGGAACTGGATTTAAAATAATTTCTCATTGCTTTTTTGCAGGTAATGGTAATACTAAAACTATTGCTATAGGTGTAGATGGAACTCAAGTTTTAGAATCTTCTGCTACAGGTACTACAGCCCCTAACAGTAAATTTTGTCATCACGAAATAACAGTATTGCATTCGGATACTCCACAATATATGGCTTTTGGATTTGTAATGATTGGAACTGATGATACTGTAACAGGTCTTACAAATGGATTAGAATTAGATTGGAATAGTAAAATAACAGTTAGTGTAGATGTTAATGTAGCTACAGCAGTTACAGATGTAAAAGTATATGCGTTACAAGTAGTGCCTTTGAAATAAAAAGATATGATACAAAGTTTAATAAATGCCATTAATAATGGTAAGATTTCTAATGAAGTACAGTCCATTGAGATTTTTTATTCTACTCCTGAATTAAGTGGGGTTCTTATAGATCACCCAAGAATAGAAGGACTTAAAGTTATTCCAGGTACAGTATTAAGCGCTTCAGAGTTTGATACTGAAATTTCAAATGCTTTTTTTCAATGGTCTTTATTGTTTAACAATCTATACGGTAGTTTTGCTACAGTTAATTTTGTAAGAGTTAAGCAGGATTCAGACGCAGACTTACATATAATTTTTAATACTACAACTGTTAAGTTTGTAGAAAAAATTTCTGCAAATACTTTACAGTTAAATTTAGGTATAAATTGGACTAATCAATCTTCTGCTCATGGATTACTACTTTTAAATTATTTAGTTAGAGGCGTTGGATTGCTTATAGGAATATCAGATACAGTAGTAGTATCTCCTATGAACCCTTCTAATTTAGGTATAAACTATCTTTCATTATACAATATATCTAGAGGTGAATTTGGGTCTATATCAGCAGGGTATTTAACTAATTATAGTTCTGTAACAAATAATGTTATATCTACTTATGGTACTAGTGTAACTAATACTCCTTTAATCTTAGGTTGTACAGATCCTAATGCAACAAACTATAATCCAGATGCAACTATAAATGCTGGAGTTTGTCAATATTTAGAATCTCCATTTTCTACAATAGATAGAAATACTAACTATAGTTATTTACGTAATAACTATTCAGAATATTTTTTAGCTAATAATTCAAATGTATATGAGTACTCTGTAGGTACTTTTGAAAATCCTGCAAGTATAATAGATCAAAATGATTCTATTATTAGTGCACTACCTGTCAATTTAAATGATAATGGTTACCCTTTAACTAGTTTAGTTATAACTGATAAGTATGAAGGAGACTATGGTAGTAGTGTAGGAGAAATTAGATATTACTGTTTAATTAATGTAGATGGAAATTTAAATATTTTTAACTCTGATGGACAACTAGTATCAAATCTTAATAAGTATAATGATATAGAATATACAATGTCTTCTTTTACTCATTCTACAAGACAAGATATATTTTTATCTAATTTTAAATTTTATTACTCACAAAATGGAGCTAATGATCATTATTTATACTGGACTAATAAATCAGGTATATCATATAATTTAAAATTAAATGATGCATTGCCTCAAACTAATAGTAGTGGAGAAATAGTATCTGCTTGTAATTTAGATACATATACCTATGGTAATATAGATAGCGTATCTGCTGTTAATATAGGAGGAAAAATTACAAATGTTTCTGTACGTAATGGAAAAATTTATGGAGTAAATCAAGAAGGCAGTCCTTCTTATGTAGGTAAAATGTTTAATACTGCTTCACGAACTGAATATGGCTCTTCTGGCGCTACTGGAATTTTAGGAATTAACAATCTTAACCATACAGAGATGAGTCTTGAAACTTATCCAATAGACAATGGTATTTTTGAAAATATAAAACATTGTATATTGCCTACAATAGCAGGTATAAAAACTTTAAAGTTTCATAGTAGTGAAAATTTTTTAGAAATAACTACGCTTAACTTAGCATCAAGTGGGCAAAGTAATACTACAGAAGATTCTAGAAATGTATTTACTTGGGTAGGAGATCAAGAAATGTATTATGAAGGATCTTATACTGAACAAGAAATAGGGAGTGAGCCTAGTTTAATTCTTAATGACCCTGATGCAAATATGGGAGATCCTATTGATGTTAGAAATACTAAAATGGATGTAACTCCTTTTTATAACTCACAACATTTAAATTCTACGCTTTTAAGACCTTTTAGTTTAGGGTTTAGTTTTGACGATAAAGGGTTAGTTAGCCTAAGTAATAAAAAATGGGAAGATGGAGAATTTAAATTAGGAACAGAAAATGAAGAAGAAGAAACCTCAATATTTACAGGATTACCTCTTTCAATAGGAAATAAATTATTTAGAAATTCATTTTTTTGTAATAAAAATAATATAGCTTTTCAAGCTTGGGCAGTTCCCTCACCTATACTAAGTGATTTACACCCATTGTATATAAATACCTCTTTTACTAATGCTTCGCATGAAGCTACTTCAGGAGAAGCAGGAGCGTATAATAGCTTTAGACATGTAGGAGATTTCCATTTAGCAATTGGTATGAAGCATGGGTTTGTTTTAGCAAAAGTAAATAATACTAACTTTTCTTTAGTATCACCTACAACTGAAAATGGAGTAGAGTTACATATTGCAGGAGGTTCTCCTTTAATGAATACTTTTAATGGAGGATGGACACCTATTTCTATGGAGTTTTCTCCAGATGATAATTTTTTATATACTATCATTGAGAACCCTGAAGATTCTAACAGTAGAAGAATTGCTATATATAATATACATTCTGGAACTGGAGAAGGAGAATCGTACGGATGCACACATGGACAACTATCTGAAGAATTAAATAATAGTGTAAGAGTTATAGATGTAGATGAAATGGATTTACAAAAAGTAACTCTTCAAGATGATGGTTGTATATATTTCTGGGGATCTGATAATAAATATATGAAAATTACAGACCCTGATCTTGAAGTGTCAGTAAATATATTTGCTTCAAATCCTAAAGTTTATTCTTTATCAGAAGCAACTCATGTACCTTCAAAATCTTATTTACGTAATAGTTTGTTACATAATTTAAGTTTAATTGAACAAGCTTCTCATATGAAATATGAGGATAATGATAATAGAATTAAATATGCTCAAATATTTAATTCTAAAGAACCTGCAACTGATATAACTAGTGGTATATTTCCTATAAATAGTTTTGAATTTAACTCTAAAATTGTAGCGCCAGGATTTACTTTTGATGTGACTACAAATACAATACAAGAAAATGTTTTAAATAGTTCTACTATAATAGACTCTTTAGCAGTACAAACTTCAAATGAATTAGATTTAAATATAGTAGCTTTTATAGAGTCTAGTTTAGGAATGTATGCATTAAGAGGATTTGATGGTACTTTGTTAGATCAAGTAGGATTCGGACCGTCAGCAGCTGCAATGCTTAATTTTGATTCTCAAAACTCTGTGTTTATGTTTCCAGATCCTAATGTATCAAATAGGATTATTTATGGATTTATAACATCGCATCATAGCATAAATTTAGAGAGTTTTACAGCAGAAGATAATAGTGTTTTAAAAGATGGGACATCTTATTCTTATTCTAATATACAAGATAATGATCGTTACCTAACTTCAATAAATATTCCTACTGGAACAAATGCAAATGCTAATATACGAGGACATGAAATTGTAAAAACAAATGATAATCAATATAAATTTATTAGAACACATACAGACAATGAAATTAAAGAAAATAAACGTAATATTTATTTATGTTTTGCAACACCTCAAATTGGTGTTCTAGGGGCTAGTGGTATTGAATATAGTAGCGCTAGTGTTTTTGTTCATCATTTATTAGAAGATAAGTTAGTTGCTAACGGAGATAGTTACACTGCTGAAGGTAGTGAATTATATACTAGAATAAAAGTATCATCAAACAAACAATATATTGTTATTGGTACTATGTCTAAATCTGCTAGTTTAGATTACACTGAATGTGTTATTAGTGCTTTTAATTTAAATATAAATGACAGAGATAATATTTTAGGAACTCAGATAGGTGAGTCTGTAAGAATGTCTGCTTCAAACTTTTTAGTAGATAAAGACCTTGTTCCTATGACAAATACTGTTATTAGAGATTTAGAGTTTTCAGTTAGTTGTAATAAAGTATATGTGTTATTAGGTAAACATGATAATGGACTTAATTCTCATAGTATTAGTACTCTATCAAAATCAAATAGAATACTAAGATTAAAGCTAGATAAAACTAATAATACTTTTGGTTTTGATGGTATACTAGTAGAGCCTGGAGTATTTGATGCTCCTGCGGCAAATAGAACTAGTCCTTTTATTACATATAATAGTGAAGGAAAATCTAATCAAGGTAGTGGATATTATAAAGCTAATACTGCACCTGTAGGATTTTATACAAACCCTGTAGGAGAGATATTTATATCTAATAGAATTGAAGCTGGTCTAGCTAGTGAAGAAGATTCAACTAGAACTGTTATAGCCGTTAATGGGATTATTACAAACTCTGATTCTTCTGACTCAAGGTTATTAAGCAATGCAGCTGTAAGATTTGCTGACGAAGTTAATTTAGATTTAGTTAGTGTAGGGTTACCTAATAATGTATCTAAAATTGCAGGGGTTGCAGGAAACTTAAGTGAAGAAGAACTTGAAAATCTAGATAAATATAATTTAGATATTAATCCTGAGATTCAAGCTATGGTT
>Ga0070747_1000288_pt1 | contig 25718 bp, 39 predicted proteins | sample VirMetDEL_Mar_31_FD_77321 | JGI IMG/M metagenome (GOLD analysis project Ga0070747, IMG submission 77321) | Aqueous microbial communities from the Delaware River and Bay under freshwater to marine salinity gradient to study organic matter... | ecosystem: Environmental > Aquatic > Marine > Coastal... | reverse complement strand
ATAAATCGTTGTACCCTTCTCTAGGTTCTAACTTTTTATTTTTCTTAACTGTTGCACTCGTTAGGTGGAATTGTTTGAACGGTGAATACGTATACTTTAAAACTTGTTTAATTATATAGTCATCATTGTACTCTTTAATGATGTCAATCTTATCATTAGTTGAGTTCGTGGATTTTAGTTTAGTCACAAATTCTTGTGTTCTTTTTAAATCTTTACTCTCGTTCATCCTTATCTTTTTTTGTGGTTAATAATTCTATTGTATGTGTTTCATCATACACAATTCCAACCACTTTTTGGCCGGTTGTTAATTCTAATTTTTCTATAGATTCTTTTAGGTCACTTCTAAAAGGGTAAACCTTATCTGGTTGCCCTTCAAAGTTATCTACCCAAAATATTCTTTTTTCTCCTGGTTCTCCCATAATTTATTTTTTTAATTTTTCTATTGTTCTTCCAAGTCCTACTATGAAATCGTTAAGCGAATAATCCTCTCTACCATCTCTCACTTCTTCCATCATACTCTTATGTTTCTCTAATTCCACAATTGCTCCTGAATTAAAATTTACATTTGCGAGTTCATGGATTGCATACAACTCCATACACACAAATATCTTATCCATACTTACGTGTTGTGATGTATGACCAAAGTGGTCTTTGTAAAATTCTTCTGCATTCATATCTTATTTATCTATTACTTCCACTTCGGTCCAAGCTGCCAGATGTACTACTTCACCATTATCTCTGGTACAATAACTATACATCCCATCAATACTTCTGAAGTTTAACTCTTCACCTTCTTCGATTTGAGGTGCACCTGGTGGTACTTTATCCTCTACTATTACTTTAATTCTACTATTCCTTGGTACTTTGAATAATTCCATAATTTTATCGCCTATATTGGTGCAAAGGACTTTATGCTGTTATCTATTGTTTTAGTTTTTGTTCCCAAGTTAATATTTTTATCCTTTCTTTAGTTCTTTGTTTTTCTATTTCTTTTACTATAGCTTCTCTTACCTCAGCTCTAATTATGGTGTTTACTGGAATCCATTGTTTTAATAGTCTATCTATTTCTTCCACATTTATTTATTGGGTTTGGTTAATGCTACACATTTTTTATAAAACAAAGAGGAGTGTTCTGCAGTACTTGGAACGGCCTTCCAAGGTCTTTTGCCGACTGACTATTTACTCTTCTTTGTATGGTACAAATATACATAAATTATTTTAATCAAACAAAGATATTTATATAATATGAAAGACTTAATTAAAAAAATATTAAATGAATTTAAAATAGACGAATTGTCTAGACATGATTATAGAAATGGTGAAATAGTAATGGAGTATGTTGAGGGTTATGACTACCCTAGATATGTCTTATATTATGATTCACCTAAACAAATAAGTATTGATGGTCCTAAGGAGGATGAGTATGAGATTATAGCTGAATTTGATAGTAGATTTTTTGATGCTGGTATGGTAAAAACTATTATAGATTACTTAAAAACTAAACAGTGAAAAGTTTAATTAAAAAAATCTTAATGGAGTCACTTTTGACTGAGGAAAAGGTTATTGGTTTTGATTCTCCAACTAATAACTTTGTTGTTATAGCTGGTGGTCCAGGAGCAGGTAAAAGTTTTATCACTAAAAACTTAATTAACTTAGACAATGTTAAGGATTTTAATGTTGACCAGGTTAGGGTTATGACAGCAAAAAAAATATGGGGTAATAACTGGGAGGAAATGATTTCCACACCTGAAGGTTATCAACAAATACTTAATATGACTTACACAACTTCTGACCCTAGAAACCTAACTGTTAAATTCCTTAAACAATTTTTACAACAAGAAAGGGGTCAACCAGTAAATGTGGTTTACGATGCTGGAGGTGGTCAAGAACAAGTAATGAAAGACGTACATAAATTAGCGAAGGATAGTGGTTTTAATACAACACTTGTTTATGTAAGAACACCTTTAGAATTAGCACAAATAAGGAATGATGAAAGACCAAGAAGTTTACCAAATGATATGGTAGCTCAATACCACCAAAAGGTTAAAGATAATATGAGAAATATGGTCCCTATTTTTGATAATGTTTGGACTGTGGATAATAAAGAATTAATAGATTTATCTGATAGACCATCTGATAACATAGAAAAAATCAAATGAAATCACTAATACGTAGAATATTAAAAGAAGAAACAGACCCCACGTTTGGTGATAAGGTTTGGGATGCTGTTAAGGATGTTGGAAAATTTGTATTAAAGAACAATGGTCTTTCTTGGTTAATTAGGCAAGTGGTTGGTACTACACCAACTAAAGCTAGATTAATATTCCCGAAGGAGGGTTGGGAAACTACAGCTGTTAAAATTTTAGAACAAATAGGGGTTGTTACCGGAACTTACGAAACTTTAGATGAAGCAAATAACTTTTTTAAAGATTTAAAACAAAATGGTATTGTGTTGGAAGAACTCTTAATAGGTTCTCACGGTTACCAGGGTACTTTGTTGGTAACACAAAAAGGAGGTAGAAAAGGGTATAAAGAATATTGGGATGAAGAAACTCGTAAGTATATCAAAACTGACGAAATTCTTTGGGAATCAGGGATGAGTTATTCGTTTAAAACTGACTTTTTGGAATTTGTTAAACCTGTGGTTAATTCTAAAACAAAAGTTTATTTTACAGCTTGTAAGGGTGCCGATAAATTAGGTATGTTAAAAGAGGCCGCAGATTATTTAGGGTGTGAGTGTTATGCATGTAAGGGTAATAACGCTTTTAGTTTTGGCTGTAAAGAAAGTAATTGGTCTTGTAAAGCAAATACTGGTGTGGAAACTATATCTAGAGATGCAAGTTGGGATGAACTAGCTCTAATGACAGGTACAGATATTCGAGGAGAATTAGACTCACTTCCTAGTTATATACAATCGGCTAGAAGACGTAAAAGTTGGGACGATTTTACTACTGGGCACTATGAAGAATTAGGTGTATGTCAAGAAGAACCAAACATTCCTTTTAACTGGATAACCTTATTTGGTTAAATCGGTTTTGATTATTTCTAATTCTACTTCAGGATAATCTTTCATAGCCTCGGTAACTGAATTAATGTGTTTATCTTTATCTTCCCAGAACTTTACAGACTTACAATTTTTATACTTATCTAAAATTTTTCTAACACGATTACCTTTATTACGGTCACCATTATCTATTAGATAATAATCTTCAAAATTATAACCTAAATTATTAAGTATATTATTTAAGGAATTTTTAACGCCAACAATTCTATTAGATAAGATTAAGAATAATCCGTCTGGGTCGTAATCAATAGCCTTAAGGTAATCTTCTTTAGTTTTTTTAATTGGTTTAAAATTTAACTTTGGGTTGAGACTGTCGTCATTGTCTAGGTATTCTATTGTTTCTTCGTAGGGTAATTCGACAATTGTATTATCGAAATCAAAAAGGTATATATTCATACAACAAATATAATAAAAATATCTTTACTAAACATCATTATAGTCTATAATCTTTTCAAATATGTCTCTAGCCCAATCATAAGCTTTTATTGGTGTTGTGTGTAACCTACTATTTTTAGGTTTCCACCCCTTATTTTCTTTAGTGTGTATGACACACCTCCACTTTTTACCTACAGGGACCACACTTAACCAGTACCCCCTTTTAAGTAAAAAATTAATATCTTCTTCTTCCATTTTATATGTACGTGTGAATCCAGGTTTCAAGTTTGTGTTTAGGATTCCACTTTAATTTTTTATTTATTTTACTTATGTCAGCCAATGTTTCAAAAGGTTCTATAACTTTATTTCCATATTCTTTTTCACCACCAAACATATCCGCTATTTCATTTATTGTGTAATTTTTACCTTGACCAACATTATAAACCTCACCGCCAAAATTACCCCCATATTTACCACACATAATATTAGCTTCACATATATCTAAAACATTTATAAAATCTCTCTTTTGATTACCGTCATTGTTGATGGTTAGTGATTTTTTATTTAAAAGTTTTTCTTTAAATATTGGTAGGACTAGTTTGTAACCTCCGTCATTATTCATTCTATCCCCGTAAGCGTTAAAATATCTTAAACAAACAGTATCTATATTATATAATGTTGAGTATATCTTACAGTATTGTTCCCCGATTAGTTTATTTAAGGCGTAGGGTGATAGTGGATTTAGTGGGTTAGTTTCTTTTGTTGGTGTTGTTGTGTTTCCATATACTGAACTACTGGATGAGAATATAAACTTTTTTATTCCACATTTTTTGGCCATTTCCAACATGTTTAATGTACCCACAACATTCACAATATTGTACATACTTGGGTTTTCTATAGATTCTTGTACAGCTGTTTTAGCTGCTAGGTGAAATATGGTATCAACCCCAAAAAACATAGGTTTTTCTACAGATATATCACATTTAATAAATTTAGCTTTAGAGTTTATATTTTCTTTTTTTCCTGTGGATAGGTCATCCAAAATTATAACCTCAACACCTTCTTTTATTAATTTATCCACTAAAGTGGACCCTATGAATCCAGCACCACCAGTAACTATAACTTTTTTCATATTACATACCTAATTCATTATATGGTACATCAATAGGTTTTTTACCACTTTTATTTTTTTGTTTTTTAGTTTTTAAATCTTCTTTAACACCATAATTATCATCCATTAAAGGTGCATTATAAAGTTCCCATATAATAATTCCCCAAACAATTACAAATATAACACCTATTGATATCCAGACTGTTGTTGACATTATTTAATTATTTTTTTACTGAATCCATTTTTTTGTTTTACTCTGTCAGATATTGGAATAGGTTCACCCTGTTCGTCTATCCTAACAAATGTGATGTTAGTACATAATACAATGTTTTGTCTTCCATTATACACATTATGGGTTCTTGCTTCTAATTTAAGGTTAATACTAGTTTCACCTATTTTAGCTATTTTACCATATATTTTAACTAGTTGACCTTCTTTTGCTGGTCTTTTAAAAACACACTTATCTATAGCTACCGTTACCATCCTTGGTGTATCACAACACTGAGATGCAAATCCAGCAGCACTTGCATCTAACCAGGCTAACAACTTACCACCAAATAGGTTTCCATGAAAACCTAAATCTGATTTTTTAACTGGGTGAGTATTTAATAATTCCATAATTTAAAAATTTCCTTCAGCTACCTGTAAACAAGTAACTTTATTTTTTCTCCACATATCAACCACTTTTTGTCTATCATCAAAAACCATAAATAACTTACCATCTCTTTCATGTTCAGGCCATAAATCTTCTAACCAAATTTCTTTTAGTTTGTCATCAGGCATATATTTCCATTCATTACTGGTTGGTCTCATTTTTAATATGTGGTATGGTACATTATGTAGTTTTAACCATTTTTGTGTCTCTTCCTTGGTGGATTTACTTCTACCGGACAAAATAGCTATATTAACCCCAATATTTTTAAACATATTTGCGAGAGTTATTATTTTTATAAATGGTTTATCTAGTTTAATGTTTTTTGGTTCAAAGAATATATCCCAATCCAGTTTACCCCCATCTTTCGTTGCTAGTTTTCTTCTGCTTTCGATGTTTGCTATAGTCCCATCTAGGTCAAAAACAACCCACATATCTTTATACGTATCTTTTAATAAATCTAACATTTTATTTTTTATTTTTATGTCTATTTTTTCTACTTTGTTTCTTACGTTTGTGTGTAGAAATTTTACTCGATTTTTTCTTTTTTGCTCCCATATTATAAAAACCCTAAGTCTAATTTTGCCTCTTCACTCATAAAACTTCTGTCCCATGGTGGGTCAAAAGTAACTTCTACATCACATTTTGTAATATTTTTTAATTTTTCTACCCCAGTTCTAATGTCCTCTGGTAGACTTTCTATAGCTGGACAGTTTGGGGCGGTTACCGTCATTTCTACGTTTATAAAGAAATTACCTTTGTCTTTTGATTCTTTAACCTTTACAAAATATATTAACCCCAAATCATATATGTTTACAGGTAGTTCAGGGTCATATATTTCCTTTAGAACTCCAATAACTTGTTCCTCTACTTTTTTATTGGTTGTCATCGACATAATTTTTACATGGTTCGTATAATTTATAGTTTAGAGTTAACTCATCACCAGCATTAATATCTAAAATTGTTTTCATTTTTAAGTATTCACCACACTCGTACACAACACAGTTTGGATTTTTTTGTTGGTGGTTTACGAATCCCCCTAAAGGTGTTCTAATAAAGTTTGAGTGAAAGTCTCCTTTGTCGTATTTAATGTGGGTAATACCTAATTCGGTATTTTTGGTAATAAATTCTGTTGTAAATAATCCATTACCTTCTATTTTAGATGTACCTATATATAATTTTTCTGGTAATGGTCTATAACTATTTTCTTTCATTTTCTTGTATTTCATCAAATTTAACATCCCAAGCTGTTTTTTCTATAGGGCTTAGTCCTTCGTACCATCCTTGAAAGTCACAGTTTCTAACCTCTTTATATTTTTTCCATACTTCAGTTTTTAATTGTTCTACTATAAAATCGTTATTTGTAAACATCAATGGTCTATTCATTTTTATTTTTTTTAATTAATCTAATAAGACCATATAAGCCTTACTATTGTTTATTCTAAACCACTCTAGTCCTTTTCTTAGGTCTTCGACCATTTTGGTGTTGTCCGTCATTCCCATTTCTAAAACTATCTGGGCTCCCATTATAAAATCGTACATAGATAATTCTTCTGGTGTTAATTCATATTCTTCCCCTGAAAACCTATTTCTTACTTTACTACCCTCATTATAAGTTTCCCCATCAAACCAAACTGGTAATTTACTTTGTTTCATTTTCTTTTTTTTTATTAAAGTTTTCTAAGTCATGAAGAAACTGTTTTTCGTTTTCCCGTCTATACCCCTCTGACATAACATATCTACATAAAAAAATTATAAATAAAACAACAAACAAACACATTAACACTTCCATATTACATATATTCGTTTACGGCTTCGTAAATTAGTTCTTGTTCTTCTTCACTAAATTTATCCTCACCTTCTACAAAAGTGGCATCACCACCGTGTTCATCACTATACTCCTCAACTATAAACTTATGCTCACCATAAGAACCATAAGCCTCAAACTTAAAAGCAAACCAAGTTTCATAGTTATTTTCTATATATACTTTATCATTACCAGCCTCTTCTATAGAGTCTACATAAGTCATGTCGTCTAATTGTTCAAAAATAACGTCTTTATCTTCATCAGTGAAATTTTCTTCACCTTCCATATAAACAAGTTCTCTGTCATCATTCATGTCTTGCATGCTTGCTTTGAAGTCATTTCCTTTATACTTCCCAATATAGGTGTGTTTGCCCTCTTCGTGGGTCTTTACTTTGTCATTAATTACTACTTCTGCCATTTTTAATATGCTTTTATTTTAATTTTTTTATCCCAATCTTCTTTAGTATGTCTAGTGCCATATAGATAATACTCCTCTATTTTTTGGGTTTTATTGACCAATGCTGGTCCTTTAGAGTTATGCGTTTTAAGATTTCCACTACAATTTAAAGCGTGGATAGTTGTTTTACTACCATCTTCTTCTTCCCTGGTATATTTTTTTATTGTGTATTCTTCTCCCATAAATTAAACTAGATTATATTTTTTAATAATTCTTTTATTTACCAAACTTTCTTTTCCTTCTTTTTTTATTAACTCATATATTTTTTGAGCTGCCAATTTTATATCTTTCATCCCACCTTCAATTTTGGTTTTACCTTTATATATTGCGACTTCCACACTACCTGGAGTACTGACCAACTTACCACCAACTTTTTTATTAGTTTGTTGTACCACTTTTTGTCTAACTTCATAAGTCACAATTTTACAAATGTGGTGACCTCTTTTTTCCATCATTTTACTTCCTCCCATTTTATTATTTTTTTAATATTATACAATTTCTTTTTTTATCATTCTACCATCCCATGCTATAATTTCTTGCATCTTCCATTTTGCTCCATCATAAGTGGGTGCCCCTATTGGTCCTCTTTGGTGTACGTCTAGACCTAACTCTCTAGTCCATGAAGACATCCATAAGAATCTCTTTTTCCTTTCAATAATATAGTCAACTTTATCGGTTAACCTATTTGTTTCTTTTACTATTCTATACATTATCGTCTCCTTTTTTAATATAGTTATACCAAATTGTTGCTACCACCATCATTAATACAATAGTCCCCAGTGTGTAAGCTAACATCCATGGTGTGTTATTAGATTCAGATAGTATAGCGGGTGTACCCATTACTACTAACCAAGTTAGAAATATTAATCCAGTGTTAGTTTCTAATTTTCTTTCTACTTTTACCGTTCTTTCTATGTTTATTAATCTAGATAGTGCGTCCTGCATATCTTTACCATATACTGGTTGGGTGTGTTTTGTACCATCTTTTTCACCAATAGTTACCATATATTTTAAGTAACCTGGATTATTTTTACTTTTATCAACAAATTTACACTCTAAAGCTCGTCTCCTACTGAACTTGTGCTTATGTGTTTTTGTTTTTAACTTTTCTTTCCACATAGTTACTCGTTTTCATACCAGACACCATAAACTGGTATCGTAGTACCTTCCACTACATTACCGTTTACATCTCTTACTTTTGCGTTACACATTAACTTTTTTTCTTTTATTGCTGGTGAATCTTGTTTTGTCACCGTCATGTATTTTGGGTTCTTCGAACCTAATTTTCTTTTTTTTACTCCCATGTTGTTTATTATTTTATATGATTGTTTTATAATACAAATATAGTAATTTTTTTTTAATCAAACAGGTCTGAAAGAAAAACTTTTTCTTCGTTAGTTAATTCTTCATACCATTGGCTAAATTCAACACCTTTTTTACCTTGGTACCCATCTATTAATTCTCTGTATCTACCACCTTTTATCTTACCGAATATATTGTTTTCCTCACTTTTTAAATTAGTTGATTGTTTTGGGTTATTGGACATTAACTCCCTAACTTTATTACCTAATTCCATATCATTAGGTGTTTCTTTTACTGTTTTCTTTAACCAATAGTTTAAATATTCTTCTGACATTATTTTCTAGTTATTTTTTATTTATTTTTTTTGAAGCGTAGTCTTCAAATAAACATGGTATCCAAGCATGTACAAATAACGCAAAAGAACAACTCATAGCTACATACCAGTGCTCCCAGTAACCCACTTTTTTATCCTCTAAATGTTTTATTTTTACCATATTATTATCTTTTTTGTTTTTTACTGTGATTTAAGCATATCACTTACGTTTATAGTGGTAGGTAGTGGTTCTTGATTTTTGTCATCACAACTACATAATTTTTTATTTGCAACCAAAGAAGAAGCTTTTAATAAACTTTCAAAGGTACCAGCGTCCGACCACCACGAATCTAGAAAGTGACAACTCATTAATCTGTCTTTAACGTAAAAATTATTAACATCTGTAATTTCTAATTCACCTCTATCAGAAGGTGTTAGATTTTTTATATATTTAAATACCGTATTGTCGTACACGTATAGTCCGGTTACACATAGATTAGATTTTGGGTTTTTAGGTTTCTCTTCAATGGATATCACGTCACAACTCAACCCTTTCCTTACATTTGCAACACCAAATCTTTCTGGGTCATGTACTTCTTTTAAAAATATTCTAGCCCCACCATCAAAATCCTCCATATCACTAACAGTAATTTCATCATCAAATATATTATCACCTAAACAAACAGCAACATTAGAAACCCCAACAAATTTTTCAGTTAGACCTAGTGCGTGTTCTATACCACCAGCCTCATCTTGTATTTCGTAAGATAATTTTAAACCCATAGCTCTACCACTACCTAATAAATTTAATATATCACCACAATGTTCCCTACCTGAAACAATCATAATATCTTTACAACCCATATTTTTAAAGTTTCTAGTGGGTAGTATATCATTGGTTTATCATAAACAGGTAGTAAGTGTTTATTAGTTACTTTGGTTAGTGGGTATAGTCTACTTCCGGTACCACCAGCTAGTATAACCCCTTTTAGTCTTTTTGCCATATTATTTATTTTTTCTTTCTTAATTGTATTAAAATCTTATTTAATAGTTCAACTATTACATTGAATTGGTTACCTGTCATAGTTATTTATTTGTTTTTTATAGGTCCCACACACTTTTACGGTTTTGTTTATGCCATTTATACCTTAACCAGTTTATAAATTTAAACATTATAAACTATTTTTTTTATACATTTCCACATCTTCTATTATGTATTTTAAGTATAGAACAGCTTTATCATTATCACCAACTTTTATAAATTTTATAACTTCACTTATACGTTTAATTATTTCAACACCATCCATATATTAATTATTTAATTTATTTTTTATTTTAAGAGAGTTGAGTATTTCATCTGTTATATCAAGAGCAACCTCGTTTTCTTTTCCTTCTTGGTAAGCTGTAACCACTTTATCACTAAAGTCGTCAGTTGTTATAATGGCTTCTATTTTACCAAACCCTTCCAGGCCCATTAATTCTCTTACACCCAATATTCCTCTATGTGAAAATGAATGTACAATTCTTTCTTTATTTATATATCTTTTATTAAATCCCATTTATAACATTACTTTATGATGTTTCTCCAGAAAAATTAAAAGCCAACTGGTCTCTGTCTACCGTTTGGTATGATTTTACCAACTTCCTTTTTATGAATCTGTTACTTACCTTAACTTTCCTTATGTGTGGGCTTACCAATTGTCCGTTTTTTCTATAATACCCTTTTATAAAAATTTCTTTATATATACTCACTTATTATATTATGTGTGTTGTTTATTTTATTACAATATAATCTAAATTAATAGGTAATTCAAGTATTAACAACATTCTTTTACACACCTTCTGTGTTATCGGCTTTACCACATTCAGCGGAACAATACCTAGTATCTTCTTCTAGAGTCTCACCACAAAATCCACACTCACATATACCTATAGACATAAGTTCTTCAAGTTTATTTTCAAACTCTTCTCTTAATTCATCTTCGTCTATGTAAACACCTTCACTATCATAGTCATATGGGATGGATATAAAAATACCACCTTCTAATAATTTTTCATCTTTTTTACTTATCACCATTTTATTTTATTTTTTAGTGAACCAGGAAGGATTCGAACCTTCGACCGTCAGCTTAGAAGGCTGATGCTCTATCCAGCTGAGCTACTGGTCCATTTTTTTTACAAATATAAACTAAAAAACCCTATAAACCAAGGGCCTATAGGGTTTTAATTAGGTTTGTGGTATGTTACCTAGGTTTTTTGGTATTGGTCTTATTAGAACGATTACTATTACTTCTATTTGTTTTAACCTTTGTATTATTCTTTGGACGAGTGTAGTTTGTATTGGTTTTTACTCTCGTATTTCTGTTTGGTGTATAAATTATTGATTTACCATCTATGTGGGTAACACTTGGTCTGTGTGTGTTAGGTCTATTAGGTCTATGTGTAGGTTTATTAACTGGTCTTTTAATTATAACGTGAGTAGTTGTGGTATAATGTGATGGTGGACAGCTATTGTAGTAATAGTACCAAGGATAGTAATGTGGTGTTCCATAGTAATAATACCAACCACTATTCCATCCCCAGTATATTTGATTGTCATAATATGTTACTGAAGCGTGTTCTTCTCTTAAATCAGAGTATTCTGCATCTGATATGTAGTATGTTCCGTAACAACTTGTTAAAAATAACATTATTAATACTATTACTGACCAAACACATCCTATATATAGGTAGCTTTGGTAATATTTGGTGTGGTCGTTATTCTTCATTTTTATCTTCACAACTTATTGTAAATGGGTTAGGTGGTGTTACCGGAACAATCCTTTCTGTTAGTAAGGTACTTAAGGTGTTAGTATTGTTTTCTTCTAAGTCTTTCACCTCTTTTAGTTTATTGTTAATTGTTTTTAACATAGTTAAATGGTTGTATGTTACTCCAAACTCTTTTCTAACAACAACATCATCTAAATTTAAACCTAATAGAAACCCTTCTAACCACATTTTAAATTCTTTACTTGTCATATTCTTTTTTTAAAAATATACGATAATTCATTAATTTTGTCAAACTATAATTCGTTTATTATGATTTCATCTTCATTAGCATTTATATGGTCCAATGTTTCTTGTGGTATTCTACATCCGTTAACAATATCTACTGGTAGTTCTTGCAAACCGTATTTTTTTTGGTAACTTAGTAAAGCTGTTATGTTAGATGGGTCTGGTGGGTAGAGTGGGTCAAGGTCTTTTCTTTGTGGTACGTCTATATAATCCCACTGCCATAATTTAATTATAGCCATACCATCTTCTCTCCTCTCTTTCTGTGTTTTTTTATAACAAGCCGGTAACGAGGCAAGAATATCTTCTTTTGTTTTTACTTCTTCTTTTGTCCCAACATTTCCTTGATTTAACCATATTAGTAGAGCTAAAGGGTCACCACCATCGGTAGCTTCGTCAACACTAATTGCTTTACATGGCACGTAATCAAAATCCCCACCACCTCTAACATATATTTTTGGACTAACGTACGACCCGTCTTCATAAACTTCATAGTGTAAGTGCCTTCCTGTTGAATTCCCTGCACCTGCTTCTCTATAGTACTCCCCACCTTTACTTATAAATCCATTGTCAGCATCAATTATTTCACCATTTGCGTTTTTTTGTGAACGACTACCATCAGTTTTCGATGCTGCACCACCTGTTTTACCTATTTTTTGACCTTTTGTTACAGTAGCTCCTTCTGTTACCGAAACCTCACTCAAGTGACAATAAACTGTTTTTAGTTTTACTTCTTCACCAGTATAAGGACTTATAAAAGTACCGGTATGATTAATTTTTATTTTACCACCACAATCAGTACCAGACTCTATAAAATCAGCTATCTCAATTGTTCCATCAGCAGGAGCTATAAGTTGGGTTCCACTCTCTGATGTTAAGTCTATACCATGATGAGTTCTTGTACCACCACCTCTAGAATCACCAATATCCCCAGTTATAGGGTCAGTATCTGCACCCACATAAGGTAAACATAAGGTGTTGTAGGTTTCAGTTTCTTCTCTTAATATTTTTCTAATTAAATCTTTCATCTTAACAATACTTTTTATACTCATCTTTTGACCAAACATACCCTTCTTTATCTTTTGGTGCTGGATAAAAATCGTTTATATTTCTACATCTAGTTCGACATCCGCCTGTTGATGGGCATCCTCCATTATCTCTACCTTTACAATAATCTTTCATTAACTCTTCTGCATCCCAATCTGCATTTCTACCTCTTAATAAACAAAGATTAGCTGAATTTTGTGCTGCCATACCTATCGCAAATTCTCTGGGTGTAGACCATTTGGTTAATACGTTTCCGTATTTGGACCTATTGAACTTCCTACTAAACTTCTGATAGATGGTTTCATCTTGTACTGGTTTACTATCTTTTGAACTTAAGAACTCTCTCATGCCATCCATCCACCACTTAGATTTGTATTCTTTCCCGTCTTTTTGTTCACTAAAATTTTGTAGGTCTTTAACACTTTTTCCATCAAAATATTTTTGAGTTATATTATTACCCATCATATCATATAAAAGGTCTAAACCACTAGTAGTAAAATGTAACCTTCCTACTGCAGCTTCTCCTTTAACAACACCTAAATAATCGTATGTTTTTTCAGTTTTACCCTCAGGATATGCTAATACGTTATCTGTTATTTCAACAGCCATACTTTTATTAAACGTTCCAGATGCTTCTGTTAGAAGTTCTTCTCTTAGTATTTTTTTAATTAAATGTTTCATTTTATTTAATATTAGTCAAAGTCCATCGGACTTAACTGGTCCATTGTTTTAGTTAATGTATCTCCTTCTTTATAGGTATTACCATTATTTGTTACTCTGTATGTTATAGTCGTACCTTTATCACCTGGTAAATCATTTATATCTTCTATAAATCCCTCACTTTTATAATGTACACATCCTGGGTTTGTATTTACTACTGGTTCACCAATATGTGGTTCGTTATAATGACTCATAAAATTATCTTTATGTTCGTATAAACCTTTATTTTTATACCTATCTATAAGTTCTTGTACTTGATTTTTATATTTACAAGCTATTCTCATTCCTTTTTCACACCCTTCCCAATTTGTTATAAGTTCTTTTAATTCACTTAGTATGTCGTTCTCCTCTGGACTTGCTTTTATTTGTTCTTTTAACTTGTTTTTTCTTGTTGTACCACCCAAATTCTCTACGATTTTTGGTTCATCTACAATGTGCAAATCACCGGATTCACTTTCAAGAGTTGTTTTTTCAAAAAACCCTTGTGATGTTGTGTCTTCCCAATCCCACCAATTATACTGACCATCTTCATCGTGTGATATCATACTGTAAGCGTCATCTTTGTCGTAAGCATCTACTAACACATCAAACTCATATAAATTGTATTCTGTTTCACTTGTTTCACACCTTACACTATATGTCTGTAATAGTCTTTTTGTTAACCCTGAATATGATTTTATAGTCCCATCTCTTAAACCTTCCCTATTATCATAAGTTAACCAAAATAGTTCATTAGCCTCATCGTTATTAGTGTCCCAACTCACCAATTTAAGTATTTTGTTTAATTCTTGTCTTCTATCCCATAGGTCAATATCAGTAGCCAAGAAATCAAATTTATCATCATCCCACTGTTCTGATAGTATTTTAGCTACAATGAAAAATTTTTTTTCTATTTCACCTACAGGGTTGGTGGAATTTTCCTCTTCTCTTAATATTTTTTTTATTAACCGTTTCATATGTAATAAATACTAGTTGGGTAGGTCTTTTTTTTGATTCATTTCTAAAGAAATCCAATCTGTTATAGATTTAGTACCTTGATGTATGTCTCCTTCTTCAAATGTTCCTGATTTTATACCATAATCTATAAATTCAACTACTGGGTCAATTAAATGTGACAAAGTGACATAGTCTTCTGGTTCTTCTATGTCAGTAAGTCGGTAATAATTTCCTTCATGGTCTTTTATCTCACCAGATTCTGCTGGTGTTAATGAAAATCTATTAGATAAAAACTTAAATATGTCAGATTTTAACATATCCCCAGTTTTCATCATTACTTGTTCCTTAACAGGACCTACTTTTTTACCGTCATAAGACCAATTTTTTAAATCTTCTATAATTTCTATTTTTTCTAGATAGACATCGATTGAATCATTTGGTTCACTAAACTCTACATAGTCTAGCATTGGTTCTATCGGCATATTCTTTAGTAAAATACTTAAATCACTTAGTACCTGTTCCCTAACCTCTTCATATACATTATCGTATGGTGCACTCAAAATACTATTAATAACGAAATCTGCTCCTGCCGAAGGTCCTGTACCCTTCCATCCTTTTCTAGCCCTCTCATTTGCCTCCCAAAGTGTTATTTCTTCTATACCATCTTCCGTACTTACTGGTACTTCTTGTTTTCCATCTACCACAACATCTATCATTATGATAGGTGGGTATGTCATGTTTGGATTTATTAAATCATGCATATCAATATTTGTAACTACATACTCATACTCCCAACCCTGTATACCTTCTAACCTTTCTGTTATAATCTCTATTATTTCTTCATCACCATAGTATTCAAGTAGATTCATACTAACCGTACTCATGTCTTGATTATCATTCATATCAAAACCTATTAACTTTAATTTATCAGTTTCCATTGTGGGTCCAACCTTTTGCCAAAAGTTAAAAAGTAGTTCTTGTGTTTTTGGGTTTTTATCTGGAGTGATTCTAGACACACTTTCATCCATTCTTATAAACTCAGTACTTGTTATGTCAGAATCATAAGATTCATAATCACCATAATCATATGTCTCCATGTCACCACCCCAAGCATAAAAATCGTAGTCTGCTCTTTCACCGGCATTATCCTCATCAAACCCTAAAACCTCAGCATCACCCCTTCGGTATTCTACTTGGCTTCCGGTTTCTTCCTTTTCTACCTCGTACCATTTTAAAGGGGTTTTTAATGGGTTTGGTATTTTGCCAAAATCCATATCATATTTTTCTGCTTCTTCCCAATTATCCCAAGCCCATCTTGCGTATTGGGTACTTCTAATAAAATTATCTGGTTGTGTTCCTTGGTCCACATATATACCAAATAATTTCATGTGGTCTTTCCATTTTTCTTTTTCTTTACCATAAGGTTCATCTTCCCACAATTCACGTAATTCATCTAAGGTATATTTTTTACTTAAATAATTTAATATAATAACATCTTTACGAGTAAGTGGTTGGTTATTTGCGTCAGGTTCTTCTGAGTCTACCTGTTCACTAACCATTTTTTTATATTTGGTTGTATAGTGGTTGTATAGTTCGTCACCTATTTTTTTACCAAATTTATTATCGGAAGGGTAATGTACTTTTGCCATTAATCTACCATCACCTACCTCATCACCTAATTTCATTAACTCCTTTTTGTACTTTGGATACTTTTCTGATAAGTACCTACCTATAAACCTGCCTCTTAATGCATGACCTGATGGGTATGCTGGTGTTGAATCTGTGTCTAATGTGGTTGGTTTTAATTTTATTTTTTTCTTTTCAGCTATTTGTCCAGGTCGAGGTCTATTGTAGTGGTATTTTAATTCTATAATTATTCTACTCAAACCTTTCATAGATTTGTTTACTTCTTTTTTGGGGTACTCTATGTCTTTAGTTTTTAAAAAATCTTCGAAATGTTCATGTATATCATCAGTAGTATCTACAAATTTTTTGTTTACTTTTATTTTTTGTACTTCTTTTATTTCATTTTCTGTAGCTTTTGAGTCGTTTTTTGGTGGTGGGGTATTTTTAAATTTTTCCCAATTAAATTCTTTAAAGTTACCTAGGGTATTACCCATTTTTTGTAAATGTTTTTTCCTAGGTTTTTCTATGTAAACCATGTTGTTTATGGATTCTTTATCTTCATTAATTGTTTTTCTATCTACCTTATTTGTCATTGGTACATCAGCATAAATCCAAGTATCTCCACGGTATAAACTTTTTACATCTAATTCAGAGAATTGTGTTGAACTGCTTGGGTAATCTACCATATCATAATAAGTGTCATGACCGCGGTTTCTCATTGTCATAAGTGGGTATGCGTTACCCACTCTTACTACTCTATAGGTCTTAAATCTTTCAGGCATACGTCCGTGTTCACCATCAACATCAATTACTCTTACAATATCATCAACTTTTAAAACAGGATTTAGTCCTGGTTGGTTGTACTCATTTAAATATTTATCTCTTGTATATTTTCTAAATCTTTCTGGATTTGCTTTCACAGCAGATTTAGGGTAATATGTATCAACACCGGCTTTTCTAGCTTTAGATAGTGTTCTAGCAGCTTCGTTAGTTTCACCTTCCTCTTCTAGTTCTCCTCTTAAAAACCCTGGTCTTAGTATCCATTGGTCCTGCCTCGGAAAAATATGCATTGGTTTCATACGTCCTCCTCCAGCTAACATAGCACCTGTTCTCTCTTCATCTGTCATCCCAATAGGTTCTACTTGATAATACGGATAATCCTCTAATTCCTTTCCTCCTTTCATCATAGTAGTACCATGTTTAATTCCTACAACTACATAAGGTTTATATAATTCTGGTGACCCAAAATCATGAATTCCCTTACTAGAAACAACTAAAATTTCATCACCTATCATTAAGTCTGGGTTAAGATTTTTAGTTTGTCTTAATGATTCATTTAAACTAATATCGTTAGTGCGTATCCATTTATCACTAGCGTGTAAAGTTAAGGGTGAATCTAAAAATTCATCATCTGCCATACCTGTAGGTTCTATATGGTAGTAACTTGTATCAGCATCAGGTCCTTCCCAATTTTCTCTTTGTCTATATCTAATACCTACAACCACATAGTCTTTAAATAGTTGAGGGCTGTACTTAGTGTTTTTAAATTTTTCACCAATATCAAGTACAGTAATTTCATCACCCATCATTAATTTTGGGTTAATATTTTTGGTTTGTCTTAATGTTTTATTTTCAGTAACCACATCTTCATTATCTAGAATCCAATCATGTATCCAAGGGAATAGAAGCTTTGCTCCAATTTTTTTCTGATAGAGAGGGTTGTTATGGAGTGCTTCATATCTTCCATAATCCTCCAGGTTGTCTTCTGGAACTAATGTATATCGGAAAGGATGTTTTGATTTCGAACCATTACTTTCTTTGTCTACTACTACGTATGATACATACAAGTCTGGTTTTAGTTCTGGTGGTGGGATATTATATTTTATTGTATTATTCTCTACCTCTCTGTCTACACTTATAACACGTATTTTATCACCTAATTCTAACTCAGGACTTATTTCTCTGTTTTGTCTTAATCCTTCATTTAAACCAACATTAAACGGCGCTTTACTCAAATTAGGTTTATTAACTACTTTTTTAACCTTTTTAGTTCCTTTTGGTATTGCTGTTTCACTTTCTTCTGGTGATAAATCAGATAAATGTACGTTACCTCTGTGTTGGTGGATTATGTCAAATCCGTCATCTACAAACATATCTGTAACACCAATATTGTCAGTACCATCGAAAGTAAAGAATTCACCTTGTTCTCCAGTGTGTTTTTCTTGGTCTTTAGCAACCCCTTTATTATATGTGTCTTTATTTTTCATATTATTTTGTCTCTGCCCAAAGTTTAACTAAGTCTGTAGCGAATGGTCTCATTTGTGACTCAACTTTTATAGAAGATGGGTCTTCTGTACTGTCCATTAACATCATAAGTACTGTATCTCTAACAGCATCTGCATTATCTAAAAGGTACCTTGCCTGTTTAAGAGCTTCATTATGATGCCAAGAACCATCATAATTTATTTCAACATCCTCATCTGGTTCTTCCAACAATTCTGGGTGTTTTAAATCTAAGTATTTTGTTAACCATTTGGACCCTGACCATAAAAAATCTGGTGATTGGTACATGTTAACTAGTCCAAGATTTTGTAATACGTTTAGAAAATCAAATACTTTTTTTCTTCTGAAATTGTTAACACTACTTGTTTTTTTAAGTAGTTCGTATAATCCCCAATGTGGTATATTTTTATTTTCCTGTAGTTGGGTCTCTTCCTCCCAAGGTTCTAATTCACCCAATCTATCTTGTAGACTTTCATTAATGTCATAATTTGGGAAATAATATCCGTCAAACCATTTTGTCTCTGGTTGGAGACATTCTCCCTTTTTTCCTTCACAATAATCCCAGAATCTGTATTCCTCCTCCATTAATGCGTTAAACAAATAAGTTATAGGGTTATGATTTTGAAAGTCTACATCCATTAAGATGCCTTCTAAGGTTTCACTTGAATAGTCTGGGTGATATTCAAATACATCTTCAGTGTTATCCCAAATATCGTTTACATAATCTCTTAAATCACCTTCAATTATATAACTAAACCTACCATTATCATCATTTACTAACCTACCTACACCCTCAAAATGGTCTCTTATTTTGTCTATAATATCTTCTTTCATAGCTTTTTTAACAGCATATTCAGCTTCATCATTATGAGCCCACACTATAAAATTTTCAATTTCATTTATTTCTTCGTCATACTTTTCTTTTAGTTCATCTACTTCTTCACTGGTAGACCCTGGACTTAAAATATCTTCAGCAACTTCCTTGGATACTCCTCCAAAAATTTTACTTATAGTTTCCCAATTCCCCTCGTCAATATCTTGTAGCATATATTCGTCATATTCATAATTATACCAATCCTCATGGTCATAAAAACTATCTTTACCACATAAAAATTCTTCTATATAATCCATGTCGTAATCTCTATTATTTCTATCAAATAACCCTACTAAATCATCACAATCAAATGTGGTTGATACGGGAATAGGTTTTTTTGTATTTCTTATATATCTCTTTACTATGTAGGTGACTGGCATTGCTCCTACTGGGATTCCCAGATATTTAAATAAGTTTAGATTTAAACCGTCTTCATCCCATTTATCAAATAATACCCCAATTACTCTATCAGATACTGTTTTTTCTAACCATTTTGCTTCACTATTATCTTCATGGGCAGTAAACTCAAACTGCCCTGTTGGGAATGCACTTAGTTGGTTATCTTGTTCATTTATTTGCTCTTTTTTTTGGTGTATCATGAATGTGTCTATACTGGGGTATAGTGGTAAGTTTCTTTGTTTTCCTCCCGGTAACTCCCACGTAACTAATATTCTTGTGTCCCATGGGTCCGTATCAAACCCTACAACCTCACCATATGACCCTACGGCGATACCTTGTGGGTCATCCATAAATATTAACCTTATTACGTCACCAACTTCTACATCCTGTGGGTTGGTGTGTTTTCCTCCCGAATAACTGTGTGCTCTTGGGTTATCTTCTGTTAACTTTTGCACTTCTTTATTAACCACAGGCATTCCTTCTCTACTACTCTTCAATCTTTTGTCTATTTCACCATATAATTCCGAATATAAATTAACTAATGGTGGTAATAAGTTGTCTTCATAATACATTAATTCTTTACTACCATCCATCATAGTTTTTACACGTGGTTCTAATATACCCATATTTTTTAATATAGATTCTAACTCCGTCCTTATGTCCCATATTCTACTATAAGCATCACTACAATTCTCAGATAATACATCTTCTACCATTTTAAAAGGTCCATATACTGAACTATCTACTGGTTCGTCACCGTCAAGAGAATACCAATCCTCTGAATTATCAGGTCTCATATCTTCAAAACCTAAACAATAATACATAAACTCTTTTACATGTGGTTCTAAATCTTTTATTATTCTAGGTTTTATATTTTCTAATGTTTTACTAAAAACTTCTTGTGGTACTCCTAACCCATGTGGGGTATCTGTAATTGTTTCTACCAGGTTATCAACATAATCTATTTTTCCTTCTTCGGTAATTACACCATTTTTATTAATTTCTTTTATAACGTTATTTAACCACTCTAAAACTACTTTTTGTTTTGGTTGATTTTCTTTTATAAACCCTAGTTTCGTCAATTTACCATTTAACTTGCTTAAGTTTACTTTATCACCTGTTAAGATATTATGTTTAATTTCCTCTTTAATGTGTTTATTTAAGTAGTGTTTTAGTGTGTCTATTGGTAGTTTTACACCGTGGTTATTTAGGTTTTCAAATAGTAAGTTATTATACTTTTTATTTTCTATATTAATTTTTTTAATTTCAAATTCGTGTACATTCAGTTTATGGTTATTTTCTTTACCCCATATTTCACAAATTAAATCATTTACCTGGTTGTAGGTATTTAATTTTTCTGTATTTTTATCTAAAAATGTCACAACATTGTTGTGGTCTAAAACTAAATTAAATTCTTTATTTATCCAAGTTTTAATTGATTTGTTTATCCTTGTTGATTTTGTGTTTTCGTGTATTCTACCAACCATTTGTAACTCAAATCCACTTTGCTTTTCATATTTAATTAAATCACCTAACCTTACTTTATCACCATTTTTAAATGGTATTTGGCTTGCTGACATACTATCACCTCTTTTTGTGGTTTTAACTATCCCTGTTGGTGTTAAGTAAACAATAAATTTTTGTGGTGCTCTACCCCAACTTCCACTGTGAGTAAATATGGCTTTTACCATAAGATTATTAAACCCACTTAAGGAGTGAACATTAAAATTATCTTCATTTAAGTTTTTAACTAACTTAACATCTTTTTTCTCAATTTCTAAGTCGTCACCATCTTCATAATCACCCCAATCTACAGTTTCCATATCCGGGTCATAATCAAACCAACCTTCATAGGCTTTATCTATAGCGTCTTTCACATCCCAAGCTGGTATGTAAATTGAGCCTTCTTTATATTCTTTTTGCCAACCGCTTTGATAACCTGTCACATAATATTCTTTTGGCATTTCTTTAATTGGGTTTTTTACTAACCCAAAATCTAAATCATATGTAATTGAAGGGTCGAAGTCATCCCCTAATTGAATCTCTTTTATTCTTTCAGCTTCTACCCAATTATCTACCATCCATTTTGCAAATCTTGTGGCCAAAGTCCAGGTGTCTACATCAGTATCACACTTAATACTAAATAATTTTAATATATCACATAACTTATCAGTTGATTTTGAACTCAAATTGTAATATTCACTATCAACTAAACCTTTTAACTCGTCATACCCTATTTTTTTGGCTATGTTGTTCATTATTAAAATTTCTAATTTAGTAAATTGCTCATATTTTGTATTATCTACAACATCAACTTCAGTTTGTTCATTTAAACCTTTTTTTTCTATACTATTTTTTACTGGTAAAGGTGGGTTTAATAAAAATTTCTGATTTAAATAGTCTCTTAGTAGATTTTCAACAAACCAATCTGGTACTGGTTCATTGTCGGGTCTAGTAGAAGCGTACTCTGAAACATATCTAGCAAATTTAAGTTTGTACTTATCTTTAATCATAGACATTAGTCCATCAGATATGAAGAAAATTTTACTTAGTGGGTCATCACCTAAAGCGACATCAGGAATATAATCCCCTTCTGCCACATCCATAGCTTTTAAAACAGCTTTACCCCACCAAGATTTATACCCCCTTGTATCTTTAAGAGCTGGAGTTATTATTTTATTAAATGCTCGTGTAACCGTTACACCAACAGCAGCTAATAAAATTTGTGGTACAAAAAATGGTATTATCCTCCATAAAGATTTAAAAATACCTCTCCCTATATCTGCTTTTATTCTTTTACTTGTTGCTTCTTCTACCAATAATTTAAGTTGACCAAAAGTAATAGGTCCTTGTTCTTCACAAAAACCCTCTACTTTACAGATATTGTCTGTTACGTCACTAGACGGTGCGACATACCCTGCACTAGCATCAGTTTTACCTCCTTGATAGTCGTATGTAGGTTCTATTTCAGGTTCTTCTACGTCATCAACTAATTTATCCCATTCTTCTTCATCACCTTCAAAATCTTCTGGTTCTATCGGGTCTAGTAGTCCTTGTCCAAATAAATCTGTTTCTTCTGTTAGTTGCCCTCCGTATAAACTTCTATTTAAATAACCTAATTCACGGCCCACATCTATTTCCTCTATATCTATAGTATCTATATCACCAGAACGACCATCATCGAAGTAATCCCAAGTAGTTCTATCCTCATAACCATCTTCTATCTCTTCTTTTTGTCTTATATAAATTACTTCTTTCTCATGATTATTTAACACATTTAAATATAAATCATCAACGGACCAGATATCATTGGAAGTTCTTCCTTCTTCTATTGGGTTGAATAGTGTGTAAGTTTTATCTTCTAGAAGAGGGTGCCAATACATTTCAATTTCCTGACTCTCCCACTCCACACATTCACAGTCATCATCCCATCCATAATCACAGTCTTCTAAAGATGTATTTCCTTCCTTATCTTCCACTTCTTTTGAAGCATTTCGACACTGACACTCATTACCACTTTCTTCACCCACACCTTCATCATCACATGGGTCATCTTCATAACCATTTTCATACTCACCATAATACCCTACATTTGTCTCGTAGATAGTTTCAGGTAATTTAACTTTTTCTAATGGTAAATTAACAGCTTCTTTTTCACTAATACCATAATATTGTGAATTGTGTTGTATTATTAACCATAGAATTGATGCTGAGTCTGAACCAACATTAAAATACTTTTTTAAAACATTTTCGAAATCAATGATACTACCACCCCTGGATACAAACGCTTCTTCTCCCAACATACTAGAAGTTAATCTAACTAAATTCCATATCTTTGGTGTCATTTTCTCTATGTTAGTATTTTCAACTAAAAGATTGTGAACTATTTTTTTTTCTTCTTTGGTTAGGTTGGGGAGTATTTCGTTGACTGTATCTAAAAACTCTTTGGGGTTATTTTTAATATAGTCTACAGTATATTGACTAACTTTATTTGGATTTTTAAATATCCTTCTAATATTATCTTCTACTCTATCACCATCTGGGTCGTATATAATACTTCTTATGTCTTCATCACTCACACTCGGAAAAGTAATCATGTTAGGGTCAGCACCCAATACAAAGTTGGATTTTATTCTAACACCTGTATCTTTCTTTCTACTTTTACCAACTGCACATTTTTGACTTCCCGTACCACTACTACAATCACTACTTAATATAGCACTAATCAACTCCTCTGAATCCATTGAAACATATCTAATATGTTTATCGTCTAAAACATGAGCAAAAATCCATTTAAGTGGTTGACCATTAGTAGCTTTAAATGATTCTATTAACATTTCTGCTTTATATGTTCTATAGTCATCACCTGCAACCATTAACTCAACTGGTGTTTTAGGGATTTCTTCTTCGGTAAGTCCGTCACCTTCCATACTTTTTTTCGCCCATTCATATCCCCCCATTAAACTTCCTGTGTCCCATGCATCACCAGGATTTGATTGTTTGATAGAATAATAATCACCACCTACTTTAATATCTTCTTTTCCACCTGCTTTCATTGGTTCTCCGTCGAATAGTCCTGCTAACATTCCTTCGAATGCAAAACCTCTTCCCTCTACTCCTTGTTGGAACATTTGGCCATATTCTTCGAATCTTATTCTATCTCTAATTCTTTGTAAATCAGCATCCAAATTTATGTCGGTACCTGGAGTGTAGAAAGTATTGTAATCATCACCATCTGCTTCAGGACCACTACTAATAGCTTTATGACCTGAACTATTAAATATATTTTTAATAAAGATTGGTGTGGTTGCCTTATCTCTTTGTATCCCTCCTATAGCTATTAAGGCCTGTGTCCTTAAAGGTAATTTTCCTATATCTTGTTCTTGTATTTTTTTATTGTTCATAAGTTAGCTTAGACTATTACTCATAAATATCAACAAAGATGCATAATTGTCCACATTCTTTACTATACTTGTAATAATACTTATTTAATATAGAAATATGAAAAATATATTAACCTCAATATTAGTTTTTGGTTTCTTTTCTCTACTATTTTTACAAAAATATTATGAAGAAAAAATAGAAACTAATCACTTAGAAACCCAATCTATAATAGATTCTCTACATAATCAAATAGACTCTTTACATTATGATATGAATATCCTACACGAATATTTGGATTCTTTACCGTTAGGTTCTCCTTTAGATACTTTAATAGTTTCATCTCATTATGGGTGGAGAAAACTACCTCTGTATGGAGGTTGGAGAATGCATAGTGGTACTGACTTTTATGCTGCTTGGAGTGATACAGTTTATGCTGTGGGTCATGGTAAGGTTGTTAGGTCTGGTTGGAACTTTGGGTATGGAAGACAGATAAATATTTCCCATTGTAGTGGGTATGAATCTAGTTACGCACATCTATATAAATTATTTGTTAAGGTTGGTGATTCTGTAAGGTTGGGTGAACCTATAGCTAGAGCTGGAAATTCTGGTGCTGTTACAGGTGCACATTTACATTATGAAATATCTAGATGGGATGAAAAAATTAATCCTATGGACCTATTAACTTACTCACTACCCGGGTTGTCCGTAAGCTCTACCTCTTCTCAATAATTTTCCTTGAGTCCAAGCTTCGTGGTTTGGTCCTAAGCTATACACAAACTGTCTTCCTTGTCTTTCCATTTCAACAATTCCAGAATCT
>Ga0070747_1000286_pt1 | contig 25871 bp, 20 predicted proteins | sample VirMetDEL_Mar_31_FD_77321 | JGI IMG/M metagenome (GOLD analysis project Ga0070747, IMG submission 77321) | Aqueous microbial communities from the Delaware River and Bay under freshwater to marine salinity gradient to study organic matter... | ecosystem: Environmental > Aquatic > Marine > Coastal... | reverse complement strand
CGTACTTTCTGATTCCTGGAACGTTTTCGAGAATAACTCTGCTTGGGCGTACTTCTCCGATGATTCTGGCAGTCGCTGGCCATTTATTTCTGGGGTCGTCTGCTCCTTTTTGCTTTCCTGCAATGGAGAATCCTTGGCATGGAAATCCAGCAGAAATGACATCGACAACGCCATGCCAGGAGTACCCGTCGAAGCTGTCAACGTCGTCCCAGATTGGGAAGACTGGGAGGCAGTTGTCTTCTTGCCTCCGCATAAGGATCTCTCTGCAATACGGATCTTTTTCCACCGCACACACGACCCGGTGACCCAGACTTTTGCTTGCGAGAATGCCTCCACCAACTCCAGCGAACAATGCCAACTCATTCAAAGCACCCCCCTAGATACAAAATAACGCTGATAAAAAACAGGCCACTAATTACTAGCAAGATAAACTCTATCTTGTTCCAGAAATTTTCTATCGTAGTTTTCATTGGTCCCCCTAAAAGACTTGGGCCATTCCGGTTACTCCGAATTGAGCATTTTTTCTTATACGATAAGAGATTTCAAAAAACTTCTTTTTATCTTTAGGGTCATCTATAGTCTCGGCGGCTTCGGCTCGAACTTTATTATAAGCTTCGCTCGTGTGACGACCAATCAGGGTCTGACTTCCGTCTTCTTCTAGAAAATAGAAACGCGTCGGCCTCTCGCTTAATATCAGTTTCTTCTTTGCCGTTTCACTTAGGACTCGAATTGCTCTCGTCATCTCTCTCAGTGAGAATTCTCTTGGTCTCATTTTTCACCTTTCTTTTTTTCACAGACTCTCTCAATGTTGCTTTTTTGAGAATGTCTGCTGCACTTTCTTTTCTCAAATCTTCAATGCTTACGACTACGCCTTTAGGAATTGCCGTCGTGCCTCCAAAAGTTTTATCTTTTGTTGCAGAATCCGCAACTATTAGCGTGTCTTTGTTGTCAAGGAGAATCCAGCCTACTGTTACGCACAGAATTGGCTGAATCTCCTCAACGACTTCCTCGATGCTACCTACCCAATCTGCTCTGGCTGTAATATCTCTCCAAACGACTACAACCAAACGCTTTAAATTAGTGGGTATTTTTGGATCTAAGATTTTTAACCAGCACTAATCCAAGCATCTATATCAATTGTAGTTCCTTTTAGAACTATATTGAGACGGCAATAACGACCTTTTACAGCAAACTGCATTGCAGAATTGCCCGTATCTAAATCACCGTCACTTGCTACAACACCTGGTGACGATGCTGAAGCTACATTTTCAATCCTGTCTAGACGTACTTGGCCAGTTGTAGTAGTAACAGGTCCGGTATACGTAGTTCCTGAAAACCAAGTTAAGTTATCAGGAGACCACTCTACGTTAATACTTGCATTATTACTTCCTGCATTTACAACATTGACCATTACATATGGTGGGGCTTTTGGTGGACTAATTCCCGTGTCAGCAATAAAAACATCTACGGAATCTGAAGCCCCAGTAGACGTTTTATTATCAAAAACTTTTACGGATTTCATTTTTCTTACTCCTTATTTTTCTAACACAAAAAACAACATACCTTATTTTGCAGTAGGTTGGGATAACAATTTTCTTTTTGCAGTCCACCATGTTGCTACAGCCGTAACTGTTGCTACAAGGGCTTCGCTCCAGGGAGAAGGTATCAGAGGTCTTGCAACCGAAAGAGCGTCTTCAGCTGTGCTAGACGCGTCCTCTCCTCTGTAAAAAAGAGTATCAGAAATGTCAGTTACAGTTTCGCAGCCGACTAGCAGTAACATTATCAGAACTAAATATTTCATTTTCTAATTTCCTCTCGAAGTCTTCTGACTTCATTTAAAATTTCCTCAGATTCTTTTCTGTTTTCTTTTAACTCATGATGCATCAAAGTTAAAACTTGATTCAGATTGTTAATTGCATGACTTACTTTTCTAATTTCGGTTTCTAACCGAGCCATTGTTTTGTTTGTATCCATTGCCACATGACCATTGCCATTTTTTGATTTAGACAAGAAAGAAAAAACTTCCCTAAGTATGAGTATTGTCAGGGCAATCGCACCAAGACCGCCAGTCCATTCAATGTTTTCCATGTCATTAGAGTCCTTGCATTAAATTTCTTAACTTTTGCTGGGCTGGTAAATATGCGTCTTGATAATTTCTATACTTTAATGGGTTCTGCCGTTGCCGGTTCAAACTTGGTAGTACGTCAAGTCCTAGTCTAAGTTGAAATAAATTTTGCAACGGAATCATACGACGGCTTGCGTTGTAATCGCCTTCACTAAAATCCTCACCTTTAATCGCTTTATCGAAACCCGCTCCGATTACTCCTGTAAAATCGTTTATTAGGCCGGCGGTAGGCCCGAATAAAGTATCGACTCTCGACCTTGCTTGCATACGAGTTAAAGCTCCTGTGCCTGTCAGAGTTGAAACTCCGAATCCTGTCAGTCTTTCCGACATTGCATTTCCTTGAGAAAGCCAACCTAACGTACCTCCTCGGTCTATACCTTCAACAATAGACTTTTTCCACCAAGGCACTCGTGCAATGAGTCGGCCTTTTCTATCTCTTTTTTCTTCGTCTTCAAAAGGATCTTTCCCATTCAATGCTTGTCGTATCCAGTACGATGCGGCTCCAAGGGAGGCTGTTCCAATAAACATAATAACTTGGTTCATATCTCCCATAGCCATTTTCTGAATCATAGGAATTGTTGCTTGAGAAGTTGCAGCCATAGAGAAAGAACCAAACTGGCCTGCAATTCTTCCTAGTTCGGTATTTGTCATCCATCTCGGCAAATCAGCGGCACCTGGAGTAACAATTGTTTGATTTACTCTCTGAAAAATAAACCGCTCAAAAGCCAAGCGATCTTGACGAACTAAGTTTTCGTCAACTCCAGGAAGCGTGTTCCACATCCCAGTTTGAGGATGATAAAAGTCTCCGCCTATAAATGTTTTTTTGTTTTGACCAAACGAATCTTGGTATGAAGCCCACCGACGAAACTGGTCTTCTCCGATACCAGTCCCCTGAATAAAACCTTTGTCGCTTCTAGAAAGTCTTTTTCCCTGCTGAATCTTTTTCGCAATCGACATCGTTTTGTTTTGAATAGCAATAGCATTAATTTCTTTCATCATGCCATTCCAACTATTTAGCCCTAACCATCGACCCATTGTATTAGCAACGCTTTCTCCAGCTCGCTCGACAATATTTTGCCGGTCAGGGTCAAGCGGGTCGAGTCCATGAATTCTTCTGTTACGATCTCCGCCAAGGACTGCTTCATTTGCATATAAATATTCTGCTATATCCCTGCGATACTCAGCTTTACTAATAAATGGATTTAATCGCGTTGCAAAGGCTCGCAAATAATTAGGTAATCCAACTTGAGCAACGCCAACCAGTGCGTCGGGCATACTGGAAATTAAAAATCCACCACCCAATCGAGAGTAGTTTAAATCCCTAACAGTTTTTCCGATTCTTCCCAAAGCATCTCCAGGAGTATCTCTTCCGCGTAACCTGTCAAAAACAACCTTTAAGTCCTGTAAATCTCGATCCATTTTTTTGCGTAACTTTTCTTTTTCTCTAGTCTTTCTTTTAAACGACAAACTAGAATCCGCGTCAATATCTCGTTGCATTCTCTGGAAGTCTAGTTGCAATTGAACTTGAAGTTGTTGGGAGTTGTTGTTGACCATATATGATTTACGGCGAGAGTTGGCTACAGAGGCTAATACTCTAGATTTGTTAGTAACAATAAGTCTCTGCAACATTTGAGCGGGAGTTACAGCCCCTTCAAAATTGATCTCGTTTAAACCAAACTTGCTAGTATTAAAATCAATATTTAATTCGTTTGTTCCGCTTACAACTGCATTGTCTGCGTACTTATTTATTTGAGTTCTTTGGTTACCCATCGTGTTTTTAAACTCAAGAGCGTTAGCGTTTAACTCTGTAAGTTGATTTTCAAGATCTTGAATTAATGATCTGCCTAAATTAGTAGCTCTTGCGAGTCGTAACTTTTCAGATATATTTCTAATTTCCAGTTGGGTTCTTCGGTAGCCTTTTCTAGCTTCTTTAAGATTTGTAACTAAACTGTTTAGCGTTTCTTGCAAATCCTGCTGACTCGTGTGGCCTAATCTTTCTAAATCTAGATTGACTCGTAAGTTAGATTGCAATTCCAAGTGAGACGCATCGTCAAGGATTTCTTCTAATTCTAGCCTAGTTTCATTGATCTCTTCAAAACCAAAACGATCAGGATTTGTGTTCATTTCCTCAAGTCTGTTTACTACATTTGTATATCTAGTCTGCAATGCAGGGCTAAGACGAAATCCGTCCATGTGATTCCCCATTGCATTCGCAGCCATTAGCTGAGGCAGAAGAACTCGAACCTGTTGTTTTTGGAGAGTGGAAACATTATGTTCTATAAAAGGAGACAGGAAACGGTCTTCAATATCCAATACACGATTATTTAAACTGTTAGTGCTTCTGACTTGGCCGCCGCTGTCATCTTCTATTTGATCTCTCAAACGAAGTTCAACAGCATTTGCTAAATTTTCCCAGTTATCAGGATTTCCAAGATCATCAATACTTCTTTGGTATTGATTTAAACTATCATTTAATTGCTCACTATCATATTCCAACGCTCTTCGGTCAGGATTATCTGGAGCCATATTACGCAAACGGTTATTGATATCGTCTAATTGTTGTTTAACTGCGTCTCTTTCACTTATCAATCCAGGTAATTCTGTCAATCTCTTATGTTCAAAAGCCTTTATCAATACTGCACGTAACTGTTCAGGGTGCATATCAATTTTGTCTCTTTTATATCTTCTCTGCAAATAGTTGCTGGCAAATACAGCATCGATTTGTTGTTCTGTAAATGCTCCTGCTGTAACGGCTGTCTTTCTCATTGCGTCAGAAAATTGACGATTAATTCCCGCTACTTTTTGAATAACATCAATCTCAGCTTGGCCTAAACCAGCAAAAGGATTGACTTCTATTAGTTCACCTGTGATCTCGTCAATGACGAAATCGTTAGCAGCATTTTGTGGATCTACAATATCAGTCCTTACTGCCGCTCTTCCTGCTAAATCTAGGACTTCTTGTTTTGAAAGTCTGCCACCATTAGCTATATAACTTGATATTTCCGTATCCATGCGTACTTCTATACGGCCAGCGGCTACTTCAGCGACTCCTAAAACCGCTTCAATGCTCTGCGTATCTAAAGTATTCTCTCTTAGAATTGCTGGCTTGGTCATGATATCCAAGGCCGCCCTGGCAAACTGCGAATTAGACCTAGAAAGATTCATTGCCGGATTCAAGAATAAGAATTTTACTAGCATTTTTCCAAAGAAAGTATCTTGGCCTAAAATTCTAGCTAACTCAGGATTTGTGCCCCTAGTTGCTTCTAATAAAATTCCAGAAAGTTCTTCTCTTGTTTCTCCATAAACAGCAAAACCTTGATCTCCGTCGAGAAGATCATCTAATCTCTGAGCTTGTTCAGGATTGTTTTGCAAATAATCGTTTATTCCCTGTTGAGAAATTAAACTCTCTGGATTGTCTGTTCCTAATAATGCTCGGCTTGTCGCAGTAGATGCCGAACTTATAGAACCAGAAATGCCCCCAAATAGCCCTCCAAGTGCCACGCCACCAAAGAGGTCACGATGAAACTCTTCGTCTGTACGAGTCATTTGTGCGGCTCTAAGAAAAGGCTCCGCTACGGATAAGCCAATGACGTTCTCAGTCGCTCCGACCGCTCCGACGGCCAGTGGCCTCGTGGCTAACCCAACAGCCTTGGCGGTTCTCATGGCCCCACCTAGAGCAATGTAATTAATCGGATCTAAAAGACCAGCTCCAAGACCTGCTGCTAAACCAGTCCCTATTCCCGCTTGCTCTATAATTTGCCGGTCATGGTGTTCTCTTTTTACCTGCTCTAATTTATGTACGGTTTCAAGACGATTATTGGAGTTTATAATTGAAGCATAGGCATCGGGATAAAGTTCTTTTATCCAAGCATTGTTTTTAATATCTACGTCTTCAATAGCATTGTAATTAGAGTCTTTAGCATAGTCACGATCCCAAAGTCCTGTTGCGAAGTTCTTTACTGTGTTTGTCTGTCGAAAAAAAGCACCGGCTGTTTCCATAAATCCACTGACACGAGTCGGCTGCATTAAAAATCTGGCTCTGGTTTCGTTACTTAAATTTGACAACATGGTCAATTGGTCATAACTGCTTTTGTTTTTCAGGTGTTGGTTAAAGATTTCTTGTTGGTTCATTTGGATTCCATTTCATACAAGTTATGTAAATCTTCTACCAAAGAGAAAAATTGTTGGTTTGTGAGACCTAGAATAAACACGGTAGAGTTACCAGGCATCACTTGAGATAATCCAGTCTGCATAGTCTTTAATGCCGCGTTTGGATTTTGACCGTAAGATTCCAACATTTTCTGGCTTTCCGTTGTGTAATATTTTCCGTACCAGCCTTTTCTAGCTCCTTTAGGTTTCTTAATTAGGCCGCTTACGAATAAAAAATCTTTGTCTTCAGAATCAATAGATGCATATAGCATTTTGGAAATTTCACGGATTGCTTTAGGTTCATTAGAAGATACAAAACGCTGCACATTTCTAACATCCATGTCATAATTAGATGGATAATAAGATCCATCTTTTCTAGGCATAGTGTTGAAATCAGCATTGTCTTTTTTCCACTGCTCAACATTGCTCTCTAAATCCTCTGGTACATACGGCTTGCCGAATTTAGTTGTTGGAATTGAAGGCAGAGCGTCAGAGCCGAACTGGATACTTTGACCCAAAGCATCTTGAATAGGAGTAATAGGGTTTATTTTGATTTCTATGTTCTGGCCATTAAGAAGGTTAGAGTAGCGAGGATTATCAGGAACGACTCGCAACATACCGTTGTTTATTTGAGCCTGACCTGGAATAGATATTTCTACCCCGTTCTCCATACGAACATCTACGTTCATACGCAACTGTCCCATAAATCTATTTTCTAAACTTGGGAATGGGTTTACAGGTTTTACCGCTCCGGTAACTTTTTCTGGAGATTTAGTTTTTGGCCATTGCTCTAGAATCATATACGGAACTTTTAAAGTTTCTGTATAGAGATCAATAAAGCCTTTAGAAGTATCAATTACAATTCGACCAAAAGCAGATTCTGTTAAAGATTTCATTTTATCTTTTGTGTCAACAGGTGGTTGCTTTGCTGTTGCTTCTGAAAGATCTTCAATCAAAGCAAACGGAAACTTTAAAGTCTCCCCAGCTAAACCAGCGGCACCGCCAGCAATTTCTGATCCAGCGTCAAAAACTTCTTCTGCAACGTCAAAAACTGGTTTAAGTTCTTTACCCATTTGTGAGTCCATAAACGCTTTACCCATTGCCTTGGGTGCATCGTAGTACAAGGTTCTTACTGTGGACCAGGCTCCTTCGGCGGCTCCTCCGACTATTTCTCCAATAGCTTTATAAAAAGGTGCATTTTCGTCAACCGGCAGAGATCCTTTTGGTGATTGTTCGATAATCTGTTTCCACAGATCGTAAGCAAGAACTTTAATGGTACTTCCGGCAAGTTCTCCGTATCCAACGGTAACGTCTTCAACGACTTTCATTGTGTCAGGCCAAAAAGAATCAAAATCGGTACTGTCAAATGAATCCTTGGCCGCTGTGGCAAAATCTACTGGCAAATCAGCTAGTTGTCCTACAGCAGAGTCTTCCAGTGTTTTTCTAAACTTTTGGCCTTTAGGACCACGGCCCGTAAGCATTTGCACGAAGGTGTTTCCGGTTTCCGAAAGCTCTTCTATTAATTGTTCAACCCTCTTAAAAACAGATTGCACACCACGATCATCTAAAATTTGTTTTACTAGTGGCTCTTGTATCAATGGATCTTTAATGATTCGATCTGGCAACGCTTCATAGACTTGATCAGTTTTTTCATTGACAAAAGAAGCCAGAACTGCTGCACCCTCGTCTGCAAGATCTAGAACGTCTTTTACAATTTCAGGAATGGTTTGTGTGTCAGTTATACTTGTAATTAAAGAAATACGTCCTTTGGCGTAATCTTCTAGGGAAAAATTCGTAGTAAAAGTTTCCCGAAATTGAGCTTGAACATTTGGGGGTGCTGTAAATTCATTTATAACTGTAGGATCGTCGATAATTACTTGCTTCAGGCGTTCTTGAAATCTTTTGTTAGCTACATCCATTACTACTGTCTGGAAATCGTCTGACAATTTTGCGTTTTGAAGAATCAGTTGTAAGAAGTTTTCTTGACCAGTTGGACTAGCAGTAGTAAATACATTTTTTAAACGGTCAAGAGCACGGCTAAGAGTTGGATTTAATTGAACTCCATTAGTTATTTCATAAGAACCAGGATTTTGAAAGTCGTTGACAACCGTATGGATTATTTCATGGTACATATTTCTAAATCTTGGAACCATTAAAAACGGAGGAATTGGATCTTGCGGAACAGTTACTTCTGGAACTCTGTCCACAGATCCAAGTTTGCCCTGTTCGAAATCGCGAGATCTAAGGTTCTTCCAAGTTTCAGTAGGATCATCAGAAATGTTAGCAATAACTAAATTCCAAAGGTTTCCAACCCCGTACTCAATTTCCTCCCAGACTTCTGTTCCTGCTACAGACGCTACTTTTACAACAGCACCTAACGCAGTTTCTGCAACTCTTCCTGCTGCGTTTTGAGGATCGAAATAAGGTTCATTCATGCCGCCAGTTGCTCCTTGAACTACGACATCTGCCGCTTGCTCCGCAGTTAACTCACTAAGCTTTTTGCCTTGATGAAGAGGTACTCCGTTTTGAAGCTCAATAGATCCGAATCCACTTCCGTGCTTACTTATGCGAAATGCCATTGAATTTTTGTAATTTAAATCCAAGTAAAATTCTTCAATAAAAGTAGGGTATATTTCCTGAGTTTGTTCTGGATCTAGAGCAATTTTATAGAAACCTTCTTCTGTTCTTTCTAGCACTGCTCCTGAAATAAACGTTTTTTTAGTGTCTTTAGGCATTGTTTCCCAGTTAGAAATCTTCGAGGGGTTAGCGTCAAGCTGACGAATAATCTCATCTTGCACCCACGCCAGAGTGCCTTGTGAATCTGTTTTTTCTGGGTCTAAAAGTCCATTCACAAGGATATTTCCATTTTCAACAAACTTTGTAGTTGCTTTTAAATTTCCCCATGCCAGTAGTGCCCCTATAGGCATTTTTTTATCCAAGGTTATGAATGGATTATAGTCCGCCTGCATGAATGAGAGTTGGTCGCCGGTAATAATTGTGTTAACCAAATACGTCTGCTGATTTAAAGTAAATTCTGGATTTTCTCCTATAATGTCAACTAATTCTTCAGCTCTTTCGTCTGCGGATGAACCTGATACACCGCCGGGACCACTCGCTCCTCCACCGCCGCTTCCCTTGGGTTCTTCAGAGTTATGAGCATTAAAAGCCGAAACAGGGTCAGGTACGCTTTTCCGAAGAGTATTGTATTCTACAATTCTTTTCATCACGCTAGGTTCGATGGCGAAATCTTCGCTTGTGCTATCTGCTGCTTTAAATGCTTTCGCATCCCCCATAAACTCATACATCGTTTCAAACATCTGTATGTCATTTTGTTTTATGCGATTGTTGATTTGATCGATGACAAATCCAGGGAGACCGCCAGCAGCTTGGTCATATTTTAAAAGATCTTCCGCAGAGTATTCTTGCCCCATTTGGAACTCGGGATTTTCTGCATACAAAGAGGAAATATGAGTAGACATCTTGGGGCTAATCATTGGATTGAGGCCGTTACCCATTAGCCAGTTTTGCAAACTAGCCGCCGACTGACCCACACTATTTACGAATGCTTGACTTGCTTGTCCGGTAGCTACACTTACTGTTAGTTCATTAGATTCATTAGTAAAATTTAGTTTATTTAATCCGTTAATAAACTCAAAAATTAGGTCTTCTGACGTAGACTTGTCTGGTGATTTGTATTCAATATTTCCAGTCTGAGGATTGATTTCAAACTGGCCCGGAACCTGGGTGTTAATGTGTACGTCTGCTTTTTTAACAAATGTTGGAAGATTTGAAAGTACAAAAGAATTTAAGTCTGTGACCATTGGTTTTGGAAGTTGATTAAACTTTCCGCTCATTATGTCTACAGCTAATTGAGTCTGGGCTTTGGCTCCCAAACCGTATGCGTTTGAAATATTGTTAACCGTATATTTCTCAAGATTCTTAACTTCTTCTGTAGAAATCCGGCCTAAATCTTCAAATGCTTTTAACTCATTAAAGTCTTTTATAATTTGGTTTGGTAAATCATCTGTTGGGTATTCTTGGTAGTCACCTAAAGCACGTTGTTTAATTGAATCTATTTGACCTTTTTCCATGCTAGAAGTCAGATCGAGCATCAAACCAGACGGATCTTTTCTTAAATTAGTAAGGGCTTTTTGCATTTGTGGAGCCAGTCTTTTTTTAGCAAGTGGCCCCATATTTTCTGTTTCCGTATCGACAAAGGTTTTCAAATTGTCGATATAGGTCTGACCCAACTCAAATAACTGAGCCTCTCTGTCCATAGGGTCTTCTTGTTCACTCATGCCAATACTGCGAGCAGAATCTTGAAAACTCTTCTCCTGCTGTTCCGAAAACGTCTTTAGATTACTGTTAAAATTACCCGCTTCTACTTGAGCTTTTTTATCATAATAATCCATCGATATTTCTTGAGCAGTGTCTACAACTGATTTAAAAGACTTTGCAATACGGCTTGCTTCTTGAGCAGGCAGTAACGACCTTCTTTGAGTTGCGGCTTGGCTAATTGGGCTTCGGGGTATATTAATTGCCATCGTTAATCACTCCACCTTCCAGCCAATGGAGTAAAGCTGCTTCCTGCTTCTCCTATAGCAGATATCTTTGCTATTTTTGCTCTTTTTCTGTACGCACTAGATTCAGCTTTAGCACTAGCAATAATAGCTTCTTGCTCTCGCACTGAATTTACTAAAGTTTCTAGCATGACTTGTTGCGGAGTACCGTAATCAGAAGATAATCCCCCAGCTTGAGCGGCGGTCTTCTGAGTGCTTCGCATTCTTTTTCCGCGTTCTTTTTCGACTTTCAACTTTTCAGCACCTACACGCTCAGATTCTCTTGCCTGAGCCTTATTAGCCTCTGATTCTTGCTGGCCTGCGTAGACTGAACTACCAGCACTGATCGTCGATAATATTGCCATCCATGTGAATGGGTCCATGAGTCCCCCTAGTCTGAGTATGTCACTTCAACCGAGAGACTCTGAACCTCGATTGTGTATGGATTATTATGAGTTATGTCTAAAATCGGATTTTTTCCGTAAAGACCTATTACAGGTACGTCTTGCCAACCATTAATTTCACTTGGAAGGGCATAACCTGCTGCCGGAAGTGTTTGCAAATCGTAACCAGCAATTACCGGACCTCTGGTTTTGTTAAAGTAAATCAAAGATCGGTCATAGCTTCTTTTATGGCCGTGAGTAAATCCGTTTCTTCCTTGAATTTCTTGCACAGCAGGGGAAAGTTTAAATTGAAAACCCTTACCTACAGTTACCGATGAACCTGGATCTAGAGGAAGAGTAATTGAGCCATTATTTACAGTAAATTCCCCTAAGTAAAAAACACCGTTTATGGCTTGTACGGTATCGCCTTCAAAACGATCCAATCCACTAATTACACTATTACTAGGTACTGCTGAAGATTGAGAATCTAATACTGATTCCTCTTCTAGGTATTCAATTGTTTTTGTTTCCCCACCGTTGCTAAACCGACGAGCAATCATCCACACTCGGTCGTATTTATCTCCAGTACGACCAGGGACCATCGCAATGTCGTCAATACGGTCGTATCTAGATCCCAAGCTAGAAGTAATCAAATCTCCACTTTGAAACGGGGACCAACCTAAAATACCGTTCTCTCTACGGTAACTTAGGATATCTAAAGAAAATCCACTTTTCGCAACAACTAACTGGTCTGGAGTATTCAGCAGCAAAACTTTATCGAGAGATTTTTCAGAAAAGTAAGCCTCTCCTCTAGTATGCCCCGCCCATAAATGATCAGCCAAATCAGTCAAATCTGCACTTTGGTAACGGTTAGTTGACTCGTTGTAAGCGAACTCCCTGAGACCTTTACCCCCACGAGTGATAAAGATTGTCGCAGAGCCAAGATGGGCGGGCATTGCCACTTCTGCACCATAGGAACTTTGGAGGTCTACAGAGACGCTTGTGGGCGTTAAGGGGGCACCTGAAAGACGGAACTCTGCGAGATCTGTTCCAATAAGTAAATCCTGCTGGCTAATCATCCAGCGGATTCCATTTCCCACTTGGTTGCTGATCTTGAACGCTAGTCCATCGTCGTCATTTGCTCCTTGAGAAAAATCGTCTGGTTCTCCACTTCTTGAAGAAACAATGGCCGTTTGAAATTCTTTATCAAATCCACTCAGGAATAAACGACCTTGGTGAGAAGCTCCTAAAGAAGGAAATCCTGTTCCATAAGAATAGCCTAAACCAATGTTACCTGGTCCATAGTATGCCCGATCCTGAGAACCAGTGCAGGTATACAACCTAGTTCCAGCAGTATGAGCGGTGGCTCTTCCGGCTCCCCCCGTAACAAATACTGTTCCTCCAAGTGTCGCAGATCCTGATCCGTCAAATGGTGTTGCGTGACCTTCTGGCAAGAAATCGTTAGAATCTAAAAATAAACTAAAATCACCAGAGATTACGGTATTTGAGTTTGGACTTGTACGAGCAAATCCAACGACTTTTGGTACACCTTCTCTTTTGTCTAATTTTTTCAAAGAACAAGTTATCCCAGTAACATTGGGAACTTCGTTATTGTTTGCGTCAGAAAATCCTAAACAAAACGCTATGCTTTGCGTAACAGAGTCAACTCTATGAATAAGGAACAGCATAGTTTTTATTTCAGTTCCATTATTTGGAGTTGCCTGAATTGTAAAAACTTTTCCTATATCAGATTCGGTAATATCATTGTCACTTGATGTAGTAATTGTTTGAAACGTGTAAATCGTTCCGCCACTAATAGTAGCCGTGAATGTTCTGTCTTCTATATATGGGCCAGTCCAGTCATTGAGATCATCACCCATACCATTTGTAATTCTGCGACCTGAAAGTTTCTTAGGACCGCCATAGGAAAACGATTCATACCAACACGATAAATAACCTTGATTTCTATTTGCTGTAAATGTTGGACTAACTTTCGCTGATCCTCCACCAAGCCTCCAAATACCGTTTTGGTTACTGTGACTTGGACTTGTATTATCTGCGTCTGAAGCTCTAAATAAGTCTACGTCAGACTCTATAATAATATCTTGCTCTATGCTGCTGTCTTTTCCACCTGGCATAGTTATGGCGATTGTCGGATTGTAACTTTTAATTTTTGGAGATCCTGCATTTGCTGGAAGCAAATTAAACTTAAATGTTGGAGTTGCTCCATAAATCTTTTCAAAGTAGACCGGAGGGTCTGACTGAGAAAACACATAAACTCTGTTTTCATGTTGAACGTGATAGAGAGGTCCAGCATCCGATCCAAATCCGTGATTTCCCTGAGAGTCGATAGGATCGGCTGCAAAGGGTCCGTGAAATAATCCGTCATTCCAAGAAACTTGTTGACCAGATTCGTCATACACATACAGTTTTTGAGCAGAGGACGAATACCCAAACACTAAAATATAATTTTGATCTGCTGACTGGTACGGAATTAGATATGCGTCTGTCACATCTGTTGGCAAATCAGCCACATACTTTGTTCCGGGTCTTCTTCTGACTCCACCTGTGCGTGTAACAATCGCATTATCTAAGGTTTTGCAACCTTGCTTTACCTGTTCTGACGACCCCATGCCTAATAGACGAGGACTCAGTTCTCCATAACTAAAACGCTCTTGTGGAATCCAAACCATTTATCGCCTCACATCTAACAGTGACGTAGTGCTAAAGTATCTAGGACTCGATTCTTGCCCATCCACTCCCTTAGCCGCTAATAACGCGTCCGCTGCTTTTTGATTTAGCTGGGCTTGCTCGTTCGGGTTTTTACCAAAGTTAGTAGCAACGTGAGCCGCAAGAGATAATCCACAAGCGTGGGCTACAAGTGGAGAAATTAAAGATATATTGTTATTTCCAATATCCATAATGTACTCCAGGCTTATTGAACCTTCGTTGGAAAGAAGACATCTTTTCAAAACAGGAACAGTAGCACCGTCGCTAACAATCTCTATTTCCCAAGCGTTTTTGCCCATTGAACTATTTGGCTGCATTGCTAATCCGTTAATAGTTAAAGCTCTGATATAGTCACTTGGCAACTCGTATGCACTCTTCCAACGAGACCCTGAAGGACTAATCGCATTCCCAGAAGAATCTTTATACAAAGATAAATCTTTCGTAGTCTTTGCTCCGTGGAAAGCATGGTCCGCCAAGAACTGCTGCCGGAATCCACCATTCCAAACAGTGCTTAACAGTTGGGCTTGAGGAGAAGTGTCTACTTCAGTAACAGTAGATATCCCCAATTCAACTAATGCCACATTCCAAATTTCTGTAATTGTCACAACATCTACTCCTCTAATAAGCGGCCCATCTATGGTTGCTACACCATCGATATCTGCCTCCGTAATTAATCTTTGGGAAAGCTTTGCTCCGATTGAACCAATTCCGTCGATGTCCGCTGAAACTTCAAAACTTGATCCGGAACTTTGATCGACATTTGACGATATAGAAAACAATGCTTCAATATCACGACGAATATTTCCGCCAGTTATTTCAGCTCCGGCAAAACCGCTACTTGTTATAGAAATAATCTTTGTTATTTCTCGACTTATACTTACTTGTGAATTCAGTGAATTATTTATAGGTATTTGAGTTTGAGTATCTGTATTAGCGGTCAAAGAAATTTGAATTGTTTGACTTGAAGGGTAAGACGTATATGCGTCTGTCGTCATTGCCGCAACAGTAACTGATCGACTAATTTCTTTTTTAGGAGATGCTGAAATAGATACGTTTAGAGATACGTTTATTTCGGGTGCATCTGTAACTACATTTGGATTAATAATCCCAGCCGAAACAGTAGCAGTTACTTCTGGAAATCTCTCAGCTGTAAACGTAGTGCTAATTAGTCTACTTGGGAATTCAGCAGAAGAAGATAAGTCAGCAACGGTATAGCCGTAACCATATTCAGTAGAAGAGGTTGCTGAGAAAGTATTCCCATTTGAAACATCGATAAACTGAGTTTTTACAATTGTTACGTCTAATGCAATTGCTGATATAGACGCTGACGTAACGTCTACATTGTAAGTCAATCCTACAAATGCCTCGACCGTTGCCGCTGTCGCCGTCACCGACCTGCCAGGGTCTACCTGCACTGCTGGGATCCCGGCTGTCGCCGAGACCGCTGTCGCCGTCACCGACCTGCTAGGGTCTACCTGTACCGCTGGGGTTCCGGCTGTCGCCGAGGCCGCTGTCGCCGTCACCGACCTGCTAAGGTCTACCTGTACCGCTGGGGTTCCGGCTGTCGCCGTTGCCGCTGTCGCCGTCACCGACCTGCTAGGGTCTATCTGCACCGTCGGCGTTTGGGCTGCCGCCGTCGCCGCTGTCGCCGTTAAATTCTTTGAAATTACCTGACTTGATATAGAGCCGATTGCAGAAGCCGTAAATGTTGCTGCCGTAGCAATTGGGACTTTGCCAGGGTCTACCTGCACCGCTGGGGTTCCGGCTGTCGCCGAGGCCGCTGTCGCCGTCACCGACCTGCTAAGGTCCACCTGCACCACTGGAGTTCCGGCTGTCGCCGTTGCCGCTGTCGCCGTCACCGACCTGCCAGGGTCTACCTGTACCGCTGGGGTTCCGGCTGTCGCCGAGACCGCTGTCGCCGTCACCGACCTGCTAGGGTCTATCTGCACCACTGGGGTTCCGGCTGTCGCCGAGGCCGCTGTCGCCGTCACCGACTTGCCAGGGTCTACCTGCACCGCCGGCGTTTGAGCCATTAGGAATAGTTGCGTCACGACACTAAGATGAGGATTTTTAATATATTCAGTAGCAACTATTGGATCTTGGGCTGTAAAACTTGCTGCCGTCGCTGTTACTGTTTTTGTGTATGTTATTGGTTGGGCAGCAGATAACGGAATACCAAATACAAGTGAACTATTTTGATCAGGATTATTCTGAGTAATAGAAGCAGTGTAGGAACCTAATGAACCTGAAGATGGTGCAATAAACGCAATCACTCCTGAAGAACATTTATTGGATCTTTCTACTTCCGTAAGAGTCCAACCCGTTGAGGGACTTAATGAATATTCACCACCGTTTATGCGTCGATGATGCCAAGCACCTATAAAAACACTGCCTAATGAATAATTTTCAGTATTCCAAGTGGTAGGTATTGTAGTACCTGAAGCCGTAATATCGCTAGAGGTTAAGCTATTTGTAGCATCCGTACCGATGTCTTGAGGGGGAGCTGAAAAGTTATTTATGTCGATATTGTTTAAGTTAGTCGGTATATCTCCAGTAAAATAACTATGATGAAAGTGCCAGCCGTTCCTAGCAATTTCATCACCTGAATTTGTAACACCAATAGTTCCGTTAGTAATATCAGCAGAAAGAACGGTTTTCAAATAAAGGTATGTCGAACTTCTTCCTTGAGTAGAAGCAACTCCTTGCCTACTTGGAAAATTTGACGTACCTCCAAATCGGATTCTTGGGTCAGCGGTATTTTCTCGTTCAATTGCTAAAAAGCCGACAAACAAATCTCCCGCTTGAACTCCATTAGGAATTGCGGATGTTTGATCTGAAGTGACACCAGATAATGCAACCCCTCTGGATACAAGAGTAATTGCCATAACTAGATAGCATTCCAGATAGAAGCGACTTTAGATAAAGCAGCCAATTGGCATTGTTCAGGACTCATTCCACTTCCTGAAGTTTGATCAAACTCGTCGTAATAATATAAAACAGGAGATGCTGTATTATCTGGCCGACAAAAACGAGCCACATACTTTCCAGGTGGACCTTCATATTGACACCATTGAAATTGAAGAGTCCCTGAAGAATCTGCTAAAGATTCAGTAGATGTTTTTGTGTATGTATCGCCATCGATAACCATAGTTTCAGGAAATACGGCTGGTAAATTATCTTCTGACAAGTAGCTCATTTAATCCTCCGTATAATTCACTGTGACTACAATTGTTCCACAGTCATTATAGTCGTCTAAGAAAACACAAATATGATCACCTGCTGATATCGAAGACTCGCCAGAAATTAATGTTAGGTTTTGATCTGAAGTTGTTAGGCTATTTAATAACGAACTTGTTTTTGCAGTTGAAGACGCGGTTTTAGGAGTGTTGTACGCATCTGAAGAAGTCTTAGAACTACCGCTTGCCCAAGGATGCGAAGATGAAAGCTTACTTCTACTATTATATTTAGAAGTAAATCCACCTTCTAAATCTTCACATTCAGAATCTGTAAACTCATAATCGTCCCAAACCATTATGTCGGTAAGATTAAAGTTTCCATATCTCTGTGTTGAAGTTGTTTTGTAATACGCTATGCGGTCAAAGTTATATTGGCTGCCGCTCGTTACTGTAGAACTTCCTGTGTATTGACCATTTACCCTAATTGATACAACATTACTCCCGTCGCATCTTAGGATATGTGTAGAATTTACACCTCCAAAATATTGACCAGAAGTGCCTGTATTAGCGTTTACTTGAAACTCTCCACCAGCATCATGTCTCAGTTTTGCCCAAATACCTGCCCAGTGATATGCAGATAATATACTTGTTCCTGAATTATTACGGGATCCTAAACAACACCCATACAGTGACGGGGTGTAGTTTCCAAAATTAATGAATATAGTCCAGGCATGATTGCTACGTAATGATATAGGAGTATCAAATATGACATGATCTAAAACGACACATCTTATAGCAGGAAAACCGTTAACTTGGTTATCTTGCCATAACGGTTTATAACTACCCGTTGTTTGAGTAGATCCTTCATCGTAATCATCTAATCTATGCCAATTAGTTAATAATCCAGTACTTGTCTTATCGGTGTATCCACCATACTCAGCAGTCCACACCATTGCTGGCTCTTGCTCAAGTTCGTTTTCCGCAATAAAGTCATCGACAAGTTTTTTACCAACCCGAATCTTGCAAATTTTACCAGAGTTCGTGCATTTAGCTTGTATGGATGAGATGGTTGCATCAAAAGGAAATGTTGCACCAGGGAAATTAAATCCACCCTCTTGAAATGTAGGGTCTGATTTCGGATCAAACTCGAATTTTACTATCGGCATTTTGATCCTAATCTAATAGGGGAGAGGCAACAGCCCGGTGAGTCACCCCCCCCCAGAGGTGTGTCATTTATTTTTTACGAGTAGATCTTTTAACGACCTTCTTGCCGGATTTCTTAGCGTACTTTTTTGCCGCTGCAACTCCGGACTTACTGTAAGTGAATCTTTTTTTTCCTACTTTTGGCATTAGGCTACCGCTAACTGAATGGTAAAAGTCACGTTAACAGTATCCGCAGCGAGTACACTTGCGATTCCAGCAGTGAAGTTAGCACTTGCAATAAGGACTCCAGCGTTTCCTGCGGAATTTTCAGAATACACTGCTGCACCAACTACATTTGTGGTGCCAAAACCAGTAAAAGCCACGGCAGTTGTATTCGCCATTGTGGAGGTGGCCGCTATTACTTTAGTAAAATTGTGCCCTGTCCCGCCCCAGCTAAGACCGCCATTAGCATCATCGCCAGTCCAACCGTCTACAGGTTCAAAAGTACTTGTATGAAAACTACCACCACCTGAGCCAGATGCTAATATAGAATTGGCGTAAGTATCTGTAGTGAGCAAGGCCGGCCCGACATTTGCCGATGAGTTTCTATACAAAAGAATTTTTGCGGCACGACCTGAAGCACCTAATATAGAGGTAGCATTAGGGTCTATTGAATCAAAAATACCATCAGCCAACTCGCGAGTCGTTCCGTTGTACGCACGAAACTTGGCTTTTACATTTCCATCTTTATCGAGATGCTCAATGTCGAAATAGCCAGTTTCAAATGCGGCTTTTGGACTACCCAAAGAAGCACTCGCATCTCTGGATCTAATAATTTCTGGAGTTGCGTTGCAACTCATGTTTCCAGAAGCTTTCATTTTGCTTCTCCTTTACGGGTTAAGGGTCATTTCAAAAGTTACTTTAACGGTTTCTCCAGTTTCAATAGTTAAATTTCCACCAGAAAATAAGGCACAAGCAAAAAGACTTCCAGCGGTAGAACCATTAGTTGAGTTGCTAACTATGAAAGCCCCAGCAGTAGTTTCTGTATTAGTAGTTATATTAAAAGTCGCATCTGTAAATGTGACTTTATTAGCCGCTGAACTAAATCCCAATGTGGAAGTTGGCCTAGAGGTAATCCCAGCATTCACCAACTCAGTCCAATTATTATTAAAGGGAGAACTGGCTGTATCTAATTTTATGTTTGTAGCGGTATTGGTAGACGCTACTTGTATGTTTGAACTCGGAACCGTAGAAGAAATTAATCCAGTGTAAATTGTATCTACTGCCGCCGTTGCACCAGTATCAAACGATAAACGCAAAATGCGATTTGCACCTTCATTTGTCATTGTATTATGTGCTTTGCGTTCAGTTCTTAATTCACCATTTGGCTTATACACTTTGAAGGTAAATACTCCTTCTTCTTTAAGTGTTAGCATTTAATCCTCCCGGATAACTAAACTTCCAGCCAAAAACTGGAAAGTGTCATCGTTTTGTATGAATCTTGGATTGTCTAAAACATCCCAATACAACAAATTTCCAGCTGAGGCAGCACTCCATACACCAACACCTAATACAGTATCTCCAGCAACTGAAAGACCTGAGATACTCGTCCAACCAAAAATTGTACTATTCTTAATTCGACAACGATTTGTATTTATGTCGTCAATTTCAGGACCGTCCCAATGAGGATTATTTTGAGGGTTAGAACCCGTCAAAACTTGTACTCTGCCTCCACCCCATTCAACGTAGTCTGTTCCTGGTATCGGGTATGAAATCGCACTAGAGCCATCTGTTGTAGGGTTAGTCGTAAATAGGCTAACCCATGTCTCGCTAAACAACGCTGGTTGAGAACCTGTAAAAAGTCCTAAAACAGCAGCCGATATCGGATTTGTTTTGCCAGACATGGGTTTAACTCCTATTTAGCGATTAGGCCAAAGTACCGATACGAACAACCTTCTTCGGGTCCATCCGCACAGCACCTAATCCAAGACTGTGGTAAGCCTGGAGAGAGTAACCACGCTGAGGAAGCTCGTCGAAGCGAATGCTCATGTCTTGGGCCATTCCGAACACCATGGAACTACGGGTGTACATATACACATACGAACCCACTGGAGTTGCAGTGCTGGTGACGGTATTAGCACCAGTTCCAGTCATTGCAGTGGTGATTCCAGTCGGAATCTCATTGCAAATGCGGAACTCACAACCCAAGAAATTGGCGATCTCACCACTCATCAACGGACGAATCGCGTTAAAGTCGTAGCTGGTCAGGTTGGTATCAGCCAGAAGGTAGCGAGCCACTGCCGGGTTCATGGCAACGTAGACTGGATCACCAGGGTTTATAGCACCCTGTTGCTCTAGAATCTGACGACCCTTCACCAAATCGGCCACTGACAAAGTGGAAGTAGCGGATCCTACGTCAACAGTGTTGGCTTGCAAGGTGAAATTGGTGTTGGTCATGCCAAAACTGATTGAACCTGCCGGAGCAGCAGAAACACCAGTAGCAGAAGATGCAGATCCACCCTCAACTCCATTTTGAGCAACCGAGATATCCTCGATGAAGGTGTGGCCACCAGTTGAACCCACCACGCCAGCTGTTCCCTTAAGGGCATTGATGATAACAGTGTCTTTTTTACGACCGAAAGCCGCTGCCACGTTCATCAGGTAGTTGGAATCCGGGCGAATCGCACGAAGAAGTGCAGGCTCGTCACGAGGATCAAAGAGTTCTGCAAACTCGTGAAACTCAGGAACCACGGTCCTACGCTCGGTTAGAGTCTCAGAGTAATTCTGGTCGTTGGTCGCAGCACCAAAAAGCTGGCCGCGATCACGAGTAGTTGTCGCAACAGGCTTGTAAGCGTCTAGGTTTAGCGGATCGCCACGAAGTTCCTCAAAAGTACAGGTGTCGGAAAGGCGACTTTCCATGGTCTGTGCTTTAAGACGGATGGTGTCGGCGTAAGCCTGTTTAAAAAGAGCAACGTAGTTAGCATTGTTGCCATCTGATCCCGGCCAATTAGCCGCAGTGGTTGTTGGGTATGCCATGGCATACTCCTCTCAAGAAAAGTTAGAAAAAAAAACTTGTCCGAGAGGGTATCCGCATTCGGGCCTCGCCGTGGGCTATCGGGTGCCTTGCCGCTGTTCTTTCACAGCGTCAGGGACCGGCCTCTGTAGAGGGTGTCGGCTCCAAGGATATTGAATACATAAATTTTACTTTTTGTCAACAACTTTTTTCCTGGGCCGACCACCCTTTAATTCTGAATCTCTCTGAGGAAACGTCTGACCTTTAGAGTTTTCTAAACGATCCACCTTTTCATGTACTGCTTGAGAAATAAGTTCTGAAAGAGTTAATTCACGTTCACAAGCAACTGCATTTCTTGCTCTATTGACAGCTTCTCTGTCCACTAGAAAGGTATGACGTATCTTCATTTATTGGCCACCTAAACTCTAAATCTTGGATCTGTTAACCCCTCGTAGCCGTTGTCCATGAGAATCTGTTGAATCTCCATAAACCTCTTGTAATCCGGCCTGTAATCTTCGTGACGAGGATTTAGAGGACTTCCTTTAGCCACTAATTTAAGCCCTTCATTTACTATTGCTTCAATGTTGTCGCCTCCAGGTGTGCTTACAGCCTGATCTGGGCTTTTATCGTCTGACATTGTTTCTCCAGTCTGAATCATTAAATCTAAAATAGCCGGATGATCGACTAAGCCTGTTTTCGTTAACACTGAATTGATATCAGGATTTTCATGCACTAAGCCGTCTAAGGTTCTCTTTGCTTGAGCAAGCTTCTCGTCTAAGTTTTCCCCATATCTTAATTTTGCACTTGTTTGCCACTCTTCTCTCATCTTTTCAATTTTAGCAGCATCTTTTTCAGTATCTTTCACTAACTGACTTTTAGCTACGCCAGATAACGCTTCCCACTGTTCTTTAGTCAAACCTTGCTCATGAGCAACTTTACTCATAGGGTCTAGAGCTTCTCTTTCGCGAGTGTTCTCTGGCATTAGATAACCGTGAGGAGTTTCTGGCCGCCCCAACTTGCTATAAAATGAAGCCCAATCTTCTGGACTTGCTCCAGAATCAGGCACCCTCAATTCACTCGATAACTTCTTCTGCAAACCTTCATACGCAGATTCTAAACCCTCTACCGTATCGTATTTTTTTGCAAACTTACGAGGCTCTACATTTTCAGGTTCATTGACTTCTTCACTCAACGGATTTCCTTTCTTTTAGTCTTTCAGACTCTTCTACCATTGTAATTAATTTCCAATATGCAACCTGTAACCCTCTACGTTTTGCTAAGGCTATCGGGTCGATTGGAAAAACATTCGGTTCGCTACCATTAAACTCAATCGAGTTATTTACGGCTTCTTCAGGCTCTAAAGTTAAACGAACTTTAAAATGAAATTCCATCCACTGTAAAACTCTTTTCCCAGCATCTGTACCAAACACTTGATTAAAATCACCAAATATTTGGTTATCTTTATCTGTGTACATATTGCCCATTACTTGCTGCCCTTTCTTCTGTTTACTTTCCGTGACACTAACCTTAAATTCTTTCTGCTATTTGTTCCGCCTTTTGATAACGGTTTCTTGTGGTCTACTTCTTGACCAGGCTTTGCATTCATTTTTCTACGTGCCTGATTCCTCATACTTCTCTTTTTTATTTGGTCAGGCTTTCCATGAAAGTCTTGGTATTCTTTTTTATAATCTCTTTTCTTTGCCACTACTGCCCCCCAACTTCTGAAGGAACACTTGTGCCCGGAAGGTTTCCGGCACTTACTGGCATTGGACTTGGACCACTCGCTGGAGTTCCGCCTTGAGCCGAAGCCATCATTTCCATCATTTCTTTTCGAGCCGCCTTTTCTGCTTTGGCGACTCTTCTCTGCTCAACTTCTTCTTCTGTTCTGAAAATATCAGCAGGAACATCGCTCATGCGGCTATCGTATTCCGCTATTCGATCTGGATCTAAGTCGTCAATAAACGCAGAGTCTTGCGTAGCCTGAAACAATGCCAACCTTCTCTCTAAGAACGCTTGCACCCTTAAAGCTGAAGCCGCTTTTGCCGCTGTAAAGAAGGGGCTGGCAAACTCCACATCAATAGTCACGTCTTCTCCTAGAATTTCAGAAACCTCATTCAGCTCAGGCAATGCACCGCCACGTTGCATGATTCTGATGATTGTCCCAATGACCGGTTGCAAAAATTCATAATTGACTACTTCAGCCGGAGCCGCCAACCTTTGTATCGCTCTCATTTGTCTTTGCCTAGACTCTTCAGCAGATCGTGGCTGAGCTTCTGGCTCTTGCAAAACGTCTCCCAAAAACACTTTTTGAATCTGCTCTCTGTCTTGCCTTGCAATAAGATCTGCTACCCCATAATCAGTACCACTTTTTAAGAACTGAGGAGTCAACTTCTGAGGCGGTCTAGTTACCATTATTCCGTTAGGTGCAATATCCAACTCCACCATAGTGTCATGTTCCACCATTAAAGGCGGATTCATGTCTCTACCAGCCGCAATCAATACTTGTCTTCTTAACTCATTAATTCCAGCAGCGTCCGGGCGAGCCAAGTGACCTTTGCCGCGTCCATACTCTTCGCCGTCAACGACCATAAACCTACTAATCGTATAAGGCATAAAGTCATAGCCACCCTCACGCACAATCGATCCACTAGCACTACACAAATACACACTAGCAAACTCTTTTTTTGTATTTACCTTAGAGTTGACTGGACTATATTTTCCTGTTGGAAAAACAAAATGGTAATACTGTATCATTTCCATTGTATTACCACGCGTCATCATTTCTTCAGCAGCAGAACCAGCATTGCCTTCAAAGTACTTCATAGCGTCTGCCGCAGGTAATTCCATTTCCCTGCACGCCATTACTACTTTTTGGCCTTTACCCATCAACCACCACATTTTCTCTACCGGCACCGCCTCAAAAATCAATCCACCAAATGTAGACTGATCTGGTTTTAACATTGGAGTGTCTTCTTCTACATACAATGTGCTATTTCCTAAAATAGCAAAATCTCTCAAGGCACTTGTCGCTTGAATGTAAAAATTAGAATCAGTTAGGGCTTCCATGATTTTCATAGATGCACGATCTAAATACGTTCTAACTGCTACGTCAGAATCTGCGTCTCTCAGCTTTAGACGCAACCAATCCGACGAACTCGGCAACACTGCACTTTTTAAGAAATTCACAAATGAGTCTGCCGCCGTCATTGCTGTCGTATCAAAGACTGCACCAATCCTTTTTCCTCCAGGACTTTTCTTTGTCGTAATGTCACCACGAAATGGCTGCATTAAATCATTAATTTCTTGCCATGTGTTTTCATGGTTATTTCTTCTACCTTTTAAGTAACCCAGCCTGTTGTTTAGTTCTTGATCTAAACTCATATTATCGCCTAACTAAAAAAATCAAACTCGGGCAACTTAAACGGCAATCTGTAACCATCCGACTTCGGTGGCTTTGCCTCTCTCAACATCATTACACCTTTATGCATCGCGTCTATTAAATGGTCGTCCTGTTTTGCTTTCACTCTTCCAGAATCATGCCTGTACGTTCTTTTCTCTCTTAGCAACTCTTGACAACTATTGAAAATTCTAAAACTACCCATTTGCATTCTGTCGATAACTTCTTCAATAACCGTCATTATTGCAAATGTTTTTTTACCGTCCGGACCGATCATGTGGCTACTCGTATTTAGCATTTTTAATCCATACTCGTCATACTTTTGCTTAATCGTTCCTCCGTCAATAAATCCACGACCCGCATCGTGCGGCCAAGCACACGGTATGGATTCAGCTCCCATCCCTAATGCACGATGAGCATAATGCACCGTCTCGCGACCATGATCTTTGTATTCACCTGTGATGTACAACACATCATTCGCTTCGTCATAAGCCATTTTCACTAATGCGAAAAAACCCACTCCGTGCGGAAAATCTAATCCAATTATTTGAGGCCACTCTTGAGGTACTATGAAATCATCTATCACTAATAACTCATTTGGCATTGTGTAAATAATGCCCGCTCCTCTTACTGGCCTTCCATGTAGCCGAGCCTCTGCTAATGGATGATTCCTATACTTCTCAATCAAACTCGCTCTATGATCTTCGTCCATGTGAATTGCGTCAGTAATGACATAATTCACCAACTCCCTCACACCACTCTTGTCTTCTTCAAATAATATGTACAACTCCGTCTCTCCCTGGAGTGGAGTCATTGAAATATCCATTCGCCCTTTAGTCGCATTTAATCGAGCTGAAAACTCGTCATAAACCGGAAATGGCGGCTCTTCGTCAATACCAATCCAATTTAGGGTATATCCCTGCAATCTTTGCCAACCCGTCGAATACGAGAAAACCATGCATTTACTCATACCGTCAAATCGACCATCCTCGTCAAAATGCTTAACCATGAAATAATCAATCTGGTTGGCGATTCCCCCACTCAACCTGACAATATCCTTTTCAGGGTCAAAACAATGTTCAGGGATATACCCATTCCCTCTTTCCTGAAGACCACCTAACAATCGATCACACAACAAATCTCGTGTACTTTGTGCCGTTTCCCCACCTATTGCAGCACTTATTGGACCCTCAAAT
>Ga0070747_1000284_pt1 | contig 25917 bp, 37 predicted proteins | sample VirMetDEL_Mar_31_FD_77321 | JGI IMG/M metagenome (GOLD analysis project Ga0070747, IMG submission 77321) | Aqueous microbial communities from the Delaware River and Bay under freshwater to marine salinity gradient to study organic matter... | ecosystem: Environmental > Aquatic > Marine > Coastal... | reverse complement strand
TCATTCGGAAAATATGCGTCAAGTGAGTTGATGCCTGCGCATTATCAAGGTGCGGAGTATAAAGCAAAACTGACTAGATTGATAAATGAATTGAAAGATAACATAATATGATACACCACATTTTCGATGTTGATGGCACACTTACTCCAAGCCGTGGTAAAATAGATGAAAAATTTAGTTCGTTCTTCTTTGATTTCTGTACATTGAATAATGTATATCTTGTTACAGGTAGCGATGTACAAAAAACAAGGGAACAAGTTGGAGAAGTTATTTGGGGTATGACAAAACGCAATTATCAATGTTCTGGTAATGATGTATGGGAAAGAGGCAAAAATATCCGTAAGGGTACAATAAAACTGCCTGACACGATATGGGGATATCTGAATAAAGAGATAAGCGAGAGTGAATTTCCTGTTAGAACTGGCATTCATATTGAAGAACGACCCGGGCTAGTAAATTTATCTATTGTAGGCAGAAACGCAGGTCAACGCGCTAGAACTCAATATGTTCATTGGGACAATCATACGAATGAGAGAAAGAATATAAGTGAACGATTGTCAAAACTTTTCCCTGACTTTGACTTTAAACTCGGTGGTGAAACCGGTATTGATATTACCGTCAAAGGAAATAATAAATCACAAGTATTGACAGATTTTGAAAATTGTGATATAATAAACTTCTACGGCGATAAATGCGACTTGGGTGGCAATGACCATGAGATTGCTCTTGCAGTACATGACCGCGCAGGCAAAAATGCTACATATCAAGTAAAAGATTGGAAAGAGACTTGGGAAATATTAAAACAAAAATAGGAATTACAGCGTCAACTTTTGACCTATTACATGCAGGTCATATCACAATGCTACGCGAAGCTAAGACAAAATGCAATCATCTAATTTGTGCATTGCAAGTCGATCCATCTGTGGACAGACCTAAGAAGAATAAGCCCATACAAACTTTAGTTGAGCGTCACACGCAACTATCTGGAGTAAAATATGTCGATGAAATTATTCCATATCAAACTGAGCAAGATTTAGAAGATATTTTGAGTATGTTTCCTATTGACGTAAGAATAATCGGCGAAGAATATAAAAGCACTACATTCACTGGTCGTCAAATTTGCGCGGAACGCGGCATAGAAATATTTTATAATAAACGAGACCACAGATTTTCATCCAGCGATTTAAGAAAGCGAGTAAAAGATATATGATTATTAATGGTGACTGTATTGAAGAAATGCAAAAATTAATTGACCAAGGTGTTCAAGTTGATTCGGTAGTTACAGACCCACCATATCACCTACAATCTATCGTAGACAGATTTGCAAAAACATCTCTGAGCGATAACACCAAGACTTCAGAAAGAGCGAGAGGTCGTAGTGACGGTTACGCGAGAATGTCTGCTGGTGGTTTCATGGGTCAAGAGTGGGACGGTGGCGATATTGCATTTCGTGCTGAGACTTGGAGACTTGCTTGGGAATTATTGAAACCTGGTGGACATATACTTTCATTTTCTGCTTCACGCAATTATCATAGAATGGCGGTTGCGATTGAGGATGCTGGGTTTGAAATTCGTGATCAAATGATGTGGTTGTATGGCAGTGGGTTTCCTAAGTCTCATAATATCAGCAAGGCTCTTGATAAGAGCGCTGGTGTTGAACGTGAGGTTGTTGGTAAAAGAGAACATCCTACACTAAAAGACAAAACAAAAACAGTCAGGCAATCATCTACGCAATACCATGCTGACAATACCACTAAAGATGAATGGGATATTACAGCCCCAGCTACTGACGAGGCTAAACAATGGGAAGGTTGGGGTACTGCCCTAAAGCCAGCGCATGAACCGATTGCAGTAGGTCGTAAACCAATATCTGAAGGTACTGTCGCTAAAAATGTATTAAAGTATGGAACTGGTGCAATTAATATTGATGATAGTCGGATTAAATCTGTTGAAGGTGTCGAGGGTAGATTTCCAGCAAATATAATGCACGATGGACTACAGCAAGATTGGTCACGTTTCTTCTATTGCCCAAAAATATCAAAAAAAGAACGTGGTGAGAAAAACAAACATCCAACAGTTAAACCACAAGAATTAATGAAATACTTAGTGCGGCTTGTCACGCCTAAAGGCGGTACTGTACTTGATCCATTCATGGGTTCCGGCTCTACTGGTATGGCAGCAAAAGACTTGGGGTTTGACTTTATTGGCATTGAGAAATCAGAAGATTATTTTAAAATCTGTCAAGAAAGAATTGAACAGATAAATCCATTAAGAGAATTTTTAGACTAGACAATCATTATAGAATGTGCTATAATGAACGAATATAAACACAGGAGAACTATATGTCGGTAATGGACAAACTCAAAAAGAACTCAAAACTAAAGAATACTGAAGTTCTTTCGGAGTCTAAATTTTTTAATAATAAAGAGAAAGTTTCAACATCTGTACCTATGATCAATGTTGCGCTTTCTGGATCAGTAGACGGCGGTCTTACTCCAGGACTGACTGTACTAGCTGGACCATCTAAGCATTTTAAAACTTCATTTACGCTTCTAATCGCTGCGGCGTATCTAAACAAGTATCCTGATGCTATTATGCTATTCTATGACTCAGAATTTGGCTCACCTGCATCTTATTTTGAACAATTTGATATTGACACGGCTCGCGTTCTGCATACACCAATTACTAATGTCGAAGAATTAAAATTTGATCTTATTGGTCAGTTAGAAGGTTTAGATCGTAAAGATCGTGTTATTGTTGTTATTGACTCTATCGGTAATCTTGCATCTAAGAAAGAAATGGAAGACGCAATCAACGAAAAATCTGTGGCTGACATGTCACGCGCAAAGGCACTCAAGGGTCTATTCAGAATGTGTACGCCATATCTTGCTATGAAAGATATTCCTATGATTGCTGTTAATCACACATACAAAGAAATTGGTTTGTTTCCTAAAGATATTGTATCAGGCGGCACAGGCATTTATTACAGCGCAAATAATATTTGGATCTTAGGACGCCGTCAAAACAAGAAAGGTACTGAGATTCAAGGCTATGACTTTGTTATCAATGTCGAAAAATCTCGGTTCGTCAAAGAAAAATCTAAGATACCAATCAGTGTAACGTGGGAAGGTGGAGTAGCTGCTTGGTCTGGACTGTTAGAGGTCGCACTTGCTGGAGGCTATGTTGTTAAGCCGAGTAATGGCTGGTATAGTTCTGTCGATATGTCAACTGGTGAAGTATCAGAAAAGAAAGTACGCGAAGCAGGCACACTGGAAGAAGATTTCTGGAAACCTATTTTTGATACTACAGATTTCGCAGAGTTTATTAAAAAACAATATACTATTGGTCACCAGACTGAAGTAGATTTTGATGATTTACTAGAAGGAGAATAATATGGCTATAACTTCACATTTGATCGAAAACGACCACTACGAATTAGTTCCGTCGAAAGAGTCTGACAATGCATGGAATATTAGATTTTTGAAAGGGGACTACGTTGAAAGCGTAGTCTCCATCGGAACTATTAAAGTTGGTGAAGAAATTCCAGGTGGAGATGATCATCAACTTACGTTTGATTTTAATGTTTCGTATTCTCCTGACGATACACTTACTGAGGATGATGAGGATTTTCAAGAGTACGTTGGTAAAATTTTACTGCATATTATAGAAGATAGTATAAAAAGATCAGAAAATAAGGTTGACTAAATTACCTATATAGTATATAATGTAAGAATATCAGCAAGAGGTATTATTGAATGACTAACCCAGACTATCCAGTTTACATCATATCTAAGGGTCGATCTGATTCGATGGTAACATCCAGATCACTCGCCCGTATGAAAATCCCACATTATATTGCAATTGAACCTCAAGACGAGGACGATTATGAAAAAGCACTAGATGCATTTGCAATTAGGGACTATGTTACATTATTGATTGCTCCGTTCTCAAATCATGGTGACGGACCCGGTCGCGCTAGAAACTGGTGCTGGGACCATTCAATGACTTTAGGCTTTGAACGTCATTGGGTACTAGATGATAATATATCTGACTTTTACAGATTACATGAAAACAAACGTATTAGAGTTGAGACTGGTGCAATATTTAAAGCAGCGGAAGAATTTACAGATAGGTATACTAACGTCCCTATCTCTGGTTTTCAGTATCGTTTCTTTATTGCGCCAAATCAAAAGTATCCCGCTTTTGTTAAAAACACAAGAATTTATTCATGCTTATTAATTGCAAATGATTGCAAGCATAGATGGCGCGGAAGATATAATGAGGATACTGATATTTGCTTGCGAGTACTGAAAGATGGTGACTGTACTATTCAATTCAATGCTTTCATGCAAGGCAAGTTAGCTACGCAAACACTAAAGGGTGGCAACACGGCAGAATTTTATCATGCAGAAAATACAGATCAGAAAAGTATCGTGACAGGCAAAGATTTGAATGACACTGGCTATAATAGCTTAGGCACTGCTAATAAATCTCAAATGCTAGTTGATATGCATCCAGACGTTGCTAGAATAGCTTGGAGATATGGTCGCTGGCATCACTATGTAGACTACTCTCCTTTTAAAAAGAATATGTTAAAATTTAGAGAAAACTATGTGCCGATGAGCGGCAATAACGAATACGGTCTTAAACTTGTGAGTGATGAAAAATATAAACTCCGAAACTATAAAGGAAAGAAGGATGTGTGATTTTATCAGCGATACTGTGGTACAAGATAAAAATAGAAAGTTCTTTCAACCAGATTGTGATATTTGCGGAAAACCAAATGCAGCCCAACAACTTAATGGAGACTGGGCTAACGACATTAAATATGGATCTCCTAGATGGCGCATTTATGTCGATCCTTTAACAAAACAAAGATATCATGCGTGTGGTTGTTGCCATGAACTTATTCGACCTGGTAATAAACCAACAGATACAATAGTACACTGGAAAGAGGTAATTAATAATGTCAGATGATAAAAAAGTAGAAGAATCTGGACAATATGATAATTTTATGGATCATATGGGCGAAACAATAGCAGGCACTGCCTCACTTGCAGATTTTGTCGATATTGAGGATAATCGTGATAATTGGGAAAAACACTGGGTTGGTATGCCTACTTATACTCAGGAACATAATAAGACATATAAAACTGTTATGATGCATTTTCGCAATGCCGAAGATTATAAAGAATATTGTGATTTGATTGGTCAAGCCATGACTATGAAAACGAAAAGTGCATGGTATCCCGCATTAGACCGTGAAGCAAACAGTCTGTTACGTTGGATAGAAGATGATTGAAAAGATTTATATACCTACAGTTAAACGAGTTGATAATCAAATAACTTATAATAGCCTCTCGGACTCTTTGAAAAAGCGTGTTGTTTTTGTAGTACAAGCTTGGGAAAGAGAACAATATAAATATGATGCTGAATATCTAGTTTTGCCCGATTGGCTGACATATAAGCATCCACATGCTATTGCAGAAACTAGAAGTATCATATATCAGCATGCCAAAACAAGAAAATATATGATGGCGGACGATGATATGGTTATTGTTAGAAGAAATGAAAAATATCTTGGATTGCCGTCTAATATGGAAAAAGCAAAGCGAGTCGCTACTTCAGATGATATAGATTACCTTTTTGAAAGCGCGGCAAAAATTTTAACTGAAAATGCGGACGCTTGTTACTTAGGTGTTTCCGCAGAATCTTTTGCTCCGAAACCTCAACTTATTACAAAACTGAGCGCAATTTATCAGATTTGGTTTATAGACGGAAGCAAATTATATGATACATTTTGCGAAAATAAAAAACTATTATCATCTACAATGCATACCTCAGACGATACCCTTTTCAATGTAGTCATGGCTACAAATGGGAAAGCTGGATGGAAAATGAATGATTTTTGTTCTAGAAACAAAAGCATTGATAAAAAAGCAAATATTGGTTCTGTGTTATGGGATAATAATAAAGACGATGAAGCCCAGCAAGATCAGCGCCTTTTAGCAAAAATGTATCCGAAATATTATAAGATAAAGGATGATGCAAAACTTGCATATAGAGGGTTAGTATTAAAGGCTAGGTTCGAATATAAAAAAGCTTATGACGATGCAAATGCCTCGAAATTAGATAGTTTTCTATCTTGACCTGTCGTAAAAAATATAGTATAATAGACGTTTAACGAAGGAAATAATTTGAGTAATATAGAACAAGTAATTCTAAAAAACATCCTTACAGATGAGCAGTATATGCGAAAAGTTTTGCCGTTCGTGCAAGTGGAATATTTTGAGGGTGTTTATAAAACTCTGTTTGTCGAAATTGGTAAATTTGTTGCAAAATATAATAAATTACCTACAGCACAAACTTACAAAATTCAACTAGACGAATCTGGTTCTCTTACCGAAGAAAATTACAATCAAGCAATAGAAGTAATACCACAGCTATTTGATAAAGAGAAATCAGATGAGGAATGGCTATTAGATCAAACTGAAAAGTGGTGTCAAGACAGAGCATTATTCAATGCGGTTATGGAGTCGATCAGTATTATTGACGGCAAACATAAATCTCTCACTAAGAATGCACTGCCTGAGATTTTGACAAAGGCTTTAGGCGTTTCATTTGATACGAATATCGGACACGACTATTTGGCAAACTTTGCCGAAAGATATGAGTTTTATCATCAAGATGAGGAAAGACTGCCATTTGATCTTGAATATTTTAATATCATCACGAAGGGTGGTCTACCAAGAAAAACACTAAATATTATTCTTGCTGGTACTGGTGTTGGTAAATCTCTGTTTATGTGTCACCAAGCAGCGGCAGCATTAACAGATGGTAAGAATGTATTATATATCACAATGGAAATGGCAGAAGAACGAATTGCAGAACGTATTGACGCGAACTTGCTAAACGTACCTATCGCGGATCTCACGGAATTGAGTAAAGAAAATTTTGCAGAGCGCGTTGCGAATATCTCTAAAAGAACGAACGGTAAACTGATTGTAAAAGAGTATCCTACAGGTCAAGCAAATACTGCACACTTTCGAAATTTACTTGGCGAATTAAAATTAAAAAAGTCGTTTGTGCCTGATATTGTCTTTATTGATTATCTAAATATATGTGCATCAAGTCGCATGAAAGGTATGGGAGGGTCTATTAATTCTTACACATATATCAAAGCTATTGCAGAAGAAATGCGCGGTCTTGCAGTCGAGTTTAACCTCCCGATTGTTTCAGCAACACAAACGACTCGCTCTGGTTATGGCAACTCAGATGTTGGGCTTGAAGATACGTCCGAGTCTTTTGGACTACCCGCTACTGCCGACCTCATGTTTGCTCTTATCTCCAGTGAAGAACTTGAAAGCATGGGTCAAATCGCGGTTAAGCAATTGAAGAATCGCTATAATGATGTAGGCTATAAAAAGCGATTTGTAATTGGTGTCGACCGAGCAAAAATGCGACTATTTGATGTTGATGATTCTGAGCAGACCTTGATAGACGATACGCCTATTTTTGATAAAACTCCGCAGGGTCAAGATGCTGCTAAATTTAAGGACTTTAAACTATGAAGCAAACCCACGCAGAATGTTTAGTTGTTACGGGCGAAGAATGTGCAGAGTTAACAAAAGAGTGTATGAAAATTCTTAGGTTTGGTATAGACGATGAAAAGCGAAAAAATCTTATAGCGGAAATGGGAGACGTACAATGTATGTTAGATTTGTTGGGAGATCATCTTGATATTTCAGGAGATGAGATACTTACCGCAGCTACAGCTAAAAGAGAAAAGCTCAAAAAATGGAGTAACCTAATAAAATGACAGATAAAGAGGAAATTAGCGAAGTAGATTTAGAGAAACTGTGGCATTATTTTCACGAAATTGTAGATAATAGAAAAGAAGCAGGATATGAAAATCTACAAATCGCTGGCTTAATGATGGCATATTCTCTAAAGCTATATAGATTTGAATTGACCGATCAAGCATATAAGAGCCTGTTAAATTATATTTTTGAACAACACGAAAGTATGCTTGATGAACACTTTACCAACGTAACCGTACACTAAGGAATTATTATGAAAGCAGTTTTAAGAGCATACACACAACCACATGAAAGTCCCGCACTTGGAAATATTCAAGAATTTGTTGCGTTTTGTGCAAGAGTATCAAATCCTACAAATCAAATGAATAATAGTACAAGTGAAAAACTTATTCGCTATTTAATTAAACACAAACATTGGTCGCCACTCGAAATGGTTTCTGCGACAATGGAAATTGAAACTACAAGAGATATTGCCAGACAACTCTTACGGCATCGTTCATTTTCATTTCAAGAGTTTTCACAAAGATATGCTAATGTCGATGAGTTTGGGGAAAATATGTTCGAGGTTTGTGATGCACGATTGCAAGACCCTAAGAACAGACAAAATAGCATTGAACATGATGATATTGAACTTCAAAAAGAATGGGTAAGGCAGCAGCAAGTTGTAATTGAAGCAACTAGGTCAGCGTATGAATGGGCAATCGAAAATGGTATCGCTAAGGAACAAGCAAGGAAAGTTTTGCCAGAAGGTCTTACAATGTCGCGGCTATACGTCAACGGAACGCTAAGATCATGGATTCACTATATAGAACTAAGAAGTGATAATGGAACTCAAAAAGAACACATGGATCTGGCAGTCGCATGTGGTGAAGCTATCAGCAAAATATTTCCTTTAGCCGAGGATCTAATGCAAGGAGAATAAAAATGGGAAAAAAACTTTCAACTCATTGGTCCGATAACAGTACAGATTATTGCGAAATTCATTTCAGTTATAAAGAAGAATATGCTTATATAAAATATTTTACTGAAGAAGGTATAAAATACTTTGAAGAAACTTTTCCTAATAATTCTCTTAGGTATGTAGAAGATGCTGCTGAGAATTGGGCATTGGGCTATAAAGATTTATCGCCCGAACATCATACACAATATACACTAAAGTTTCCTAAAACCGCTTGACAAAGTTTCCCTATTATGATATTATTAATAATAACGAATCATAATAGGGACACAAAATGAAATATAAACATATCGCAATAATGGCAGCAAATGCTATAGTATGTGCAGGCATCGGATATGCAGTATATGAAAGCCAAAAAAGAACCAACGAAAGCGCAGAAGCAGTAGAACTAAGAGCAGCGGCTTTAGCGGAAGAATTTAATGAAAAAGAAGCTATTCGATTAGAAGAACATGCAGAAAAAGTTAAGCAATTGACTTGCTTATCCACTAACATTTACTATGAAACAATGGCAGTATCTTTGGTTGATGCCATGAGCGTTACGGACGTTGTACTAAATAGAGTAAATCATGCAAAGTATCCAGATACGCCGTGTGATGTTGTGCATCAATCTTATCTGAATGATAAAGGTGAACCACTATTAAATAAATGTCAGTTTAGCTGGTATTGTGACGGTAAAGCAGATGAACCACAAAACGCAGAAGCGTGGGAAAAATCTGTGAGATATGCAGATATTATATATAATCAAGGTACTTGGAGAGGCATTAGTGAAGGCTCTACACATTACCATGCAACATATGTTTCGCCTAGTTGGGCAAAGTCTTTTACTAAAATTGCTCAAATTGGAGCACATATTTTTTATAGAATGGAAGATGGACAATCATGAACCCAAGTGATGAAATAGTAAGACAGGAAGCACAGAAACAAGCAGAGGCTGCTTTTGATGGGTTTATTGTTTGGATGAAAAAGGGTACGTTATATTCTTGTTTGTTTCTAGCTGTAGTAGTTTTTGGCTGCAATGCTGGTGTTGAGGATGATGCTTATCCTGCATATAACGGTGAACAATATGCACCAACTAATATGGGAGATAAATAATGAGTGACCATGAAAATTATTCTACCACAAAGGATTTGGGCAAAGCTGTTGCTATTTTAGTATTTTTAATTGTGGGTGTTCCAGTTCTTTGGTCTATGAGTTTACCAGACTATCACGATTATTGCGTACAATCAATATTGCCATGTATAGGAGATAAATGATGGGATTAGAGAATTATTATGATACACTATCAGAAGGATATATTCATTCTTCATGTATAACGCCTAAGACTGATTTGTTTCAACAGTCTAATTTTAAATCACATGCAGGGTTAGACCTCACATGGAAAATAGAATGTGATGCTATCTCAGATGCAGAATGGGAATGTTTTGCTAAAATGATTTCTGAAATTGAAACTCGACAATTTTCGAAAGTGATTGGTATTCCTCGCGGTGGTGTAAAATTGCAGAACGCTCTAAGTAATTATGTTTCGGGCAATGCATTTGATCCTGTTCTCATCGTAGACGATGTTTGGACTACAGGAACTAGTTTTAGAGAGTTTACCGAAATTCAACTTATTAAAAATGATATCGAACAGAATGGTTGGTTTGGTTGGTGCATCTTTGCTAGAACAATGACAGACTCTAAAGTGGCTGCATTATTTCAAATGCCCTCTGCGCCAGCAGCAACTTGGTGACAAAATATCGTATTCAGATATGTATTCGTAGGGGAATCCTAGATAATGCTGGAAGTGCGGTCACTACCGCGCTCAAATCTCTAGGGTTTCCCGAAATAGATAATGTAAGAATAGATAAGTTAATAGAAATTGAATTAGAAAACGCTGATTGGGATAAAGCTGAAGAAATAGCAAAATCTCAGACAAATGAAGTTATGGAATATTACGAGTTGGAGGAAGTAGAATGAAAAAGGCCAAATTACTTGTTATAGGACATGGACGTCATGGTAAAGATACTGTTTCCGAAATTTTATGTCAAGATTTTAAGTTGAGTTTTATTTCGAGCAGTATGTTTGCCTGCAAAAAATTTATCTATAACGATCTAAAAGAAAAATATAATTACAAATCATTTGAAGAATGTTACGCAGACAGACATAATCACAGAGCAGAATGGTACGGTGCTATTTCTGGCTACTGTGTCGCTGATCCTGCAAAACTCGGTAAAGATATTTTTGCAGAACATGACATATATTGTGGACTTAGAAATGTCAGAGAATTTGTAGCTATGAAAGAACAAAACGTATTCGACGCTTGTATATGGGTAGATAGGTCTGAACATTTGCCACCAGAAAGTAGTGAGAGCATGACACTAACCAGAGGCATGGCAGATTATGTGATAGACAACAATACCAATTTATATGATCTAAGTTATCATTGCAGGCGTGTATATAATATCATAGAATCTAAGTTAGTCAGTGACGATATAGACAAAGTTGCGGTATTAGGCTATGACTGAAGAAATTCTTACTAAAGATGATATAGACATTCTGCTAGTTTTGTTGCGAGAAATTCCTTTAAGTGACGTTAGGGTAATAGATTTAAGAGAAAAGCTTTATAGAATGAAAATAGATATGTATAAATAACAGCATATATTCAACAAAACAGGTAGATTTATGGGCAGTTATTCAAGAGCAAAATATGTTACGCAATCTACAGACTTTCCTAGAAGTGCGGATTCGAAATCAGTCTCGGCGTCATACGCAACATTTGCAGATTTACCAGCATCTTCCACAACCATTGGCAACACAGCATTTGTAGTCGCCACGAATAAATTGTATATTTGGTCAGGAGTAGGTTGGTACTTAGTTGCTGAAGTGACTAATGCATCACCTTCTGCTATTAGTGGAGTAGATGGTGCATATTCATTAGCTATTGATGGTACAGCCACAACTATTACAGCAGTTTCGACAGACCCAGAAGGATTCGCGCTAACTTGGTCCTATGCGGTATCATCTGGATCATTAGGTAGTACTGCTACAGTAGCTCAAACAGATAATGTATTTACAATTACACCATCAAGTACAGAAGCAAATGCTGGAACTTTTAGTTTAACATTTAGTGTGACTGATGGTCTAAACGGAGTCGTAAGTGCAGTAAGTGCATTTACATTAGAATTTTCTGTTGCTAATTCAAGATACACTGCACTGTCAGTTAAAGCAACTGGAACTGGTTCAAATCAAACTTTTGACGATGCTTCAACTTTAAATAACACGATTACCGTGACTGGTAACTCAACAGCATCAACAGTCAGTCCATATCGTCATGGCGGATATGCTACATATTTTGATGGAAATGATCGTATTGATATTTCAACTGGATTTTTGGGCAGTCATACAACAGGAAATGCTTCAACATCTACATTTACAATTGAAAGTTGGGTATATCAAGAGGCTAGAGGTTCAAATAACGGAATCGATGGAAATGCAGCTTCTATAATATCAAAATGGGTGTATTTTAATTTTGGCATAGATGACAGTGGTCATTTACATGGTCATCATTACAGTGGCTCACAACATAATTTAGAAACTACAGCAACAGTCCCGTTGAAAACATGGACACACGTAGCCCTGGTGGTTACTGGAGCACAAATTAAATTATACATTAATGGTACTCTAGGAGCAACTGGCACTTGGTATGGTATGCAAGCAGCAACAGCATTAGCTGGAATAGGTGGTAGCAATCAATCGCATCCAGAAAAATTCACTGGATACATGCATGATATCCGGGTTAGTGACAATGCAAGATATACAACAAACTTTACTCCTGCTGATGCACTTACTACTGATTCAAATACTGATTTACTAATCGGTAAATTACAAGTCCGTGATCTATCTTCAAATAGTGAAGCATTAACCCTTCAAGGAGATGTTAAAGTAGTACCATTTAATACTTCTACTGGTGACAATGATCCATATTCAAAAGCAGATCATGGTGCGTCTGTGTATTTTGATGGAACAGGCGATTATATATCGGCAGAAGATGATGCAAGTTTTTCTTTTGGTACTGGTGATTTTACGGTAGAGTGTTGGTTGTTCCATCAAAATGCCTCTGCACTTTATTATGATCTTATAGGAACTGCATCAAATGCTAATTACATAGGGGCTAATAGGGGAGGTTGGATATTTGGTTATTACCATACACACAGTTCTACTTATGCACTTAAATTTGGTTATCAGTATAACAATACCTTTGTACATGACATAAGTTTTTCTAAAACTTTAAATGCAGATACTTGGTATCATATAGCCCTGACTCGCCAGGGCAATCAGTTAAAATATTTTGTTGACGGGATTCAAGTTGGTAGTACTGTTACAAATTCAACAAATATCGTTAGTACTGAACCTTTGACTATAGGAACAGGCGCCACTGTTACCTCACAGTATGTTACTGGTTATATGTCTGATGTAAGAGTAGTAAAAGGAACAGCAGTTTATACATCAAACTTTACACCACCAACTGAACCTTTAACTGCAATTACGAACACAAAATTCTTACTCAATCCAGAAACATCTATTTCAGATTTGAGTCAATCATCTACAATAACGTGTTTAGGTAATACAGCAACATCTACAACTCAAGCAAAGTTTTCGAACACCAGATCAATATATGGTGATGGTAGTGGAGATTATGTTTCAATGCCAATTGATCCTATTGGTACAGATGATTTTACAGTAGAGGCTTGGATATACCCAACTTCTATGGGGTCTACGGCTACTGCTATTAGTGGCGCAACAATCGGCGGTGCTATGGGTGTAGTTTTTCGCAAGGACCAATGGTTTATTGGAAATAATACCACAAATCAGACGTTTACCAGCGCGGCAAATAAATTCGTTATCAATCAATGGCAGCATATAGCAATGACTAGACAAGGAACCTCAGTCAAGCTCTTTTATAACGGGACACTATTTGATAGTGGAACAAACTCATATAATTTAAATCAAACAAAATATGTTTTATATGCAGCATATACCGATGGATCATATCTTTCTTTTGCAGGGCATATACAAGATTTTAGAATCACAAAAGGTCTTGCAAGATATACAGCAAACTTCACACCACCAACAGCGGAATTACAAGGATAAATTATGGCAAAATATTCTGAAATAAAATACGCAACAGAATTGCCTACTTATGTAAGAGCCGCTGATCCAGCTCAACCTTTAGATACTGTAGCTTCAATGCAGCATTATACAAATTTGGCTGATTTGCCAGCGACCTCAGATACTGTCGGTGATAAAGCATTTATTACATCTACAAATAAATTGTATATCTGGTCAGGAGTAGGTTGGTACTTAGTTGCTGAAGTGACTAATGCATCACCTTCTTCTATTACTGGTGTAAATGCGTCATATGATTTAGCATCTGATGGAACAGCTACGACTATTACTGCCGTTGCTACAGATCCAGAAGGATTGGCTTTGACTTGGAGTTATGCAGTCACAACAGGCTCTCTTGGATCAACAGCAACAGTATCTCAAGCAGATAATGTGTTTACTATTACACCATCCAGTACAGAAGCGGATGCTGGAACATTTAGTCTTACATTTTCTGTTACAGATGGTGTAAATTCGGCAGTTAGTTATCCATCTGCATTTACATTAGTATTTGCAAGTTGGGCAACACCAACTACAGCTTTAGAAACGACGGCTGGGGCCAGTAACGGCACCACTTTTTCTCTTAGTACTGATGGTAATAGCTTTTGTATTGGAGGTCAAAGTGGCACTTCCTATCCTGCTACAAAATTTTTCATATATGAACGTGCAAATTCCGGGACAAATCACTCATTAGCACACACAGTTTCATCTACTCATTATGGTGCGAGACAGGCAGATATGAGTGCAAATGGATTATATGTTGCTGCTATGCATGAGGATAATCAATATCTTGAAATATGGTATTACAATGGTTCGTCATGGACTCAACAATTTAATGCAGACATTTCATCATATACTAATTACGCAATGAGAGCGGCTATTTCTGGTGATGGTTCAACAGTTATGGTAGTAGATCACCAAAGTAGTACTTTTGGAAACAGAGCAGGAGCAATTATAGTTTATAAAAGAACTGGTACTAATTGGGCGTATGAAGCAAAATTTGGACCTCATAGTTTTGTTGATAATGCACAAATGGGCGGTGAAAATGCCTGGTCCTATTTTAACTCTGGAATAAATTTTGACGGTAATGTACTTCATAGTGCATATATGTATGGTACACGCCCAGGAGAACACACTATTGCAACTCGCAGTGGATCAACTTGGACGACCAGAGCCGCCATTTATAATTCTGGTACAGGATTAAACGGTGCTATTTCTGGTGATGGTAATACATTTGCGTATGGCAATAAAATTTATGTAACAACAGACAATTGGGTTACCAACTCTTTACAAGCAACTCTTACTCTTAACCAAACAACGGAAATTCGTCCACATTTAAGTAATGATGGAAATGTCGCTGCATTTGGCCAACAAGGTGGTGGTGCATCATCAAATGGTATAGTAGAATTTTTTAGGCGGGACGGATCAACTTGGACTAAAGAAGGCACTTATACGGGTCCAGCATCCGCACTAATGGGAAAAGATGTGCGATTAAGTGGAGATGGATTGACTGCCTGTGTTTATGGCGGTATCGTTTATAGCGTTGGATCAGGAGATTATATGAAAGTATTAGTTCAATAAAAACTGTTTCTCTATTGACACACCAACTATATAATGCTATAATGTTGTCAAATAAATGACAAATAGGAGACTATATACTACTGTAGTTGATGATATTAACTTGACATATACTGGACCGCGGGGCAGTACCGCGCATCTCCACCATAAGGACATTGAGAATGGAAATTATCTGGCATATACTACTCACAGTTTGCTCTGGCTCTACTTGTTTAGAGCAAGACGTACAGCAATTTGATAGCAAATTGAAATGCGAAACTATGCTTGTAGAATATACAGAAGTTCCAGCAGACGGGCATTGGGATACAGTTAAATATACCTGTAAGCCTTTAGGTTCAGTGTCTTTATGATGGGGATGAAATAGGATCGACAGATGTGAACGGAAACATGGAGACTATCCCGATCTAAGCTGGGTTAACGCGAAGAAACTACTAAATGCAAACAATAATTTTGCACCATCTGGTTACGCACTAGCTGCATAACACAGGGGGTTGGCGACTTACCTAGCAACAGAAAAGTCGTATTTTTATTTAATCACAAAGGAATATTTTAATGAAGTTTACTACTCTCGCCGTTGCTATGCTTGCAACAACAGCACTCACAACTACCGTTTCCGCAGCAGATACCAAACTGGGGATTACAGGTTCTGCCCGTATGGGAGTACAGAGTGTTGAAGGTACTGCCGCTGTTGCAGCAACAGAAGGTGCATATACCGCAGCACAGATTACAGCACTTGATACCGCAGTAGGTACATGGGCCGCTGACTTGTCTGCTGGTGCAGCGACTAATGACTCAACTGCCGTTACTCTACTAACAGAACTTCGCGCAGATCGTGCAGCGGCTGTAACTGCGTTTGGACTTATTTCTGGTCCTACAGCAGCAGAAGTAACATCCTACAATGCTGCAATTGCAGCTTGGGATGCAGCAATTGATGCTGCCGATGGTACTGTAGGCACCGACGCTGTTAAAGATAAAACTTCAGCAGTTAATCGTGTTCGTATTGTTTTCACAGGCGAAGGTACACTTGACAATGGACTTTCTTTTGGTGCAACTATTCGTGCTGATAACGCTATTGCAGGAAATGCTGGTACCGCAGGTTCTCAATATGTCAGTGGTGCTTTCGGCAAAATCTCAATGGGTGATCTAGACGGAGCAGATGAGATTGCTGTAGGTGATGTTGCTGGTGTTGGTGTCGCAGGTTTAGGTGATAATAACGAATTAGCATATCAATCTAGCGCACATAATTTAGGCTGGGAATTGAGTACAATGGGGATTACTGCGGCATTGTCGATGGATACTACAATTCAATCGGGAAGCAATAATGCTGTAGGTCTTTCTTATTCTCAAGATATTAGCGGCGTTGCTGTTAATGTTGGAGTAGGTCGTTCTCAAATCGGAACAGCAACTCAAACATCATATGGTGCTGGAATGACTATGGCGGGTATTACAGCTAAAGTTGCACAGTCAGAAGATGATAACGGGACTGCCGCAGATGTTAAAGAAACTGCCATTAGCGTTTCATATAATATCTCTGCCTTGACAGGAACAGTTTTTCAGAAAGACGTTGCTACAGTAGGGTCCGCTGACACGTCATACACAGGTTTTGGTGTTGAGTATGATCTTGGTGGAGCAACAGCAAAAATTGGCGTTATGAATGACGATGCAAAACGTCAATGGATTGATGCAGGAATCTCATTCTCATTCTAAAATTACGTCATAAATGATACCATAGTATTAGTAGTACAGATTTTAAGTAGATTACTAATACTATAGTGTTAGTAAAACTTACGCTACAGAGTAAGTTTTTAAAATTTACGCTACAGAGTAAGAGGGGCATTTTTGCCCCTCTTTTTTTTATAAATAGTAGTGATAAACAGGAGTTAAATTATGAGTAAAAAATTATTGGTGTTATTGTTTCTATTAGTTACTGCATGTGCATCAAAACCTATTGTTCTATATGCTCAGACAGTAGTGGAAACTACAACTCAAAGTAATAGCAATTCAGATTCAAAAGGCAGAACTATAGTTTTGTCACCACCTCCATCAGCGATTTCTCCAGGCGTGGGCGGCAGTTCTCAAGACTTGTGTACTGTTGCAATTTCTGGAGCAGTCCAAACGCAAATTCTAGGTATATCAACCGGAGAAACGGTAACAGATCAGAATTGCGAAAGATTAAAAATTTCTAAAACACTATATGATTTTGGTATGAAAGTAGCCGCAGTTTCAGTTTTATGTCAAGATAGGAGAGTTCACGATGCTATGAGAATGGCTGGAACTCCTTGTCCTTATGAAGGCAAAATTGGCGACGATGCAAAGCTTGAATGGAAAAAACCAACAGGAAAGAAAAAAATTCCAGAATTTATAGTACCGGAGACCAAATCAGATGTTCAAAAAAGGCAATGGGACACTGGCAAAAGTGTTATCGGCGGCGCTTTACTTGTTCTTCTTATGTTTGCCGCTGGCGGCTAGTAGTCAAGAATTAGTTTTAGAATCTGCGGTTGCGCCAACATCTTCTGGCGGTGCTCCGACAACAACTATATCTCCAGAAGCTAGTTTGACAGAAGGAATTATATCAAACGGCGTCTGCTTTAGTGACGCATCTTCTCATGTAAATTTACTAACGGGCGATATGCATAATTGGGGAAGTGGAGAAGTTTTACAGTTTGGAGCTTGCTCAGACCAATTTGCAATAAGCATTGCTTTAAATGAAGCGTTAGCAGAAGCTGGATCTGGAATCAGTTTAGATAAAATTCATTATAGATGGGAATGGATTAACGGTTGTTTCAATGTAACAAAACCTGATGGTTCTGAAATATATTGTGACAGTGATATTGAAAATAGATTAGACGAGAATTTCCAACCCACAGGTGAGTACGCAGATCAATTTGACGAACTAAAGATTGTTGTCACTATAACAGATTCAAATGATAATATAATTGAACAAAGAACATACGATTATGAAACTTGGTTTCATTGGAATAGACAAAACGAACATAGCACAAACGAGACAACACAGACGGCAGAGAATGGCGCAGTCTGGCAAATAACAGAGGATGATATAGAGTTATTCAACCATTTCACAGGCACTGGTACAATCTATAGTCCGTCGCATTTAGGCAATATTAGCTTTATAGTTACATCTGTTGATAATGGAAAATTTGATGGTTATTTTGGTCCTGTTGTTCGAAATGGCGAAACATCGTTTACATATAGATCGAATCCTTGCAACCTCGACACACTTTACAATCCTACGTGTGAAGGATATGCTGAAGCATATGCAAAACATATGTATGACAAAGCTTGTGCGGCATCGCCTTTATATGACGTTGCTTGTCCCGGATATTCTGCCGCTTTCCTTACTCAACAATGTACAATAGATGACTTATATTCTCCTGCTTGTCCAGGATATGAAGCAGCTTATCTTGATCAACAATGCACATACGATGCACTATATGACGTACAGTGTCCGATGTATCAAGTTGCATATTTCGATCAGCAATGCGAATTAGATGGACAATATGATATAAGTTGTCCAAACTATTCTTCTCCTACAGCGGAATCAAATGCTGGAAAAATTTCTGAGCCAGGATCAGTAGAAGAATACTTGGAACAAGCAGCCGCAACCGTCACAGTAGCCACGATACCGGTCGAGATTCCAGTGCCTGATTTTGTTATGCCTGAGATTATTGATATGCAAAGTGTCGCTATTGTAGAACAGTCCATGCCCGATACAGCAATCACTACAGAATCAATTGAGATGGAAATTGCGGAAATAGATCTACAACTAGAAGAAAGGACAAATGATGGACCCGTTGAAACAACTACTACTAGGGCAGATGAGCCCGGATCAGAATCAGGAGATTCCGATTCTAGAGGAGAGTCTGGATCCGAGCCAGAGTCAGAGCAGAAGTCGGAATCAGCCGAGTCGAAAGAGGACAACGGATCTGGATCCGATTCTGATGGAAAAAGTGAAGAATCATCCGATGATGAATCGAGCGAGTCCGAGAGTAATGACGGAAAAGAAAAAGACACTGGGGAAGATACTAGCTCTGAAGATGGTGATGGAAAGGATAAAGAAGTAGATGAAAGTAAAGATACTGACGAAACCATTGAATCTGAGGAAGATGCTACTGGACCTGAGAAAAAAGAAGAAAAGCCAGAACCCACAGAAAAAGAGAAAAAGGACAGTAGGAAGAAAAAAATCAAGGCTTTGGTTGCAGCTAAAATTGAATCAATAACAAAAAATATGAACAGTGCGGATACGATAGAAGAACAAATGGTAGTACAGTCTCAGTTACTTGCATTAATTGCATTTGTGCCTGATTTTGACTATGGAGAAATGGAAGTGCCAGACACATATTTTTATCCACCGGAACCAACTGTTGATCATGCGTTTTCACGATGGTTCGTTAATGATCCCAACTTCGGTATAATGGAAGATTCACAATATCCCAATTTAAGGAAATAATATGTTAGACTTAGGATTAGCGTTAACGCTACATTTTGCAATGGAAAAAAACTATAACGATTTTCATCCTTACATAAAATTTGCACATTCAAATTTCAATGTTGGAGCATTTTATAATAGTGAAAAACGAGTGAGCTATTTTGCTTCTACGAACATTAATGTTGACGATAAAGTAGATGTGGAACTTGGTCTTGCAAGTGGATATCACAAAGGCATTATACCTCTCGTAAGATTGAGATATGGAACATTTTTTATAATGCCCGGAGTAGAAAACGATAACGTAGGAATAGTTGTCGGAAAAGAAATTAAATTTTAAAGGAATAGATAAATGGCAGAAGTAGAATTTGCAGGATTAAAATTCACAGGTGGCAAAATGTTTGCGATAATTACAGCCTTAAGTACATTGGGTGGCGGTGCTTGGGGAGGGTTTGAATTTTATAATGATTATCGAAATATGAAAGAACAAATCGAAGAATACGTGGCACCAGATTTAAGCGCAATTACCGAAGAGTTGGCAGTCACTCGCGAGGAACTTGAATCAACTAGGGCAATTGTGGAGTCATTTCAAAGTCAAATAAAAACGATTAGAGATAGCGTTACACAAACTCAAGAGAATGTTAGTCAAACCACAGGATCACTTCGAAGTTCTATTATGAGAACAGAAGGCATGATTACACGACTTGAAACAAAAGTAAATGATACTATTGACAAAGTTGAGGGTATGATAGATAAAGGTAAAGATGATAACCGAAAATCTGTAGATGCTGCATCCGATAGATTTGACGATAAAATTGATGCTCTGTTAAGTAAAGTTGACAGCAAAATAACAAATATGGAATCTGGCATAGACAAAGAGCTTGGTAGACTAGAAAATGATTTGAATACGCTCGTAACTAAAGCGTTAGATAATCCGCTTGCTAATCGATAACGTCGATTAAAGGAGTATCAGGTTTAACCGCCTTTGGTAAACAATAGGCGGTTACCTGATCTTTGTAAGACCAATGACCCCATCTTTTAGTCAATTCAAAGGCGGTCGCGTTGCACACTTGAATTGATTTAAAATATAAAGTTTCTCCAACTTCCCGTCTATCTTCACCTAATCCCATAATTAGTACTAACATGAATACTTGTATCATTTTACCACCATGGCGGAGTTTGTACAACTCCAATAAGATAGACTCCGCTAAAAATCATCCCTAGTATTCCACAAGATAGTGCTATCATTATCGCGCCATCTATAACAGCATGTTTAAATTCTTCTGCGGCGTAGATTGTATCCTCGCGTTGTTTTTTGATATCTCTGCGAAGTTGCATCATTTCGTCCCAGGTAGAAGGTCCAAAGCGCATATTCAGCATAAATGCCATTTCTTTTTCTTGCTCTTTCATTTTCTTTTGGTGTGCAATGATTGCAAAGGCTTCTTCCTCAATAGATGCACTACCCGATAATTTTGCGTGAAGTGGAGGGTTTTTTCTTTGCTGCTCGGCACGATTAATGTCATTAAGTGCACCGAACCATTTTCCTAGAGTCTGTGTAACATCCTCTATTTCTTTGCCTGCTTCCATCACTTTTTTTACGCCGTTGTAGGCGGCAGATGCTGCGGCAATTGCAGTAAGTGGATCAATCATATTTTTAAATTCCTGAGGTTAGATAGTATAATCTAAATCAAATAAACATAAAATATATCACATATCTATTTATAATTTCCTCTTGACAAAGCGGGAAAAATATGCTAGATTAGTTGTAGAAACAGAATCACTTGAAAGGGTTCAAAAATGAAAAAGCTTCTAGTTAATTTACTCAGCACTTCCATGACACTAGTCTGTATTTTTGCTGTAACAACATTAATAATGTAAATTAGAGGTTGACAATCTAGGTAAAGTATGTTACCTTAGTTGTAGAAACAGAATCACTTGAAAGGGTTCAAAAATGAAAGTCAATGTTTATCACGCACAACGTAATCGCCAGACAGGTGATGTTGAAAATCAAGTCCACGTTGCGGTAGTAAATTATCCTTATAACGATACAAGCGACAGTGGTTTTGATTTTGCGTTAGAGTATGCATATCGTTGGACTAACAATCTAACCGGTAGTTGGTCTAAGAAAATTGGTGATGATGCCAATGACGATGTTGATGTTTTAGTTACCCGCGAAGATGATCTGGGCTTGCGTAGTTCAATGGTAGGAGATCAATTCGTCATTGAAGCTACATCTGGCGAAAGATCACTCCATGAAGTCGGCATGTTCGGCTTCAAATCACTTGTTGCGTAATTTAAATAAAACGAAAATAGTTCTTTACAAACGATAAGAACTATGCTATAATAAACGTATAATATGAAAAACAACGAATCACTTGAAAGGATTCATCATGGCTCACGAACTTGAATTTGTAGACGGCGTAGCGCAAATGGCGTATGCTGGAGATACTCCTTGGCATGGACTGGGTACCCCAGTCAGCAATGACCTGACACCGCTGCAAATGCAGCAAAAAGCAGGACTTGATTGGGAAGTACAAAAAGTTCCATCGTTTATCGAAATTGACGGTCAGAAAATCAAGACTGGACAAGAGTCTTTAGTTCGCCTGAGTGATAACAAAGTACTAACAAATGTTGGTGAAGGCTGGAACCCTTGTCAGAATGCAGATGCATTTGATTTCTTTGCTGAATATGTCGCTGCTGGTGACATGGAAATGCATACAGCAGGAAGCCTTAAAGGCGGTCAGATCACATGGGCACTAGCAAAAGTAAAAGAATCTTTTGACGTATTCGGAGAAGATACAGTTGAATCATTCTTGCTTTTCAGTAATCCACACCAGTACGGGAAATCTATTGATGTTCGTTTCACTCCAGTTCGTGTTGTTTGCAATAACACTCTTACAATGTCACTTGAACAGGGCGCAAAAAATTCAGCAAAAGTTGGTCACCGCGCAGTATTCAATGCAGCTAATGTAAAAACAACATTGGGCATTGCATCTGATAAATTTGCCAAATACAAAGAAATGGCACAATTCTTGGGTTCTAAGCGTGTTACTGCTGATAGCTTGATTCAGTTCTATAACGATGTATTTCCTAATACTTCGCGCACTAAAGAACAGACACAAGTTGACAAGCTTGCTGATCTCTCGCGGAACGCAAAACTCTGCTACGATGTTCTAGAAACTCAGCCCGGCGCAGAATTTGCACCAGGGACTTGGTGGAGTGCATTGAATAGCGTAACATATGTTACAGATCACCTCCAGGGTCGCAATGCTGAAAATCGTTTGCATAGTCAGTGGTTCGGCATCAATCAAACTCGCAAAGTAAAAGCTGCTGAAAAAGCTGTTGAATTTGCGACTACATCATAAAAAGAATTTGGGAGAGATTAATTTCTCTCCCATCATCTGCCCCGCTAGGCTAGTTACCTAGATAGTCCAGGAGTTGCTTTCCGACGAAGTGAACCGTCTAACTGAACGGAAACAAAGCACGACCACAAGTAGTGCGGCATGGGTTGCCGATAGAAAATCTGGCTGGAGAAGATTCTACTCCGTAGAACTAGAATCTGAATCTTGTAGAAACACATTTAAAGCGTTCTATGGCATTCTTATCAATGAAAGTCAGCTTTTCAACCCGACTATATAATAGCGAAAGAGATTGTTAGAGGAATTAGTATGACGTTAAACATTGGAATTAACGGCTTTGGTCGAATAGGTAGATCCGCTCTCAGATACATTTTGGAATCCCGTATAGATATGAGAGTCATTAAAATCAACGCAAGTGGTTCCTTAGAAAGTAATGCACACTTACTGAAATATGATAGCGTCCATGGCAGACTGAATGAAAAAATTTCTACTGACGGTCAATTTATGAGTGTGGGCAATCATGTACCAATTCAGTTTCAAAATACGCGATACCTCAGAGAACTTGATTGGTCCGATGTTGATATTGTGTTAGAATGCACTGGCAATTTTAATGACGGCGATGAATGTAGAGCGCATATTAAAGCAGGTGCAAGAAAAGTTTTAATTTCTGCACCAGCAAAAAATGTAGACAGAACCATAGTGTATGGAGTAAATAATAAAGAATTATTAGATGTAGATAAAATTGTATCTAATGGCTCTTGTACAACAAACTGTCTTGCTCCGATCATCAAAACATTTGATAACTTCTTAAACATTCATTCAGGAATTATGACTACAATTCATAGCTATACTGGAGATCAACCAACGCTTGACAGGAGACACGAGGATTTGTATCGAGGTCGCGCTGCACAAATGAGTATGATTCCAACTACAACGGGAGCAGCGAAAGCGATAGGTCAAGTCATACCTAGTATGAAAGGAAAATTAGACGGTACTGCAATTCGGGTACCTACTCCAAACGTAAGTGCGATTGATCTTACAATGCAAGTTGATAAAGGAACACTGGATACTCTTGATATAAAAACTATAAATTACATGATCCGCGAAGCATCGGAAACATACATGAAAGGTGTCATATCATATGACGAACAGCCGAAGGTAAGTATCGACTTTAATCATACAGAAGAATCTTGCATTTTTGCACCACAACAAACTAAAGTTGTAGGCAATCTAGTGCGAGTATTTTGCTGGTATGATAACGAATGGGCATTTGCATGTAGAATGGCAGATGTTGCAAAACTAATGGAGAAAAGGCTTTAACACATGAAAGCATCTAAATTTACAAAAAAACTCACAAAAAAGGTTAGTAAAATGGAATTAGGAAACCCTATTATAACTACACTCTTAGGTTTAGTCATATTCTATATAGGACTTAAAATGTTTTCGGGCGGAATGAAATCCATGGGCAATATGGACCATCTTTCGTTTTTTACACATAGTCCCATATATATGTTTTTCGGAGGCATAATTATGACTCTGCTTTGGCAATCATCCTCATTATCAACCACAGCTATTATCGCATTAGTTGCTTCTGGAGCAGTGCCATTGCCAGCAGCAATCGCCGCTGTTCTAGGAGCCAACATTGGAACAACAGGAACAATCTGGCTTGCAGGAATGTTAGTGTCAGACGGAATGCCAAAAGGCGACACACTAAGAATAGCTATGGCGCATACCGGAGTCAACTTACTTATGGCTGTTGCATTGCTACCGTTTTGTGAGCCTATTGCCCGATGGCTATCAAGATTTTGATAAATATATATTCGATATAGCAAGAGAGTAGGAAAAATTTGTAAAATTAAGCTATTGCTATATACAAAAGAATATGTTATAATTACAATGATGTTAAAAACGGAGATTAAAAATGGCACTAAAACAAATTGACGGAGTTATCGCAGACGTTGAGACTGCCGTAAAGGCATCTGAATATATTGAAAAGCGTGATGATATTTTGAAGGATATGCATGACACAGTACAATTGCAATCTGAAATTGATACAATTACAGAAAATCATCTCGGTAATACAATTGATACGAATTTTAAGAGCAAATCGTTAAAACAAAAAGGTGGATATCGTTTTCACGGAGCAAATACTCAATTTAACCAAGTCTCTACAGTGACAACGAGGAAATCGTTTAGACGTAAGTTTCCCCTTGGAATTAGAATGGCGTAAAGGATAGATTATGTTAGATATGATGATTTCTTATGATATGGCTCTTGCTGTTACGGATTCAATTAGCAAGACAGAATTTAAGAAAATGGACACTGGAGAACGTCTTAAAGTTTTGAGATTTGTAGACGATGCTATCTCCTTGACATATGGAACCCGCGAAGATGTAAAAAAGAAACGTGTTCCGTTTGAGAAAAAATATAAAGAGTTAGATACAATTCATAACGAATTAAAGCAAAAAATGATAAATAATGGTTGACAACGTGGTAAAAGTGTGATACTTTAATTATAGAAAAAGAATCACTCTGTCTCGAAAGGACAATACCATGTCACAAATAAACTCATTTGACCTCATCTCCGATCTCCACAAAGATGCTCGTGGCTTTCGC
>Ga0070747_1000282_pt1 | contig 25938 bp, 22 predicted proteins | sample VirMetDEL_Mar_31_FD_77321 | JGI IMG/M metagenome (GOLD analysis project Ga0070747, IMG submission 77321) | Aqueous microbial communities from the Delaware River and Bay under freshwater to marine salinity gradient to study organic matter... | ecosystem: Environmental > Aquatic > Marine > Coastal... | reverse complement strand
GCATGAGTGCACCTGTCGTCATCATCGGCACCGGCCTGGCCGGTTACAACCTGGCCCGTGAGTTTCGCAAGCTCGACAGCGAAACCCCGCTGTTGCTGATTACCGCTGACGATGGGCGCTCTTATTCCAAGCCGATGCTCTCCACCGGCTTTGCCAAGAACAAGGATGCCGACGGGTTGAGCATGGCGGAGCCAGGCGCCATGGCCGAGCAGCTCAAAGCGGAAATTCGTACCCACACGCGGATCAGCGGCATTGACCCCGGCCACCAGCAGCTATGGATCGGCGAAGAGGCTGTGCCGTACCGCGATCTGGTGCTGGCCTGTGGCGCCGAGGTGATTCGCGTGCCGGTCGAAGGCGATGCCGACGATGCAATCTTCTCGATCAATGACTTGGAAGACTACGCGCGCTTTCGTACGGCGGCGGCCGGCAAACAGCGTGTTCTGTTGCTGGGCGTTGGGCTGATCGGCTGCGAGTTTGCCAATGACCTGACCCTGGGTGGCTATCAGGTCGAGCTGGTGGCGCCCTGTGAGCAGGTGATGCCCGGTTTGCTGCACCCAGCAGCGGCGGGGGCAGTACAAGCCGGGCTGGAAGGGCTTGGCGCGCGTTTTCACTTGGGGCCGGTGTTGGCCAGCCTGAACCATCAGGGCGATGCACTGCAGGCGCATCTGTCCGACGGCACGTTGATTGAGTGCGATCTGGTGCTCTCCGCCGTGGGTCTGCGTCCGCGTATCGAGCTGGCGGCTGCGGCCGGGCTGGCGGTCAATCGTGGGGTGGTGGTTGACCGCCAGCTGCGTACGTCACACACCAATATCTACGCGCTGGGCGATTGCGCCGAGGTCGATGGGATCAATCTGCTCTACGTCATGCCGTTGATGACCTGCGCGCGCGCGCTGGCGCAAACGTTGGCCGGTAATCCAGTAGCGGTGAGCTATGGCCCTATGCCGGTGACGGTAAAAACCCCGGTTTGCCCGCTGGTGGTGTCGCCACCACCGCGCGGCCTGCAAGGCGAGTGGCAGGTCGAAGGCAGCGGCGCCGACATCAAAGCGCTGTGCCATGACAGCAGCGGTGCGCTGCTCGGTTATGCACTTACCGGCACGGCTGTGCAGGATAAATTGGCTTTGAATAAGCGCTTGCCTGCACTTTTGGCGTGAATGGCAGCTGTTCTGTCTGATATGCCATAAAATTGCCCACTTTAACTGTAGGACAAGACTGGCGCAGGGCCCGATGGCATGCCATCCTCCCTCAGTCTGCCGCAGCCTAGAGCTGTTGCGGCGCCTTGGTACCTGCTCGCGCAGAGCAGCCCGGACACAACAACAAAAAACCGTAAAGAGGCATTTATGCGTAAACCGGAACTCGCCGCCGCCATCGCCGATAAGGCGGATCTGACTAAAGATCAGGCAAACCGTGTACTTAACGCGGTACTCGAAGAAATCACCAACGCACTGAACCGCAAGGACAGCGTCACCCTGGTGGGCTTCGGTACATTCGTGCAACGCCACCGCGGTGCTCGCACCGGGAAAAACCCGCAAACCGGCGAGCCGGTACAGATCAAGGCCAGCAACACCGTCGCTTTCAAACCGGGCAAGTCCCTGAAAGATGCAGTAAATTAAACTAGGTTTGTTTCATTTTCTGTGGATAAGTTATGCAAGGCCCCGTAAGTCGGGGCTTTGTGCTGTCTGGGCTAAGTAAAAATACCGAAACAATGTTTCATTTAATAGTCAAAAGAAAAAGTGAATGTATTGAAGCGCTCGCGTTTCATTATTGACGTCCATTTGCCCTGCCTATAGGCTTCCGTGCTCGTGAAAAAAGCGCGGTGTTTCATTTGGAAAACTCAATCTTTTCGCTCACTACCGTCGTCTTCGATAAATTGGGCGGTATAAAACTAAAGTTAGTAACTGAAAGTAGCCAGATCGATATATTTGCCGGCACGTACGCTTTGCAAAGATTCGACAATGGCTCGAAGCCAAACACCATAAGAGTTGATCAGAGTTCGATTTTGATCCTCTATCGGTTCTGTGAAATTCAAAAAATAAATTTGATTGAGCGCGTTGCAAATCTTAATCCTCTTACAATCGGGGAAATTGAAGCTTTCTCATCGTATTGCGGCTTTGCTCAACAGACTGGCGAACAAGTTAATCCAAATTGGTATGGTGCCCGCATGCGGGGCGCAAAAAAATTTGTAGACTACCTATGGCTGTTCTATGAGGGGCGATGTGCTCGAAAATTAGAACAACTTAAAATTGCTAAGCGTTCGTATGAGAGGATGACTGCCGGCTTCAAGTTGTATATGAAAGCGCCTTACAGGGGCGATAAAAAAGACAGGATTGGTCTTACTCCTGAGCTTCAGGCTAAGTTCATTGCCATTATTGATCCTAATGAGAGCAATAATTTAAATCCTTGGAAGATTTATAAGGTGCGATGGAGAAATTATATTCTCCTGCTTCTTTTGATGTTGGGCGGAAATCGTAAAGGTGAGACGTTGTTGTTGAAGTTGAACAACTTCCAGCTTACAGGGATGCGAAAGTATTACGATATCGTCAAGAATAAAGATGTTATTGATTATCCCCGCGCTGAGTCTCCTTCAGTTAAAACGCTCGGCCGGCAGGTAGTGTTACATGATCAGCTCGCCGCGCTGGTTGAACACTACATTGTGAATGTCAGAAAAGAATTCATCGGCTGGCAGTCAACAAGCTATGTCTTCTTGTCTTACCGGGATGGGCGTCCTCTTTCAGTGCAGACTCCTAATTCAATTCTTAATGAGCTAATTAAACAATATCCAGAGTTTGTGGGCCTTCTCAGCCCTCATCGTCTTCGAAATACATTCCATGATCTTTTGAATCAGGCGCTGGATAGAAAATTTAAAGGTGAAAGCGGTTTAAGTCGTAAGCTTTTAAAAGCACCTATTCAGGAAGCGGCAGGCGGCTGGGCTAAGAACAGTAATATGCCAGATCATTATGCTAAGGGATCGATACAAGTCAAAGTAGCTGAGTTACAAACTCTGCTTCAACAAGAAACCCTTAAGGCGTAATCGGCTAATTAAATGAATGGACTTCAGACTCAATGGGCGTTGGCTGCAAACGATGAGCTTTCAGATCTGTGGCCAGGAGGAGCTTTTGTAAAAAGTCGGCTTGGCTATGAAATCGAATTATTTGATGACCATGGGGACTTTCGATCTGTAATAAAATTGCCAGATGATACGGGCGAGTTTACTTATCTTAAATCACAGTATCTTAATCTTCTGGATGTTGAATTAAGAGAGGTTGCGAGGAGTTACCTGAGATATATCTTGGAGCGGTATCATGCTTCAACCGTTAGAATTAAATACAAATTTCTGGATTTGTTTGCCCGTGAAATTTCTAAAGGAGTTCATATCAACGACTTCTTAGACGGTCTCTCTGTGCTTGAAACTAAAGAGAAAGCAGCATGCATCTCTGCTTGTAAGGAGTTCTTGAATTTTCTATTGCTTTGCGGATATGAAGATCTTTCGTTAGAGTCATATGAGGAGTTTCATAAGCTCCGAAATTATTCAGGTAAAGTAAATTCGTATCTAGCTCTATTTGTAATGGATGAAGCCAGAGGCCCATTTACAAGAGAAGAAATTTCCGTGCTGTCGGATCAGGTTAATAACCAGCAACTTCCGTTAGAGTTTCGTTTGCTGTTAGATCTATGTTTATGTTTTGGATTGAGGCCGATACAAGTTTCTTTATTGAAAAGAAAAGATTTCATTAAAGATGGTAAAAGCGGATTAAAATATCTTAACGTGCCGCGCGTGAAGCAAAATTCGCGCAATAGGCGAGTTCAATTCAGCTCTCGAATACTTACGGAAAGAACTGCAGGTCTTATCCAGATCCACATGGATTCTACAAAATTACCTGATGGTATTAATCCCGCAGAGCTTCCACTTTTTATTAATTCAAATCCGATATATTTAGAAAGAGACGGCAATTCCTTAGGAAGTCACTACTGGGAAGATACAGAGCGGTTGTCAAGTGACTATTTTTCTGATGAGTCGAAGCGAGCCGTACTTTACCAAAAAACGAGTGGCAGAATTAATTATATTCTCTGGGGAAATGAACATAGGCTGCCATTTTCCCCTCGTACCGGAAAGCAATTCAATTTATGTGCATATAGATTTCGCTATACGGTTGGCACGCAAGCAGTAATGTCCGGCTGTTCCCCAGAAGAGCTTGCCGATTTACTAGATCACAATGATACAAATAGTATTAAACACTACTTCAGATTCACTCATGAGATGTGGGAAATTCTCGAAAATGCCACGTTGAGTCGCATTGAGCAGAAGCAATTTACAGCTGCTTGGATGAGAGAAGGAGACCTTGTAAATAATATATATAGTCACGTATGCGAGCCAAGAAATTTCAATGTTATAGGAAAGTGCGCGGCTCAATCAGTATGTTTCGAAGAACCTGCGGTAGCTTGCTATTCGTGTGACAGATTTTGCCCTAATAAAGACGTTACAGCCCATGAAAGTGCTTTGGAGGGTTTGGTAGAGCGAAAAGAGCACTTGCTAGCGGTCAGTACCGCTAATGTAGTTTCAGTTATTGATCAGGCAATAGCTGGTTGCCGTGCTGCAATTGCCTACTCTGAAGGGCAGGATGTAGTTCTAATTAATGTTAAGGAAATCTGAGTGCAAAATACAATGGCACAGGATATTTTGCATGAGGAGCTTCGGATTAAGCTTAGCCGCCTTGCCAGCCAAGCCGAGGGGAGATTCTCCAAACTCAGTTGTTTCAATGGGTCAAAGTGGGAGGATCTCTCCTGGTTATATAACGGAAGGCATAATGTTTATTTGCTGGCTCGTGGCGAAACTAATGCAGAGTTAATGCTGCTCAATAAGGTCTTCTTGGTAAGTTATCTCTGGGACAGAAGGGCTGACCACAAGGTCGTATCAGCCGGTCGCGTTATGGACTTATCGGCTGCTGTTAAGTATATGGCTGCTCAGGGTGTAGTAAACCTTAGAGAGCTTGATCAGTCTTCCTACATGACGACGTTTAAATACATTCAAGCACGCTATAAATCACCTGCTGGTGCATGTAGGGTGCTAAATTATTTTATCAAATTCATCTTTGACTCTTCCCTTGTTGTTAGCAATTTTGACCTCATCGGTACGCAGGATCTACAAGAAAAAGATAAGTATGGCCGTGTTGCCATTGAAGATAAGCTGCCACTTCCTGAGTTGGTCAAAGCAATCATTGCGTTGAAGTGGGCAGTGCAAGAGCAGTGGGATGGCAGCTTTCGTGCCCAGATGGATATGTTGTCGGTTCTGACTCAAGCATTTCAATATGGATTAGGCCTAAGAATCGGGGAGGTTCTGCGGTTACCTAAGAACTGCTTAGTTACAATAAACGGTGAGTTATATTGTCGAGTATGGACAGAAAAAGGTGCGGAGCCAATCGCTAGGTATGTCCCTACTATCTGGAGAGCCGCCCTCTGTGAAGCGGTTCTCCGAATTGATGCCATTTGCGAACCCTACAGGAAAAGGGCTTTGAGCATTGAAGATGGTTCCTATGCCGAGACTCTCGATTATCGCTTTCAGGGAAGAATAGAGGCAATTGATCGGCATGTTGAGTCTGCACTAGACTGTCTATCTAAGAAAATAGAGTCTAATGTTTCAGCGTCTGAAAAACAGTTGCGCCTCCTGAAGTATCTACCGGATGAAGAACTTGTTGAGCTCAAGAATTTGCGTGAGTACTTACCATTTGCCTCAAATTCACACGACTCAACTTCACTCCTAAAGTTCTACAAAAAAAACGGCTTTAAGATAATTTCAAAATCACTCGGAAAGGTAAAGTGCGTTTATTATGTCCGAGGATTTGATGTTAAGCAGCGACTTGCTCAATTGATAGAATTTCGTCGTAATATTGTTTTATATTCTGAGTTTTTTGAGGTGCTCCATAAACGACCACCTGTAGGAAGTCGGTCTAAGGATGTACACGCTCTAAAAGATAGGTTGCAGTCGCAAAGCCTGGCTTCTTTGGAAGCCTTTGTCTTGACGGGGGAGTCGTGTCTTTATGGTGCGAGGATAGTATATCTTAGTCGTGACGATGCAGTTGCCGCAATAAGATATATTGTCAGTGGTGGGTATAATTATCGCGCTTACATTCCTATATTAGATGCTGAGGAGCTTTATCCAGAGCTGTTCAACCAGAAGACCATGACCTACATTGCTAATGCAAATGCAGCTGGGTTCTACTCGTTTCTTAGAGTTTCGGAAGAACGAATCAATTTTTATAGGTCGGTCGCGAAAAGCAATAGAGTTAAGTATTCTGCCGTATCTGGGTTCTTGGTTGAACAGGCCAGCATTAAAAGTGCCGTCGTAGATGCTTTTGTATCAGTTAATACGAAAGTTAAGTCAGAGCTAGTCCAGGGAATTAAAGAGGAGCTTCTAGCGGATGGAGTAGAGATTGGTTCGGCTACATTTGGGATTAATCAAAAAGTCTCTGATTATTTATTTGTTGTCCCAAGTAATCTTGGCGATGTGTATAACGAACACATTCCATCTATCCTAGGCTATTTTTCTGTTCTATATGCGATAAAACCAGCTAAGCAGGGGCAGTCAGCGTTTGTCCGTTACGGTGTTGTAGCCAATGAAGAGATTGTAAGTACGTTTCAGACTCACAAGGGACGACATTGGCAAACTAATTCACTTTTTCGGGCCGGCTTGGCTGCAAGTATTGTGAATAAGTGGATGGGAAGATCTGATAGTCAAGGTGATCATTACGATCATCAGACTGCTAAAGAACGTGCTGAGAAAGTCGGTGAGCTTATGCTTTCTGAACAGTCCCGATTTATTGGTGATTTGGCAAATAAGGTCAAAGTTTGGACTGACAACAATATCCCGACCCAGAATGTGCAAACATTTTTGACTGATATGCTGCAAACCGTACATTATGGTCCGCTTGGGCATTGTTTTCGTGATATTAATTTGAAGCCCTGCGAGTTTCATCTGAAGTGCCTGACCGGTAATTCAGGAAAAGGCTGTAGAGAGTTTGTTGTAGATATTTTAGATCCAGTTCAAATAAAGCAAATCGAATCTGAGCGTAATAGATCTGAAATTGAATTGGCACGTCTGTTCGAGGCCTTGAACAGACCCGGTATCCCGGTAGAGTCTGTTGAAATGCATATTGAACACCAAATGGCAATTTTTAGAAATGCTTCTTATATATTAGAACACTCAGATGTAGTGCTTAGCGACATTCAAGTTGAGCAAAGTAAAGACTATCAGCCATTTAGGATAGAGGGCTCTGTTCCAAGTGATTGCGTATTTCAATGTGGAGCAGCTTGACTGTGACTATTTCTACTGAACAATGGGATAAAGCTTTCTCGGTCTTGCAACAATTTGAAAGACAGCTAATAGATCCTTCTAACTTTGGATGGAAGTATATTACCGGTAAATCTGGCGTGTCTAAGCCTACCCTTTGGCGAAACAAGGAATTTGAAAAAGAGTTCCAGCGTATCAAGGAGGTTGTCAAAAGTTATGCTCGAGGCGAGAAACAGTTCGATCAAGAGGTTTCACTGAAAGCGGCAAGAGATCGCGATCGTGATCACCAGATCGAAGTGCTCAAGGCACAGGTCCAGGAGTTGACGAGGCAACTAAATAGGGAGCGCGAAAGACTCATATACGCTTCTATGATTGCTCGCCGTAAGAACATCGACCCTGCGGAGTTCTTAGATGAGAGCCCAGTGTTTCGTAAACCTGCCAAAGCCGGCTCGGTGGTCAAGTTGCCGTCAAAGGGGCGCTAGCCAAGTCGGGTGCCATCAACTGGCTTTGTACTGGCATTTAAGGCCAAATAGCTCTTGCTGTACTTTTGCTCCGCGGCCAGCCCCTCAATGCCACCCTGTCCTCGAAACCGATGGGGTTGAGCTGCTCATCTCGGTCGAAGCGGCGCATAACGAACTACTTGGCGTTGGCGGAGAGATAGAGTTCCGGCATCGCAATTCCCGCCGTCCTTGCCGCGGACATACAACGGTACTCGTTTACCGCCAACCTCGATAACTCCTCCTGGCCGCCCTTGATGATCAGGCCAGAGGTTTTCGAGGCGAGACCTGGCACATAGCAGGCTGCCAACCACATAAGTAACCCGAAAATACTGGCCACAATCGGCGGAGGTATCCTGTTTTCCAGTGCTCGCGTAAAAACTCCCGATTAAGCAGCCATGACTTTTGCGCCAGTCGCTATGTTTAGCGCACTTTTTGCAGTTCGCTCTGCACCAGTTCTAGCAGCGGCTCAGGGCCGAACTTTGTCAGCAGCTTGCCGTTGACGAAGAAGGTGGGCGTACCTTGAATTCCGACTTTCTTAACGTCCGCTGCGTCTTTGGCCAGGATCGCGTCGATTTCGGGCGAGTTCATCGTTGCGCGGGCCTTCTCGACATCCAGGCCAACTGCAGCGGCGGCCTCCCAGGCTTTCTGTGCTTGCGCGTCGTCATGCCACAGAGGTTGGGCCTCCAGCACGGCTGCCAGCACAGGTTCGTAAAGCCCCTGCATGCGCGCCGTCTCCAGCAAGCGCACGGCCTCTTCCGAACCTTTGTGGAACAGTACATAGCGCACGACCAGGCGCACGTCCTGCGGGTATTGCGCCATGATTTGCTTTACGTAGGGGAAGAGCGCCCGGCAGCTCTCACACGAAGGGTCGAAGAACTCGACGATGGTGACCGGGGCGTTGATCGGCCCAAGGGTTGGCGAGTGGAAACGCACCAATGAGCTGCTCGCCTGTGTGACTGCCTGAGTCTCCTGGGGCGCGGAAAAACGCTGGTAGAGCACTGCCGCAGCGACAAAGCTGGCAATGGTTACAGCGCTGATGGTCAGCACGAGGGCGCGTCTATTCATACAAGGGGTCTCCGGCGAATCAGGACAAGAAGCAGGACGATGGCGGTGAAGGCCGCCAGGGAAAGCAGCGGCAGCGGCACGCTGCCGAAAATCAGCATGTCGGCCCCGGAACAGGAGGTTCCGGCGCTACACGGTTTTAGATCTTCCGGGATCACCCCTACAAACAGCAGGCAATGATACAGGGCAATCACCCAGCCGATAACAGCCAGGGGCAAGGCGTACAGCCAAACGGAGAAGTCGGCGCGGTAGCAGGCGATAGTCAGCATCACCGCCAGCGGAAACATGAAAATGCGCTGAAACCAGCACAGTACGCATGGGGTTTTGCCCATGACTTCGCCGATAAACAAGGCAGCTAGGGTCGCGGCCACCGCCAGCAGCCACGCGGCGAGCAGCAAACCCCAGGGGTTAGCGGAGGGGGCTATCTGACGTCTCATCGTTATCTACTCGCCCTTTTTCCTAAAATTGGGATGGCACGTTAGCGGGCCCGCAGCAGCTGTCGATTGGCTTTGTGTTACAGCATGCGTCTTGTTCAGGCACCGGTCGATTCGGTTGGCGTTGCAACCAGCGGGGCACAGCAACTATCGAGTTGGGCGGTTCATCTTGATGACGAAGCTCCCATTAAGGCTGGGGCTGGCAACTACAACGTGAATCGCGCCGGGGGTTTGTAAATACTTTCCGCGCTCTTCTAAGGCGATGGTCAATGACGGTGGCTTTTCCCAACATGGGTGTGCCCGTCATCCGGAAGCGCACTGACTCCGCCAGTGGTGTTCAGGCGCTGGAGGATTCCGCACTCGTCTACGCCCCGCTCAGAGGCGCAGCGGTGGCGCAACTCAACCAGCTGTTGTTGCAGCGCCAACAGGCTGGTCACGCGTGCTTGCACATGCTCAATGTGCTCATCCACTAAGCTATTTACACCCTCACAGTTTTCCTCTGGCCGATCCATCAGCGCCAGCAAACTTCTGATCTCGTCCAGGGTCATGTCCAGCGTTCGGCAGTTGCGAATGAACGTAAGCCGCTCAAGGTGCTCACTGCTGTACAGGCGGTAGTTACCCTCGCTGCGAGCCGGAGCCGGCAACAGCCCCTCGCGCTCGTAATAGCGAACCGTTTCAACCTGGCAATCGGCAAGCTTGGCCAGCTCTCCAATTTTCATGAAATACCTCTTCGACAAACGCTTGACCCTGTAGTGGCTTCAGGGTGTTCACTCTGTACAACTGATCAATGAGGATACCCCCATGGCTGGCTGCTGCGGTGACGAACAAAAACCTGAAGCGATTGCAAAGGATGTCTGCTGTGACTCCACGGAAGCAAGTAAGTGTTCCGCCACAGGTGCCACAGCGGTAAGTCCCGTAGCCGGCTCGAGGCTCAGCAGCTTCCGTATTGAGAAAATGGACTGCCCCACTGAACAGACACTGATTCAGGACAAGCTGAGCAAGCTGGCTGGCGTAGACAAGCTCGATTTCAATCTGATCAATCGCGTTCTTGGGGTATGGCACAGCTTGCCGTCGACCGTTCTTATTGAGGCGGCGATCTCGTCCCTGGGTATGCAGGCAGAACCGCTCTCTGCTGAAGGTCAAGCCCGCATCAAAATCGAACAGATGGACTGCCCAACGGAAGAAAAGCTGATCCGCGACAAGCTCTCCTCAGTGCCCGGCATCAGCGCGCTGGAGTTCAACCTGCTGCAACGCGTACTGACGTTTAGCCACACAGCAGAAGCATTGCCAGCAGCACTGGCCGCGATTCGCGACCTTGGTTTCACGCCAGTGGTTGAGGATTCAGCAACAGCAAACGATGAAGCGCAAGCAGCGCCGCGCAAGAAGGCTTGGTGGCCTTTGGCGCTATCAGGCGTGGCTGCTGTATCGGCTGAAGTGCTGCACTTCGCCGAGCTTGCTCCTGAGTGGGTTGTGGCCGGCGTGGCATTGCTGGCCATTCTGCTGTGCGGCCTGACGACCTATAAAAAGGGCTGGATCGCCCTGAAAAATCGTAACCTGAACATTAATGCGCTAATGAGCATCGCGGTTACCGGTGCGGTGCTGATAGGGCAGTGGCCGGAAGCCGCCATGGTCATGTTCCTCTTTTCTGTCGCCGAGCTGATCGAGGCGAAGTCGTTGGATCGGGCGCGCAATGCCATCCGTGGCCTGATGGATCTGACTCCAGAGCGCGCCACGGTGCAGCAGGCCGACGGCTCATGGCTTGAAGTTGAGGTTAAAACCATCGCCATAGGCGCATTGGTCAGGGTTCGACCGGGCGAGAGGATCGGCCTCGATGGCGAGGTGACTTCCGGCAACTCCACCATCAACCAGGCACCGATCACAGGGGAAAGCCTGCCCGTAGAGAAAACCATAGGCGACCCGGTTTTTGCTGGAACCATCAATGAAGCCGGCTCGTTGGAATACCGCGTTGTGGCCGCCGCAGCCAACACCACGCTGGCCCGCATCATTCACGCCGTCGAAGAGGCGCAGGGTTCACGTGCGCCAACCCAACGCTTTGTCGATCAATTCGCCAAGGTATACACCCCCGTCGTATTCCTTTTCGCCCTGGCTGTCGCCATCGTGCCACCGCTGTTTATGGCCGCACCGTGGTACGACTGGATCTATCGCGCCCTGGTGCTGCTGGTTGTCGCCTGTCCTTGCGCCTTGGTCATCTCGACGCCCGTCACCATTGTCAGTGGCCTGGCAGCGGCGGCGCGTAAAGGCATCCTGGTCAAAGGTGGCGTCTATCTGGAAATCGGCGGCAAGCTTGGCTTTCTGGCACTCGACAAGACTGGAACCATTACCCATGGCAAACCTGCGCAGACTGACTACATGCCGCTGGTTGAACAGGACTCAGAACTCTACCGTACTCATGCTGCCAGCCTCGCCAGTCGCTCTGACCACCCGGTTTCGCAGGCAATAGCCAAGCATGCCACTGAGAATGGCCTGACGTTTGCTGCCGTTGAGGGGTTCGAAGCCCTACTGGGTCGAGGTGTTCGAGGCACCATCGAAGGCATAGATTTTCACCTGGGTAACCACCGCCTGGTGGAAGAGCTTGGCCTCTGCTCATCCGAGCTGGAAGCGACGCTGGAGCGTCTTGAACGCCAAGGTAAAACAGTGGTGGTGCTGTGCAATCCGCAGCGTGCCATTGCCCTGTTCGCCGTTGCCGATACCGTCAAGGACTCCAGCCGCCAGGCAATTGAGGAGCTTCACGCGCTTGGCGTGAAGACCACAATGCTGACCGGCGATAACCCGCACACCGCAGATGCGATTGCACAGCAGGTAGGCATCGACGAGGCACGCGGCAACCTTCTACCAGTCGACAAATTGCAGGCCATTGAAGCATTGCAGGCACGCGGCTACGTTGTAGGGATGGTCGGTGATGGCATCAACGATGCGCCTGCGTTGGCGAAGTCCGAAATCGGCTTTGCCATGGCCGCCGCCGGCACGGACACGGCCATCGAAACTGCGGATGTAGCCTTGATGGATGACGACCTGCGCAAGATCCCGGCCTTCATCCGCCTGTCCCAACAGACCGCCGTCATCCTCAAGCAGAACATCGTGCTGGCGTTAGGGATCAAGGCCCTGTTTCTCGCCATTACCCTAACGGGGCAGGCGACGATGTGGATGGCCGTCTTTGCCGACATGGGTGTCAGTCTGCTGGTGGTGTTCAACGGCCTGCGCCTGCTTAAAAAGTAGGGTTGGAGGATTGAAGATGAAAGCAGCATTGCAACTCGCAATTGAACAAGCCTTTCAGCAGGCCCGGCAGGCCATGCAGGAACAGCGCAGTACAGATGCCTTTCAATGGCTGGAGCGCGCGCACATCCTGACCCAACGCCAACCTTTGCTGCATGCCAGGTCACACTGGCTGATGCTCACGCTCGGCTGGCAAATTGGCGATTATCGCGAGGTGGCGGGGCAACTACCGCGCATTGTCGCGGCCCTGCTGTTGTCCAAAATTTGGGTGCCCATCGGCAATACAGGCCGTTCTAGGATTAGTGCTTTCAAGCCCATGCTAATTTCTCAGGAGTTGCAGCGACTTCTCCAAGGTGGAGAACAATGAAGTCACCTCCTAAAATGGCAGTCTTTATAACTTCCTGGCTATGGTGGACGCTAGCGCTGGCCATTGCCTCGGCCGACCAAGCGCTCAAGAGCGCAATTGCGGGTTCGCTGCCGGTCGGCACCGTTATTCCGCTGGCCCCGTTCTTCAATCTGGTTCATTTCTGGAATACCGGTGCAGCGTTCAGCTTCCTGGCTGACGCGGGTGGTTGGCAGCGTTACTTTTTCATCGTCATAGCCTTGGTCATTTCGATGGTGCTGGCTCTGATATTGCGTGAACCCAGAGCCAACAGCGAAGCCCTAGGCTATAGCCTCATCTTAGGCGGTGCCGTTGGCAATCTGATTGATCGATCCTTGCGAGGCCATGTAATCGACTACCTGGATTTTTACTGGCAGTCCTGGCATTGGCCTGCGTTTAACCTGGCGGATATCGGTATCGTCGGTGGTGCCGCCATGTTGATCCTGAGCAGTTTACTGAGCCCGAAAACGGAAGCCGGCCGAGCCATAGAATGAAAGGCTTGCCCTCAACGGACACGGTGCGCTGGGCAGGCCATGCCTGGGTGGGGCCTGACATCGGTATCTTTCATGGCCGTGCCGGCCAGCAGGATTGGCACCACCATCAGGCGCATCAGATTTCAGTGGGTCTCGATTCACCTGTAGTGGTTGTAACGTCGCAGGGCATTCAAACAGGATCAGCCGTCTTCATCCCGGCCGGCCTGCAGCCAACCGAGCGCTATCGGTCTGTCTGGATGCACTGTCCCGATGGGCTGGCGGCCCTTCTCGTTAATAATTCGGTCTGATCAAGACTGGAATCCTCACGACCTATTCGTCGTATTTTGTTGAAAATTCGCATTGAAATGTCGTTTTAAGACAACTTTTATTGCCGTCTTGTGGAGATTACAGAATTGTAATTTTCCAATCATCTTCAAGTTATCTTCGGCTTGCAAGGATAGGGCCTACCTCCCCAAAGGCGCTGAGCGCTTGAGGGTGCAATACCGATAAGAACGCCATGGCGAAAACTAGACTAATAACTGCCAATATAAAGGAGCAATAAATGCTTAATAAAACCAAACTATCCCTTGCAGTATTTTCGGCGATTGTCAGTGCAGCTCCGCTCATGGCGGCCGCAGAAGAGCAAGCCGAAGGTTTTGTAGAAGGTAGCAGTTTCAATATTCTCAACCGTAACTTCTACATGAACCGTGACTTTCGTAAAGGTCAGTCGAGCAACACTGACAATGGTTATACTGAAGCCTGGGCACACGGGATCATTGGCCAGTTCGAGTCGGGCTTTACCCAAGGCACCGTAGGTTTCGGTATTGATGCCTTCGCCATGCTCGGCCTTAAACTGGATACCGGGGATGGTCGATATGGCCCAGGTGGTACTGTTAATCTGCTGCCTGTAAATAGTGATGGTGAAGCTGAAGACAATTACTCCAAAGTGGGTGGTGCAGTAAAAGCCCGGCTATTCGATACTGTTGTCAAAGTGGGTGATGTGTTCCCCATGACGCCAGTAGTTCACTACGGTGACTCCCGCCTGCTACCGGAAAGCTTTCGCGGCGTTACGGTTGAGAACACCAGCTTTGATGGTTTGACCCTTCAGGGTGGTCGCCTGCATGCCATGAGCCAGCCGCAGGTCAGCACCATGCGTGATGAATTCGCAACCTTCTATGCGGGCTCTGTCGCGTCGCCATGGGTTGCCTATTTCGGCGGTGACTATTCGCTGAATGACAACCTGAGCTTTAGTCTCTATAGCAGCCAACTCAAGGATGCTTGGAAGCAGCACTATGCCGGTACGTCCTTCACCTACCCGCTGACCGACAGTGTTTCCTTGTTCGGTGGTTTGAACTACTACAAAGCTGTCGATGACGGCCAACAGCTGCTGGGTGAGTTCAATAACGACATTTACAGCGGCAAAGTGGGTGTGCAGTTCGGTGCACACAGCATTGCCTTGTCGCACCAGCGTAACAACGGCGACGACGATTTCGACTACCTGCGCCAGTCTGATTCCATCTTCCTCGACAACTCGATTCAGTACAGCGACTTCAATTCGCCGAAAGAGAAGTCTTGGATGCTGCGCTACGACCTGGATATGGCCAGCTATGGCGTTCCTGGACTGACCTTCATGACGCGCTATGCGCTGGGTACAGATGCGGACTACTCCGACGCCAACAATGTGTATATGCGTCGTGATGCCGATGGCAACCCGCTGACCGATCAAAAGCGCTGGGAGCGCAACATCGAAGCCAAGTACGTCGTACAAACTGGCTCGCTGAAAGACATGTCCTTCCGCGTTCGCCAGATGACTACCCGCGCAACAGATTACGAGTCGGATCTGGACGAGGTTCGTCTGATCGTCGAATACCCACTGAGCGTGCTCTAAAAATGGATGGGCGGGCGGGCTCTAAAAGCCCTGCCCGCTCATGCATAACAAGTGGACAGTTATTAGATATCAAGAATGTAATGTTGAGCTCACGCTGCTGTTAGCTTCACCCCCGTAGAATTCACTCGAACTTGCAGAAATTGTCCAAGAATCTCGACAAGCTATTAATTGAATTTTACGAGGCCTGCATTATGAAGATGTTGAAAGCCCTAGTTATTGGATCGGTACTTCTTATCAGCTATACACAGGCTTATGCAGAAGATGGCTATGACCGCTCAATCAACGCTCAGGCAAAGTTCCGAGCAGATCAAAAACGAATTCACGGAACTGAGCCCGCTGCCAAATCGGCGGACGAGTCAAAGGTTAAGACCAACAGCCAATATCGGACAAACTCCGATACTAAAAATGATAGCAAGGCTGACTAACTGCTCACTTCCGAACGATGTTCACCTCTAGAAGCTCCCGAGCTCCTTTGGAAAGAGGTGTACCCTAAGCGCCCTTCGGGGCGCTTTTTTTATTTAATATTTAATAATAAAAAAGATTCACTGGATATTTAAACCTCCAAGCTAAACAACTAACTCTACTCTTCCGCAAATCATTCATATCTGCAAGAAGCCATCGCTGTCAGCGTGTAGCAAGAAGGGAAAAATGATACCGGTGAAGGCCTTTAGATTTATCTGCCTGATATCTGCAAAGGCCCCCGGCTATCACCCGATGCTAGAACTCGGTGTCATTTGAATACCGCGACCATGCACCGTCAGCAGATACCCATTCAATAGCCAGACGCCGTGCCCATCTCAATTTTTCATGATTCAGGCCATCTAAGAGTATCGCCACGCTCTCTGCTACCTAATGTAGGCTGACGTTTTCCTCCTTGAGGATGCTATGAGTAGGGATGCGCTTGAACAAAACCAGATACCGATCTATTTCGTTGCGGTCATTGCAGCGGCAATCGGTGGGTTGATAGCTCCTGCAGCTGCGCAGAGCCTAACGCATTAGTGACCCCGACTATCGCCGTGCTGATGTACGCGATGTTCCTGCAAATCCCCTTTCTTGATTTCCGCGAGAGTCTTAGCAACAAGCGCTTCATGTCTGCCTTGCTTATCGTCAATTTTGTACTGATTCCACTGTTGGTGAGGGCACTGACCAGAGGGCTCGCGGAACACCGGGCAGTACTAATCGGCGCTCTTCTGGTTTTGCTCACTCCGTGTATCGACTACGTGGTGGTCTTTACTCACATTGGCAAAGGCGACTCGCGCGCGGTCCTTGCGGCAACCCCTATCCTCTTGCTGTTGCAACTTGTGCTGTTACCTGTGAATTGGCTTTCATGCTAGGGGAGCAATCCCAAGTCGTTATCTCGATAGCCCCTTTCGCTGAAGCCTTTCTCGCACTGATTGTCGTGCCTTTATTGCTCGCGGTGGCTACAGCGGCCTTGGCTAAGCGCTCGCGGATCGTAGGTAGCTGGAACACCGTATGGGCATGGATGCCAGTCCCTGCGATGGCGGCAGTTCTCATTGCGGTGGTTGGGTCGCAAATCTCGCCGGTGGTACGTGATATCGACCAGCTTTTACCGGTGATCCCGGTGTATATCGGTTTCATGTTTTTGGCCCCCGTAGTGGGCGCACTCGCTTCAAAAGCTTATAAACTGCCCGCCTCGACGGCGAGAGCGGTAACTTTCAGTACCTCCACACGGAACTCGTTGGTGGTTCTTCCGCTGGCCCTGGCATTGCCTGCAGAAATACGAGAGCTTGCAGCCGCAGTGGTCATCACCCAGACGCTGGTTGAGTTGGTGGGTGAGCTTGTCTACATCCGGGCAGTGCCGATTCTCATTTGGCGTAAAAAAAGCCGCTGAGGACGTTACAGGCACAGTCATCGCCCACATCGAGCGGTATTTACGGTAAGCAAAAAGCCCCGCTCAAGAGCGGGGCTTTTCAGTTGCACACGAATAGCGCTGTGAACTTAACGCTTGCGATGAGCTAAGCGGTAGAGCAATGGCAAAACCAGCAGCGTCAGCGCCGTTGATGACAAGATTCCGCCAATCACCACCGTCGCCAGAGGCCGCTGAACCTCAGCACCCGTACCGATTGCAGTGGCCATTGGAATAAAGCCCAGAGACGCCACCAAAGCTGTCATCAGCACCGGACGCAAACGAGTCAACGCGCCTTCACGAATAGCCTCGTCCAGCCCCATGCCGTTCTCACGCAAACTGCGAATGAAAGAAATCATTACCAGGCCGTTGAGCACCGCCACACCCGACAACGCAATGAAACCCACGCCGGCAGAGATCGAGAGCGGAATATCACGCAGCCACAAGGCCATGATCCCGCCGGTCAGCGCGAAGGGCACGCCGGTGAACACCAGCAGGCCATCTTTAACATTGCCGAACATCATGAAAAGTAGCGTGAACACCAGCAGCAACGAGACCGGTACGACAATCTGCAGGCGTTTGGACGCCGACTGAAGCTGCTCGAAGGTGCCGCCCCAGGTCGTCCAGTAACCTGTCGGGATGCTTACCGCTTGGGCGATTTTGCTCTCGGCCTCGGCGACAAAAGAGCCGATATCGCGACCACGAACGTTAGCGGTGACCACCACGCGGCGCTTGCCACTTTCACGGCTGATCTGGTTCGGCCCCGGTGCGGAAACCACGCTCGCCACATCAGCCAAGCGCACAAACCCTGGACCATCCAGCCCATCGCCACTGCTCAAGCGAATGGGCAGCTGTTGAATTTTATCGACATCATTGCGCCATTCGTCAGCAAGACGAACCTGGATATCGAAACGACGATCACCTTCAAACAGCGCTCCAGCTTCACGGCCGCCGATGGCTGTGGAGATAGCGTCTTGGATTTCCGAGACATTCAAACCAAATCGTGCGGCTTTCTCACGGTCGATTTGCACGCTGAGCATCGGCAGTCCTGTGGTCTGTTCGACCTTCACATCGGCTGAACCCGGAATGCCCTCCAGCACCTCAGCAATTTGCTCGGCGGTCTCGTTCATCACATCCATGTCGTCGCCAAACACTTTTACCGCGACGTCACTGCGTACGCCGGAGATCAGCTCGTTGAAGCGCATCTGTATAGGCTGGGTAAACTCGTAGTTGTTGCCGGAAACCTGCTCGACCGCCTCCTGCATCGCTGCAACCAGATCGGCTTTGCTGCGATCAGGATCAGGCCATTGGTCACGGGGCTTGAGCATGACAAAGTTATCCGCCACGTTCGGCGGCATTGGATCGGTTGCAACTTCAGCGGTTCCAAGCTTGGCGAATACCGTATCAACCTCGGCAAAGGATTTGATCCGTTGTTCGAGTTGCACCTGCATTTCAATTGCCTGCGAGAGGCTGGTACCTGGGATGCGCATGGCATGCAGAGCGATATCGCCTTCATCCAGACTTGGTACGAACTCGCTACCCATCCGCGAAGCAGCCAAGCCCGACAACACCATCATGACTGCCGCAATAGTCAACACCAACGGTTTGCTGACCATGACCCAATCCAGCAACGGCGCATAGCCTTGCTTGACCCAGGTCATCAGCCGGTTTTCTTTTTCACTGACGTTGCCATTGAGGAAGAGTGCAACAGCTGCCGGGACGAACGTCACCGAGAGGATCATGGCCCCGAACAGGGCTGCCACCACCGTGAACGCCATCGGGTGGAACATCTTGCCTTCCACGCCGGTCAGCGCAAATATCGGCAGGTACACCACCATAATGATCAGTTGGCCAAACAGCAGTGGACGACGCGCCTCCTTCGAAGCCGCGAACACCTCATGGAAGCGCTCGTTACGGGTCAGCGTTCGGCCTGCTGCGGCCTGGGCGTGAGCCAAGCGACGCACGCAGTTCTCTACGATCACCACGGCACCATCGATGATGATGCCGAAATCGAGTGCGCCAAGGCTCATCAGGTTCGCGCTGACCTTGTTGCTGACCATGCCCGTAAAGGTGAACAGCATCGACAGCGGAATCACCATTGCTGTGATGAGCGCTGCACGGATGTTACCCAGGAACAGGAACAGGATAGCGATAACCAGCAGAGCGCCTTCGATCAGGTTCTTCTTCACCGTATTGATGGCTTTATCGACCAATACGGTGCGGTCATAGACCGTCTTCGCTATGACTCCTTTCGGCAGGTTGCGATTGATCTCCTTTATGCGCTGGTCGACAGCCTGCGATACATAGCGGCTGTTCTCACCAATCAACATAAAGGCGGTGCCGAGCACCACCTCCTGACCGTTTTCGGTGGCAGCACCGGTACGCAGTTCTTTACCCAGCCCAACTTCAGCCACATCACCGATACGGACAGGAACACCATCGGTGTTCTTGATGATGATGTTGGCGATGTCAGCGATATTGCCAACCTGCCCAGGGGCGCGGATCAGGAACTGCTCGCCGCTGCGTTCAATGTAGCCCGCACCAACGTTGGCATTATTGCTCTCCAACGCAACCACAATGTCCTGCAGGCTGAGGCCATGTGCGACCAGGCGCTCCGGTATGGGTGAAACCTGGAACTCCTTGGCATAGCCACCAATGGTGTTGATCTCAGTAACACCTTTGACGGTTCGCAGTTGCGGTTTTACGACCCAGTCCTGAATCTCACGCAGATCCATCGGTGTATAGGCGCTGCCATCCGGCTTCTTCGCGCCGTCTTCTGCTTCGATGGTCCACATGTAGATCTCGCCCAGGCCTGAGGCGATGGGCCCCATGCTCGGCGACAGATCACTGGGAAGGTTGCCACGCGCTTCCTGTATCCGTTCATTCACCAGCTGACGTGCGAAGTAGATGTCCGTACCGTCTTCAAAGATGACGGTGACCTGCGACAACCCGTAACGTGAGATGGAGCGCGTTTCCTGCAAGTTGGGGAGGCCAGCCATGACCGTTTCAATTGGGAAGGTCACACGTTGTTCGGTCTCCAACGGCGAATAGCCCTTGGCCTCGGTATTAATCTGCACCTGCACGTTGGTGATATCGGGAACCGCATCAATCGGCAGTTTCTGGTAGCTGTAAACACCCAACGCGGCCATGCCGAGAACAGCCAGCAAAACCAGCCAGCGCTGATCGATGGCGAAGCGAATTAATCGTTCGTACATATCAATTTTCCCTAAAGCGCAGCATCACCGCGCTCTCCAGTACGGATGCGCAATGTGTCGGTCAACGGGGCTACGGCGACGATTCCGTCACCAGGTACACCGGTGTGGGCAGCCTTCTCAATGGCCTGGACGATCTCATCGGCAATCTCGTCGGAACAGAACGCCAGCAGCACGAGGTGCTGATGGGCGTCTGGATTCCATTCGTCTGCGATATATCCATGATCCTTACCGTGACCACGCGGATGGCCATGGGCAGACAGGATGGTGAATCCTGGTAGATGCGGCAGTGCGTGCAGCGCTTGCTCGACGGCCTCAAGCCGGATCGGGCGAAAAATAGCTGTAACTTGTTTCATGGCTCGACTCCGGGTTAGTGGTCATGGCTCGCGCCGGCTTTGCCAAGCTCAGCCTTGATCAGGAAGCTGTTCTTCAGTACGTAACGATCACCCACCTGCAGACCCGAGATAACCTCGACGAAGCGGCCGTCGGACTTACCCAGTTCAAGAGGCCGAGCTTCCAACTCGTTATCGAAGCGGCCGAACACTACTTGCCAGTCGCGAACGGTCTGGATCGCTTCGACCGCCACGGCAACAGGCACGTCGTTCTCCTCAGCAACCACTTCGACCGTTACCGGTAAACCGGGACGCCATAGCCGATCCGGGTTAGCGAGCACGATACGGGCAGTCGCCGAGCGGGTTTGTGCCCCAACCAGAGCGCTGACATACGAAATGCTGCCCTCAGCCTTGGCGGCGAATGCGCTGGAGCTCACGACAACTTTTTGTCCTTCGGCAATTACGCCCAGATCCTTCGCCGCGACGGTCGAATCCACCCACACCGTCGACAAGTCCGAAACGGTAAATACCGCAGAGTCCTCTTTGAGTACTTCACCAACCGAGATGCTTTTGCTGGTTATCACGCCATTGATCGGGGCGCGAATCTCGAACTCGGTGAGGTTCTGACTCTTGGCCGGAGCACCGCCCAGCGAGGCGATTTGTTGCTGGACGCGCTGCACCGCGATAGCGGCTTCCTGCATGGCAACCTGCGCCTGCAGGAAGTCCTGTTCGGCGGAAATCTTCTCTTCCCACAATTGCTTTTCACGCGCATAGGTCGTGCGGGCAAGCGCCGAACGCTGCTGGGCGGCCAGCAGTTCGCCACGCAGCTCCGCCAGTGCCTGACTGGAAATCTTGGCCAGAACCTGGCCCTTGCGAACCGTATCGCCAGCGCTCACTGCCACCGAGTCGACCCGCCCTGCAAGTTGCGGGGTCACCTGAACCGTGCGGTCATCGTTGTAGCGAACCTCGCCCAGAATTTGCAGCGTGGAGGCGATTTTCACGGGACCAGCAGTGGCGAGCGTGACGCCACCCTGTTCAAGCTGCGCATCCGTCATAGTTACGCGGGCCTCGACCTGCTCGTAACCGAACGAGTAGCTCTTACCACTGTGCTTGGCACTGATGGAAACCTGGAATGAATGCGGCTCTACAACCGCGTCATCGCCACGCAGGTAGTCATTCTCTTTGCTGAAATTGATGATTTGCCCAGGTTGACCAAGGCGCGACAACGTCACTTGCACCGTGCTGTCCGCAGGATTTAGAAGCTTGCCGTTCAGGTAGGTATAAAGCCTGAACTGAGGGTCTACACCTTCCTCAAAAATCGTCACCTCAAGCGCATAGTCACCCTCGGTGAAAAGCTTGCCGCCATGCTCGCCCGTGGTAGGCGCTACGGCCTCATGGTGCTCGACATCCGCATGATTGTCGGCCTCTTCATGTTCCTCTGCAGACGCCTCCCCGTGGTGCTCGGGGTCTGTGTGAGCCGACACATCCTCATGACTCTCATCATGGCCGTGGCCTTCCTCCCCGGACTTACCAGGGCTACCACTTAGAATCAGACCCGCCACGGCTAAACCTATGGCGACAACGGCCACAATCATCAGCCACTGCTTTCTGGGAATTGTTGATGCCATTGGTAACTCCAAATTATCAAAATTATTGAACTTGACTCATGCCTCGGCGGCGACTAAATGCGCTCAATAAACATGCAGCCGTCTGGAAAGCAGGCGAGGCTTCATGCCGCATGAAGCGACCGTCTAAGGTGTTATGTAGGTGTGCAGAGATAATTATTTTTTGAATTCGACGTTGAGCTGGGAACCGTAGATCTTCTCCAAGCTCACCCAGGCCGAAATAGCCTCATCCAGGGTTTTCAGGTACTGGGAGCGCATACTTACGAGGGTGCGCTGAGCATCGAGCACATCGATATAGGCAAACTTGCCCATCTCGAACCCCCGTACGGAGCCCTCTACCGCTTGCTGCGCAGTCGGCAGCAGTGTGCCGCTGATCGAGTCGACTTCACTTCTAGCGCTTTCCCACTGCTCAAATGCCTGCTGGGCTTCCGCGCGCAGGCTGAGTTCTGTGGCATTGCGCAAATCCCGCGCTTGGTCAGCTCCTTGAGCAGCGGCCAGCACATTGCCTTGGTTGCGGTTGAACAACGGAATAGGCATCGACAAGCCGAGCAAATTGACGCGCTCGCCAAGCCCTTCGTCGTATTGGCTGCCAACGCTGACGGTGAGGTCTGGAATCCGCTGCGACTTTTCGAGTTCCAAGGAAGACTCGGCACGCTGGATTTGCATGCTGGCCAGCCGCAGGTCCGCTGTATCTGTTATGCGTGCAAGCATCTCAGCCTGCGACGGCAGGTACGGCAGGCGCTCAAGATCACCCTCGACATGCGCGAAGTTCGGCGTCTTGGCACCCGTTATGAGCGCCAGTTGCTTGTAGGCATTGCTTCGATTGAGGCGTGCGCGATTCAGCTCCAGTTGAATTTCCGAAAGCTGCACCTGAGCACGCGAAATTTCGATTGGAGAAGCCTTGCCGGCCTTTACGCGCCCTTCGACCACCTGAAGTCCGCGGCGAGCAAGGTCCAGCGACTGAGTGGAAAGCTGCAGTCCTTCCTGGGCACGCAGTGCCGAGTAAAAGGCCTGTATAACCTCTGCGCGCAAGGTATTTTTCTTACGTTCTAGGTCAATCGCCACAGCGTCCTGATCACGTTCAGAAACATCGATGCGCGCGCCACGTTTACCGCCCAGTTCAATTGGTTGAGATACCTGAATGCTGGTGATGCGTGACTCACTGCGTGTGTCCTCGACGCTCCAGGACAATTCAGGGTTTGGAATCAGTCCGGCTTGAGTACGAGCGCCTTCGGCAATGCCTGTATTCCATTGGGCTGCCGCGAACTCGGGGTTCTCTGTAAGCGCTTGAGCCAGCGCCTCTTCAATCGTTATTGATTGCCCGGATAATTCGGCAGAAATTGTTGTCACGGGAGCGATCAACAGTGCAGCCAGTAAGCCTGAAAGCACACAAAACTTTCCTATACTTATTCCATGATCAGTGATTGCTTTTTCGTACACTTAAAGCCCTCCGCAGCACAAATTCTGCTGGCATAAATTAAGGCCTTACTATTTATTGATCCCCGATAGAGTTATTTGATTGTTATTTGGGGAAATAAGTAGGAAGCCAATTCTCGGCAGAATGTAGTGCTCCATGCCTATCAGCAAGGTGACTGGAAAATTACAAATACGTTATCCAGCACTTTTCCACGTGGTCCTGTATTAGTATTGGCATCGCTCAAGAGAGCAGGCAATTTAGTACCCGGCAACAACTAGAAACAAACATAGATAAATAAGGGGTGCCTCGGACGTAGCATCACCGGGCAGCCCTGCCAGTCCAAAGCTGGGTGTTTGGGATGAGGGTGAGCACTGCGGCATTTTGTCGCTTGCTCCCTTGGAGCCATGCAAAACGGGTATTGCGGCTTGACCCTGAAGCCGCTACAGGCTTTAGCCTTGGAGCAATCTGAAATACTGCAGATCATATCGGTGACCACCAATGAAAGAATTAAAACCACTCCGCCGCCACAACTAAAGAATATCTAATAAATACTGGCCGCACATTTTAAGGTGAAATTTTTATGCGAATTCTTATTGTCGAGGACGAGCCCAAGACTGCTGAGTATTTGCACCAAGGTTTAAGCGAAAGTGGTTATGTAGTTGATAAGGCTGCCACTGGTGTGGACGGACTTCATCTTGTTAGGCAGCACGCCTACGACTTAGTAGTTCTTGATGTAAATCTGCCGGAAATTGATGGCTGGGGTGTGCTTGAGCATATACGCAGCAACAGTAGTACCCGCGTGATAATGCTAACTGCGCGTGGGCGTTTAGTGGATAAAATTAAAGGCCTGGATTTGGGGGCGGATGATTATTTAGTCAAACCGTTCGAGTTCCCCGAATTACTTGCGCGAATTCGTACGTTGCTACGGCGAAGCGAGCAAATTCCAGTACCGGAAGTGCTGCGGGTAGCCGACCTTGAGCTTGATCCGGCTAGGCACCGCGCGTTCCGTGGCGAGCAACGTATTGATCTGACCACTAAAGAGTTTGCGTTGTTACACCTACTGATGCGCCGCTCTGGAGAAGTGCTATCGCGCACCCAGATCATTTCGTTGGTATGGGACATGAACTTCGACTGCGACACCAACGTCGTCGAAGTCTCCATCCGCAGGCTGCGCGCAAAAATCGATGACCCGTTCGATAACAAACTGATTCACACCCTTAGGGGCGTTGGTTATGTGCTTGAGGAGCGGGCATGAAGCCGGCCAGTCTATCCATGCGTCTTGGCCTGTCGGTCAGCTTGATGGGGGCGGCACTGGTTGTTCTGTTAGCGGCGCTTGCCTACCTCGCGCTGACCCATGAGCTGGACTCTTTGGCCAAGCAGAGTCTTGACGGCAAACTGGAGCAGATTCAGCACAATCTCGCTGATGACATGAACGCACATGCAATTGCCCAGCAACCTCACGAACTGCTGGATCTGGTCATGGGGCATGACAACCTGCACCTGACGATCTACGGGAAAAAGTCAGGCACCAAATTACTCCTGAATCTGGGTGAAAAATCCAGGGAGCCCATTCTTGCCAACATACCGGCAGGCGATACCCCTAGTTACCAAAGCTGGTCGGATACTGAGGGAAACAACTTCCTGACCGCATCCAAGGTGATGCTACTCAACGACGGCGACCACGTCAGGGTCTTACTCTCAATTGATCGATCTGCCGACGAAGCACTGCTCAGTGCCTACCTCAAGTCAACGTTGATCGCGCTCCCTCTTCTTCTGGCGCTAATTGGCATGGGCGCATGGTGGATTGTACAACGGGGCCTTTCTCCGCTCCGGCAATTTCGCCAGGTTGCATCGCTGATATCCACGCAGGATCTGACCCATCGGATTTCCGTCGACAAACTTCCACAAGAACTCAGCGCGCTGGCCCACGGCATCAACTTTATGCTGCATCGTCTTGATGGTGGCGTTCAGCAGTTATCGCAGTTCTCTGATGACCTGGCCCATGAGTTGCGCTCACCTATCACCAACCTGATGGGTAAAGCGCAGGTAACGCTCTCAAGACAGCGTCCACCTGAGGAGTACAAAGCCGTACTGGAATGCTGCACAGAAGAGCTGGAGCGCGTCACCCGAATCGTGTCCGACATGCTGTTTCTCGCTCAAGTCAGCCACCCCGCATCCCTGGTTCCCTTCGAGAAGATTGCACTGGAGGACGAGGCAAGACGCGTTGTGGATC
>Ga0070747_1000281_pt1 | contig 26008 bp, 38 predicted proteins | sample VirMetDEL_Mar_31_FD_77321 | JGI IMG/M metagenome (GOLD analysis project Ga0070747, IMG submission 77321) | Aqueous microbial communities from the Delaware River and Bay under freshwater to marine salinity gradient to study organic matter... | ecosystem: Environmental > Aquatic > Marine > Coastal... | reverse complement strand
TTCAACGAATGGTCGTCGAGGTCTTGGCAGGTCTTCAAGTCTAGGGTCCTGCCCTTGTCGGCAATCACGGCGTCCGGCCTTGTCTTGCAGAGCAGCGTGTCGCCGTGGAGGGTCGTGTGATCCCACCACGCAGACAGCTGCCGCTGTGTGCCCGACAGCCAGTGCTGGGCTTGCTTGGACTGAGCCACTGCAGCGGTCAGGTCGTGAACCTGCTGCGCCTCGCTTGCCGTCAGGCAAAGCTTGCCGGTGTGCACGTCCTCGAAGTCTCGCCACGCAGCGGAGCGCCGCGTCGCAATGTCGGACTCGGCTACGCGCTCGTCGTAGAGCTCGGGCGTCAGCACGGCGAGGTCCGTCGCGCTCCCGATCCGCAGGGCCGGGCTGTCCCCGATTCCGTGCGAGCGGTAGTGAATCACGTCCTTGGGTGTGCCGTTGGCGAGGATCTTGAGCTCGCTGCGGCGCACGCCAGCAGCTGCGCTGTACGCGTCGTCAGAAATGTCGGCGTGGATGCCGTGAGGTTTGGCTGAGTCAAAGTGAGGTGTGGTCATCTGTGGTTCTTGGTTTGACGGTGCTTGCGCGCCGCGACTTCAGGAGTTTCCGGTTCGGTGTAGGTGCGGTTGTGGACGATCTTCCAGATGGTCACATGGCTGACGCCGTACTTGCGCATCAGCCAGCTCTGGCTCTTCCCGCTGGCGTGAAGGTGTCGGATCCGCTCGGCCTCTTTAAAGGAGAGCTTCGCCATGCCGTTACGTGCGCCAAGGCGCCTTTCTATGTAGTGGCTCATGAGTCGTCGTTGTTTACGAAGTCCTGCTCAAGGAAAGTGAGCTGCAGCGAGCGCTGCATTTGGTTCCACGCCGCGAGGGCGATGAAGATTGGGTCGATGCTCTCGTACTGCATCGACGCCAGATTCGGGAACCTTGCGATGTCCACGTGCCCGGCCAGCGGACCTGTCTGCCCGCAGATGTCGCATGAGAAGCAGCAGTCGTCGCGGCCATAGCGCGTCGTGACTGTTTCCATCGAGAGCTTGTTGTCGCCGCAAAAGGCGCACTCCTGCCAGACCTCGTTGATGTTGATGGAGGTCATGACATCCACCTAGCGATGTGGTGGAGGTTGCAGACGAAGAGGTAGACAGCAGCAGCTGCCGCTCCGGGGAGGAAGGCTTCGCGCAGAACCTCTTTGATGGGAGGGGGTTGCGTGTGCATGTAGGGTGGAGGTGGGTATTGATGGGGTGTCGGCGTAGGTGTCACTGACACAACCCCCCGTGGCAGTATCAGGGAGGGGGGTTGTGTCACCCCCCTGCTCTCAGCCTAAGCAGCGTAAACGGCCAGCGTGAGATTTCAAGCACAAAGAGGTGCACCTGTAGCAGCGAGAGTCCTATAACCACCGAATGAAGAATCTCGAATTCCTGACCGTGCGCGAGGTGGCTGACCGCCTCGGCCTTGATCCCAGAACCGTTCGACAGCGCGCCCGTGACCAGTGGAAGGGCTTTCCGCCGCTCATTGAGCTTGGCCCGAAGAGCCAGCGCATCAGCGCCAAGGAGCTCGAAGCGTGGATTGCGGCGTCGCAGCTCAAGGAGAACTGGCTGTGACCGGCGACGAACATTTCAGCGACACGTTGGCTGAGATCATGCGCCGCGCCGAGCAGATGGCTGCTGAGGGCGAGGTCGCTCGCGCTGCGCAACTACTCGTAGACAGCACTCCAGAGCCCACGTGGGATGATATGGAGCGCGTGGAGGTGACGACGGAGGTCAAGCTTAGGTACGTAGCCAAGTGCCTTGCAGCCGCTCCCACGCTGCAGCAGCGCAAGGAGCTCCTGTCTTGGCGCAAGTCGATCTTGCAGGATGGCAACTGATGGCGAATGCCAATGGCAGACAGGTAGCAATCGCATACCAGTGGTATCCCGGCGACTGGGCGAGCGATGGCCTTGTGCGCACGCTGAGCTTCGAGGAGCGCGGCCTGTACCGCGAGATGTTAGACGTGCAGTGGACAGATGGCGACCTCCCCGCCGACGACACCCGGTGCGCCAGAGCCTTTGGATTGACCGTCGAGGAGTTCCAGCGGATCTTCGCCGCGTTCTCTGAAAAGTGGCAGGAGCGACGTGGAAGGCGGTTTGACAGGCGTATGCGGCGCGAGCAAGACAGCTACGCCGAGTTCAAGGCGAACAAGAAAGCGGCTGGCCGCAAGGGTGCCGAGAAGCGTTGGGGAGCTAAACCGGAGCCAATGGCAAGAGCATGGCAGACCCATCCGCCTGCCAATGGCAAAACGATAGCCCCCTCCCCTACCCTCCCCACCCCTAGTAATAGCAATGACGAGCCACCGGAAGCGATGCCGCCTGAGCGGGCACTCCCAGAGTCACATAGAATCCCAGAGCACCTTGAGGAGGTTGTGGAGAGCGCTGTGGATAACGCTCGCAAGCAGCTGGAGTCGGTTGCAATCCCAGCGATGGTCGCCCGTGAGGGCTTTGGGCCGTTTGGCCTGGAGGCCGCTGTGCGGGCCTGTGTCGCTCAAATGGCCTTGGACGCCTGTGAGGGCATGCAGGGCGACAAAAGCCAGCAGGTGGCCGTACAGCGCGCCGTGGTGGGGAGGCAAGCCGCCGACGCCGTGACGACAGTCCTCGTGAAGATGAGTCAGCCCGGCAACACTAGGGGCCTGTGGCGATACGCCGTCAAGCAGTGGAGTCAGGGATGACGCAATTGGATCGACTACTGTCAGCGGAGAGGCTGGTGGCCGCTCACGCGTTCGCAGGCGCGCCCGTCGAGGCGCTGGTGAACCTGTTCCCGCAGGAGGCCGAAAGCGTGGCCGTGCAGGAGGTGCTGCGAGCTCTGCAGGCAATGCCAGCCGATGTCACGCCAAGCCTTGCCTCGCTGATTGCGGCAGGAGCTTCGGCATCCCACGTGCAATTTGTACTCGACTGGCAAGATGAGGCGTTCAACGTCTCATTCGACCGGGCCGAAGAGGCGCTGCTCTGCGCACGGACCCTGACCACGGCTTCCAAGGTCTTGTCGGCAGCGCTCGACGACGCGCGGCAGGCGACGTTGACGCGTGACAAGTCAGCTGCAGCCCTGACACAAACTGCAGACGCGTTGGCGTCGCTGGTTGCTGGGCTTGAGTCAACCGCGCTCGATTCCCCGTCCATGAAGGACTACTTCGAAAGCTACGTTGAGCGGCAGCGTGCAATTGCAGATCGCGGAGCTGCCAGCTGGGGGGTTCGCTGGATGGATCAGAATGCTGGGCAGTTTACGCCGGGCACGATGACGATGCTTGCGGGCCTCCCCGGCCACGGCAAGTCGGTCTTCGGGGTGAGCGCCGCGCGAGCCACGGCGTCGCTCGGCAAGCGCGTGCTGTTTGTGTGCCTGGAGATGGAGGGCGAAGAGGTCGCCATGCGGCTCGCGTCGCTGAGCAACGACCTGTACAGCTACGAGTTGCAGGCCGCGATCATGAACCCACGCGAGGGCGAGCTCGAACGAATCGCAGACACGATGCCTGCCGACTTTGAGTATCGGTCTTGTGGACTTCGCGAAGCTGAGTCTGTCGTGCGTCGGGCAGCAGCGGCCAAGAAGCCGTTCGAGCTCGTGGTCTTCGACTACATCCAGATGTTCGAGTTTGGCGACCCGCGCGAGAGCGAGGCGAACCGGCTGAAGGAAGCGGCGTACTTCATCAAGCGGCGCATCGCGATGCAGTACGGGTGCGCCGCGCTGGTGCTGGCGCAGTTCAGCAAGGCCGAGACTGGGATGATAATGCCAAACCTACGCAACGTGCGCGGCGCCTCCGCGCTCCACGACGCGTGCGACGTGGGCATCTGCATCTTGACCGATGCGGAGCCGTCAGAGCAGCAGATGAACGGCGTGCTATCCAAGGCTGTCGAGGTGAGCGTGCAGAAGTACCGCAATGGAGCGGCGGCAAGCACACCAATGGAGCCGTTCGACGAGCGCTTGCGCATGATCGGCGGCAAGTTCATGCTTGAAGACCCTGAGCTCTCTGTACGCGAGGAGATATGAAGCCGATCATGTTCGTCGTTATTGGCGCGCCGACACCGCAGCCGCGTCCACGTTTCCGCAGCATTCCGCTCGGCGCAGGCAAAGCGCGAGCTCAGGCGTACACCCCTGCAAAGCACAAGGTCGTGAAGTGGCGGGAGAAGATTGCCGCCTGCCTCAGCCGCATGAAGTTGACCGCCACAAGTGAACCAGTGCTGGTGCAGATCACGTTCTTCATCAAGCGTCCCAAGGCTCACTTCGGCACGGGAGGCAACGAGGGAAGGTTGCGCGACAGCGCGCCTCGGCATCCGGTCACCAAGTCCACAGGGGACATCGACAACTTGGTCAAGGCCGTGCTTGACGAGATGAACGGGGTAGTCTTTGACGACGACGCGCAGGTGCTGCACCTCATCGCCGTCAAGCGGTACTGCAACGGTAGCAAGAACGGCATGATGCAAGTCAAGGTCGAGCCGTATGAGTAACAGTGCCCGCGCTCGCGAAGGCCCCCCCTCTACGTCAGAGCTCGCGCACATTGAAGCGCTCCGCATCGCACTTCGGCTTCCAGCGTGGCCCCAGGAGGACAGCAGGCGCCGTGTGCTGCATTGGATTAGGCTCCTTGAGCTTGAGTGGCGAGGCGCCCGCAACGCGTCACAAAAGAAAGCGCGCTCCCGAAAGAGCGCGCCTCCTAGCAACGACCTCTGAACTCCGTCAGCTGTCGTCGGCCATCTTAGACAGCAGCGCGACCACATCGCCAAAGCTATCGCATTCAAACTTGGCGCGCAGCAGCTCCAGGCGTGCGTAAGTCGCAGGAGTACACACAAGGTGAAGGTGTGCAGTCCGCGTGCCTTCAACGCGATCCTTCGGGGGCCTTCCTAACTTGACTGGTTGAATGCTCAGACTCATGAAGTTGAGCTCCGTGAGCGGCCCACAATTCGCTCGCCGGTTACGCCGTCAAAAATCATCAAGTCTTCGTCCAGCTTATGAGTCACGACCTGCTGCTTTCCTGACTCATCTGCAGCAAGCCTGATTTTGAGTCTGACGTTCTCCGATGCCTTGCAGTTCTTGAAAACGATTTGCTTGGTCTTGGTGTCGTTGAGGTCGCCGTAGTCTTTGTCGATGGTGATGTTGGGCTGCGCGTGATCCCTTGCAATGAAGGCGCATTCTTCAAACACAATCTCATCCGTTGAGCGAATCGAAATCATAGACCGATCACCCGCAGTGAAGTCAAAGAGGCAGTTGTACAGGTACACCTCCCTCATCATGTTGGTCGTTCGCAGCGGCTCATTTCCTTGCGAAGGCGTCACTACAAGGCCACCTGTGCTGCGCTTCCCGTCAGGCCGCGCTTGAGACCAGTCGGATACAAAGCTACTGCCGACGATTGACAGCGAGCCGGGGAAGACTGAAGTGCCAGGGCTGAAGTAGGTGAGGTTGAAGCTCGGGCGAGTACCTCCAGTGCCGCAATCCACAAAGTGGCAATCCGTCACGACGTGAGTTGGATTCTCGTCGTAAGGCATGTTGTCCGCGTCGTACTGCTGATAGGGCAAGGGGCGATACGCCCACTGGGCGCCCTGACTGCCGACGCGCAGGAACGTGCAGCGGTCAAGCGTTGTACTGCCGCTGTTGGAAACGTAGAGCCCATGCTCCTGCGGGATCTCCGTGAAGTCGCAATTATAGAAGCTGCGCTCCGGCGCGTTGTACTCGCGCGTGCCCCACTTGAGCTGACTCGCGTCGAGGCCCGGAGCCACGCCGATGTTGCACCACGCGTAGCTGCCGCCGCGCCGTTTCAACTCGCCCTTGTGAAGGTTGGAAGACCACTGGTTGTAGCCTTTGGGCACTACGGAGTTTTGGTCCTCCCAGAAAAGCCTTTCGCCAGTCTGCCAATCGTCTGCGCGAATATCCCCAAGCGCCTGCACGTCTCGTCGCGGCGCGCGCTCTTTGCGCAGAGCGGGGAGTCTGACGAGCTTGTTGGTCGCAGCGTCGTTATCCATGCAGTCGAGCGCATTGAAGCGAGGCCGTGGCGTGGGCGGATCAGGAGGCTGCGGAGGCTCAGGAGGCTCAGGCGGCTCAGGCGGGTTGATCGCAGGCAAGATGGGTTGCGCAAGCGCGTTCTCGATGCGCGCCACGCGGCGCGACAGATCATTCAGGTTGTCCATTTTGAATCCATGTAGATGAGGTAGCGGCGATGTACTTGTTAGCTTCGCGACGCGAGTGAAAGGAATCATTCAAAGCGTGCAGGCGACGGTAACTTCCAGAACCGTCGTCTTCCAGAAAGCACACCCCGTAGAGAACGTCGGTGCTGTCGGCTCCAAAGCTGAGCTCTAGAAGCAACCGCTTTGGAGATCCGCCACCCTTGGCGAACTCGTCATACTTCAAGACGTGAGGCGTGAGCATGTTCTTGCAGCCGTTAAACTCTGCTGCAAAGGCGCCTCTCGCGGTGAGGTCTGGTGTCTGAACGCGTTTTCTCGGCATCAGAACGGCATGGGGTTTGAGTCATCGACGGTCCACGTCAACTCCAACGTGTCGCGCAGCGTCCAGTACGCTTGCGGCCTGTCGGTCGGCAGCGACACGTTCATGTCTCCAGATTCGCGAAGCAACTTCAGAAGCACGGACAAGGGCACGGTGACCTTGATAATGTTCTTCGCTTCGATTTTCGCAGGTTGGTCAGTCACAGGTGAGGTTGGGTTAGGGTTCAGAAGGTGTAGACCTCGGCAATCCACGGCGTGCCGGGAGCGACACCGTTGCCGCTCTCAAGTACGCCGAAGCCGAAGTCGCCAGTGATTGTGGTGGTGAGCTCCACGAGGCCGGAGCCGCCGCTGAAGCCGCTCGCGCGCATCGTGTAGTCGCTGCTGCTGCCGTTGTACTCAACGAGCACTAGGTGATAGAAGGCTGGCTCGTCGATGAACACTCGCACGTTCACGGTGCACGGCACCGCAGCGTCGGCGCGAAGCCAGTCGTCAGTGCCAAGGTCGCCAAGCGAGTTGACCACGTCGCCACCTGTGGCCCCGTGGACCTCGAAGACGGCACCTGGCGTCAGGAGCACTGGGAGCACGCGTGGCGCCTCCACGTCGTCGTTGGGCTCTCCCTCCCCATATGTCGGCAGATTGCCGCCACGGGGCTCTGAGGGTCCGCTGTCGCCAACAGGCGCGCAGCTGGGCATCCAGAGCGCAGCCGCAGCTGCGAAGAAGAGGGTGAAGGTCACGAGGATGGCGAAGTCGTCAGGGTCAGAAGATCGTCGTTGCATGTCGATGGTGTCGAAGGCGGGGACCATTCCCCACCCCCTGTATCGGCATGCATCCGTGTCGGACTTGAGAGACGGGGCCGGAATTCTCAATCGGTGCACATGCAGGGAATCGTGTCGTCGTCACCGAAATCGCGGAACAAGTCGCCTTGCTGCCGGACCTGCTCGCGAACGGCAGCGTAAGAAGGGCGGTCAAGGCGAAACTTTCTGCCGCTCTCCTTAACGTCTGTCCACTCGGCTCCCTTCATCCTCTCCTCCGTTGCAATCCACCAGTCGAAGTAGCGAGGCATCTCCTGTTCAAGCGTGTAGAGCTTACCCTTGGACTTCAGGAAACAGCCGACGCAGTTGCCTGCCATGTTGCCAGTCAGGGGAAGGGCAAGGTCAAAGGAGCGGCTTTGCCAGTACGCGAGAACGTCACCCTCGTCATGCCCTGCGTGAAACATCGGCGCGACCGGATGCTCGATCCCGTAGTCGCCTTTGAGGCGCAAGGCCCGGCGCGGTTCGTCGGCCCGCAATCCAATCGCATTCGTGTAGCCGTCCGCAAAGGCTTCTTTTTGACGAAGGTAGCGGATCTGGGTCCGCATTTTGAGCTCGGAAGTGCAGAGCCTCGTCATCGGATTTGGAAGGTATCCACGACGGTCGATGAGTAGATCAAACGGCTCGCCGTTTCGCGAGGCCGTGTCGTACGTAACGACCTTAGCCGTGGGCTTGTCGTCGTCATCGATGGCATATTCCAGCCATGTGATTTGGACATCCCACTCCTTCGCCACGCGGTCGATGAAGTCATAGGTCGCCTCGTGTTCGAGCCCCGTGTTCTGAAAGGTCACCGCAAGATCCTCTGGCTGCTCGTCGTCGAATGCGTCAAGGATCTGACGCAGCATGAACGCCGACGTGCGACCGCCTGAGAAGGCGACAGCAGCAGGCAAGTCAAGCTTGTAGGGGTTCTTCTTCATCGTTCTACGTCGGCCCAGTCAATGTCGTCGTCCTCGAAGACGATCTCAGCTACGTGAATGGCGGCGTTAAGCACATCGTCTCGGTCTGCCTTGCCGTCCTCGAAGGCGTCAAAGGCGTCGCGACCGAAGATGTAGTCGCGGATGCCTTCAAACAGGTCGTCAACGGCGTCCTTGCCAAAGGCGAAGTTGAGCTCGCCGTAATACGCTTTGCGATACGGCATGATGCGCGCCAGCAACGCCCAGATGTCATGGGGGTCGCCCGTTGGATCCCAGTCAATGTCCACGATCTCGTCCACGTACGCCGGATCGACCGAGTCGGGCAGGAAGGTGACCTTGAGGCCGTAGACGCGTGCGACGCGGTAGTGCTCAGTGATGTCGATGTTCTGCATGATCAGACCCCCCGAAGCGCGTACTCGGCGCCTTCTTGCTTGAAGCGGCGGCGGATCTGAGCTTCCCAGTAATCGCAGGTCGCGGCGTCAGGGCCGTCAGGTTGCCTGAACTCGGCCCAGGCGTCGCGGACTGGCGCCCAACTGCTGCCGTCACCCTCCCGCTTGATGTGGGTCAGGAGTCGAAGGAGAGGGCGCTGATGCGGGGGAATGGTGCCGTTGCTGTACATGGTGTGAAGTGAGGTTGAGGGTGATTGCAGAGGGTCAGTCGCGGGGACGAAGGCAGCGGGTGACCTCGGCGCGGAACCAAGCGTCAGGCGAGTCGGTGTGATCGGCAACCTCGAAGATCGGGCGGTCAGGCACGCGCTCGACTTCGCAGGTGTAGCCGTCAGCGCGAAACTCCTCAGCGACGCCAACGGCGAGGCCCTTGGCAGCGTCGAGCGCCTTGTCGTAGCTGTTGTAGGCCCAGCTGTGATTGTCGGAATCGACGGGCTGATCCGGTCCGTTGTACGTGAGGAGGACGAGGAACATCGGAGCGTCGTTGGCTTGCTGTTGCATGTGAGGTGAAGGGTCAGGAGGACGGGAGCCAGCGGCGGCTGAGCTCGAAGTGACGACGCCAGCCAGCTGCGGAGCCGGAAGAGCGAAGGAGAGTGTGCTCGCCAATCTCGGCGCCAAGCTCGTCGCAGTAGGCTACGGCGCGATCAATAACGTCCGCTGCGTCAGCGTGAAGCGCAAGGCTGAGCGCGTAGCGCCCGTGCAGGCGGTGCGACTTGATGGCGGTGTCGAACTGGTGCAGCTGGGGCAGCACGCGAGAGATGGTGGGTTGGTCAGCGGTGATGTACATGGCTGTCAGGTGGTGAGGGGCGGAAGGGATCAGGCGTTCTCAAGGTGGAAGGGGATCAGAGACCAAGGACCTCAACCTGATAGTCCCCAAGGAGCGTGCTGCCGTTGTTTCGCCAGCAGACGCAGGACCAGTCGAGTCCGTCGCCGTAGTCCACCTGCTTGGCAATCGTGATCTCACCCTTGAAGAAGGCACGACCACTCTTCGTGGTGACGTTGCGAGTGATGCGGACGCGGACGTGATCGTCGAACTTGCCTCGGTACTGCGGGAACTTGTCTGCGTTGCAGAGTTCCTCGGCAAGGGCAGCGAGCGTGGGGATCGGGAGGGTGGCGCAGTCGGGAGAGGTGGTGGTCATCGTTTTGTGGAGGCTAGGAGGTGAAGAGGATCAGGCGTTCTCAAGGACGCGGAACAGCGACAGGTCAGCGCGGTCGTCTGCCTGCACGGCAAAGACTTGATGCGCGATCTCTTCCGTGCCGTTGCAGATGAGAACGTCGCCGTCGTAGCGCACGGCCCTGAGGCAAAACGCACCCATGTAGCTGAAGACGGTGCCGGGAGCGGGGGTGAAGAGGTCGGTCGTGGAGCTGGTCATTGCTGTCAGGTGGTCAGGAGTGCGGGACTCGGCGCAGGGAGAACTCCCTCGCCAACACATTCAGCCAGATGCATCGACATACCGCACGGTGCATCCTGAGCATTTCCTGCGCACATACGCCAAATGTCGGTCAATTAGGGACTTACAGACGCATGTCGCTGTCAATTCCCCCCAAAGAGGTGGCGTGCTGTTGACACGGGTGCCCACACTGAGGACGGCGGTGGCTTCTCTCACCCTCCATCGCTCTCAACCCAGACCACAGCAGCGCGATGGCACCGATGAACGCGAAGGGCTCCTACGGGGGCAAGAAGACGATGAAGAAGAAGGGCAGCAGCAAGAAGAAGGCGGGCAGCAAGCGGGGCAAGCGTGGCTGCTGAGGCTCGCACGCTCCGGCGTCGGGCATCGGCGCTTCGCGGCCTCGCCCTCGCCTCCGCTGCCGCTGCGGTGCTGGCGACGAGCTCGTGCATGTCCTTCGCTGACGCCGAGCGGCTCGACGCTGAGCTCCTGTCCATGAGGGAGCAGATCGAGGTCATGCAGGCCGACGACGCTGACGGCACGCCGCTGACCCCCGCCGACAAGGCGCTGCTCACTCGGCTGCAGCAGGACGAGCGCGCGCTGATCGCGTATCGCAACACCTACTCGCGAGACCGTGGTCCGCAGCAGGCCATCGGCTGGTTCCCGTCGCTGCTGTCAGGCGACCCCCGCTCAATCGTCGAGCTCATCGGCGCCCTGCTCCTCGGCGAGGTTGGCAGGCGAAAATACAAGGCGCGGCAGAAGGCAGCGCTTCAACCCCCGGCTTCGGCTTCGACCTCGGCTCTGCAACAAGAGCTGAACCAACAGGAGAGTGACTTTTGAGCAAGCGCTTCCAAGTGCAGCTGCTAAACGGCCAGCTGCGTAACACCATCCCGAACGGCGCGGCTGGCATCGGTGGCGGGTGCCCGTACATCTGCAACGCGCTAATTGGCGACAGCAACGTAGCGGGCCTGGGCGCGCTGTGGAACGATGCGCTTGTAGACCAGCTCCCGGCCTACGCGCGGGCAGAAATCAACCCCGGCGACAACTACTCCGTGACGGGCGCGTTCATGGGCAACAACTGGACGCTGGCTAGTTCTGAGCAGGGGCTTTCGCTTGCGCAACGCAACAGCGCGCTGACCTCGTTCCAAGACGTGCAACGCGACCTTGGCAACGACACGGACGCTGGCACAGCAGGCACGCGGGGAGATACGCCCACAATTGATCCGCTGTGGTCGCTTGCGGCCTGCAACCAACAGTTCTACCGGAACAACTTGTCTGCGGCAGGCGACAGCAACCTCGACGGCACCTACGCAGGCGCAATCGGCACTGGCGGCGTCTTCTACATCAAGCACGGCATCAGCGGCGGACAGATTGGCCGCACGGTGCGGCAGCGGCGGTACGTTGACGGTTCGTACGTTGACCCTGGCAACCCCAACGCAACCCCGGCGCGAGATGAGCGCTTTGCAACGGCACCAGAGTTTTTTGACGCTGATACTGCCGCCTCGTACCACCCCGACAACTCGACTAGCACGCCGAACCTGTACGACAACCTGCAGGGCAACATGATCACGCTGCGCGACGCTGCTACCGGGAGTGGGACGGGTGGACAGCAAAACCGCGCGTTCTTCGACTGCATCTACATCAACTTCTTCAGCGCCTCTGGCAAACACCTGGGCGGCTCCCAGATGTACAGCGACTTCCTCGCGTTCTACCAACGGCTGTCAACTAACATCAGCCTGCCGGCTGGGGCCGTGCCGAATATGGTGATTTGCAAACCGCAAATCGGCGCGTTCGAGCGCGACCGAGTCGAGTCGCATCGCGAAGCGTTCGGACGCATCACGGCGAAGTTCCCGCACGTTGCATTTGTCAGCCTCAACGACCTGTCAATGAACGGCAAGAACCACTTCACTGCTGAGTCGTATGTGGAGATGGGCCGACGCATGGCCGTTGCCCGCCAGGGCCTGCCAGCTTCTACGCTGTACGAGATCAGCATCTAATGCAGAAGGACCTGCGAGCTGCGCTGTACCACCTGAACGAGGCGCTTGATCACGACGTAGATCAAGAGCGCAACGTGCTACGTGCTCAGCGCAAGCTCGCGGACGCCTTGTGGAGTAGCGGGCACGAGCTCGGCTTGACGTTGGAGCTCCGCGAGGCGCTGATCAAGCCGGTCTCTCGCAACTACGAGGTCACCTCTTACATCACGATGGCAGACATGATCGAGTGCATTCTCGATGACGAGGACCGCGTCGAGCACTCGCGCGTGCCCATGAAGGTGGCCTGCCCTGAGTGTTCCCGCGTCGCGCACATCGACGCACTCTTCGAGCTTCGAGACGAGAGGCTAGAGCGATGATCGACAGACCGGGCGCACGCCCTATCACGGCAGCTGCGTGGCGAAACCTTGTGCACGCCAGCATCGAAGACGGCGACATACCCGCCATCATGGGGCAGCTCGTGCAAAGCGCGCGTGAGGGTAACCCTTCCGCCGTCGAGCTCGTGCTGCGCTACACGGCTGGCACGCCGTACAAGTGCCCGGCGCCGAGCGAGACGCTCAACCTGCCGGAGCTCACCAGCTACAGCGACTGCATGACAGCGCTCAACGACCTGCTGCAGGCCGAGGCCAGCAACGCCATCACTGCAGCGCAGGCCAAGAGCTACCGCGAGACCATCATGGCTGCGACAGGCGTGCTACGCGCAGAGCAGCAAGAGCAGCTTGAAGACGCGCTGAGCGAGCAAGGCTCGACCGTGGTGTTCACTCGTGCAGGCGAGGACCCTGTGGAGTCGTTCCGCGCCGTCATCGACCAGCGCGGGGAGGCCAACTGATGTTGCTGCCGCTTGTGGCGCTGGTCGTGCTGCTTGACACAGCTCGACGCCTGACACGTATGCGCTGCAGCATGTACCACCCCCAAGCGGCTCAGTCGTGGCTCTGCTTCACGGCGATGCTTGGCATCACCTGCGTGCTGGACCTGATCACCGCCCTGCAAGAGCCGACAGCGCTCACCACGCTTGCTGGAGCCGCTCGTGTGGGCGCCTGCACCTCGCTGTGGGTCGCTGTGACCCTGAGCACCCCTGGCGCCGTGCGTAGCACCTTGGCCCGCACACGCGCCTCTGACCGATACACCGAGCCTGCGTGATGAAAGCGCTGGCCCTTTACCAACCGCCTATGGCTTCCCTCGACCTCGCAGGCATTGCGTTGGCGGCTGCGCCGGTCGTGCTGCGCATCGTCAGTCTGCTGCGCGAGCTGCAGCCAGACATTCAGCGCTGGCTGCAAGCGCAAGCAAGCCGCTCGGAGCAAGACGCATCAATGGTGAGCGACCTACACAATCTGTGCGAGCGCCAGCAGGCCAGCACCGAGACCATCGAGTTAGCCCTGACCGAACTGCTGCGACGCACCAAGACCAATGACTGACTCAGCCAAGCTCCCCGCGCTCGCGGTCACGGACAGGTGGATGCGGGGTGTCTATTACCAGCGGAAGTTCCAGCTGTTTAACGGCGATGGCACCGCTATGGACTTGTCGTCGTTCGGCACGATCACCCCTGCGCTTAGCGGCAGCAGCGGGCGTAGTGTGCCAACGACCGATTTGCGGCTTGTGATCGACGACGCAGCGACCGGCAAGATCAGCGTTGGCGCAGTCGCGAGCGCGCTGGAGGTTGACTGGCCGCAAAGTGGCCTTGGCCCTCGAAATCAATTGCTTATTAGCGTCAAGGCTATCGCGCGCCCGCTGCTGCAGCTGCGGCTGACTGTGGAGGACAGCGCGTTCGCATGAGCCAACAGCAGGCAGCAATCGTGGACGTTGAGGCCAACGGCGTCGGCACGCTGGTGGTGGTGTCGGTTGACGACGCAGCAACAGAGGCTGAGCAGGCGGTGCCCCCGCCGCAGATCGGCTTCACGGTCACGTCGGCCACGGTGTTCGATACTATCGGGTCGTACATCGTGCGTGTGGAGATGACGCAAGCGCACGTCGCCCCGGTATCTGTTGCGCTTGCGGTAGACGCAAGCAGTACAGCGGACCCTGGGCTTAACTACAACCTGTCCACCTCAGGCGGCATCATCCCGATTGGCGACACGGACATTGAGTTTGTTGTTCAGGTCGTAAACAGCAACGCCACTTCAGTCGATCTTGTGCTGACGCTGACTGCCGAAGAACAGACGGCGCAACAGGGCTTCGCGGTGCAGACGCTGACGGTCACGGAGCCTACGTTCACACTGACGATTGACAACGATCCAGGCACAGGCGACACGGAGCTCAACTTCTCACGTGGCGACATTGCTGTGACGGCGCTGGACTTTCGTGCGCTGACGTTGCGGGTCGAGTCATCGCGTCCTGCGCCTGTTGGTGGCATCACGGTCAACCTTGCTGTGCCTTCAGCGCAGCAGGCCGAGTTCACGGCGCGGGTGCAGGCGACAACGCAGGTGGTAATTCCACATGAGGCGACCTCTGCTGATGTGCAACTGCAGGGTTTGCCCAGCAACTACAGCTCGCCGTCGCCTACTGTGCCTGACGCCTTCGTACTGTCGATGACGACCACTACGTCAGGAGTGGTGGTAGGCACGACGGAGCCGACGCTGCGCGTGGATGTGTCGGACTATCCGCAGGGGACGCGGCGTCTGAGCTGGCAAACGCTGACCAGCGAGACGCAGGAAGGCGGGCAGCAGGTGCAACTGCTTGTCAGCCACCAAGCAGCGTTCACGCAGACTCTGCGCGCGGAGTTTACTGTGCAGGTGTCGGGCACTGCTTCAGCTGTAACGGATTACACGCTGGCTCCGGCGCCTAACGAAACGGTCACGATTGATGGTCAGAGCAACGTTGCGGCATACACGCTGACGCCGCTGACGGACGCTGACGTGGAAGAGGAAGAGGTGGCAGTGCTAACGCTAGTTGCAGCGTCGCCGGATTACGCCGACGGGCAGGTCACGCTAATCGAGCCGCCTGCGCGGCCTCACGTCACCACCATCCTTGCGGACGACGTGCCGACGAGCTCCTCGGTGCAGTTTGATCGACCGGGCTACACGTACACGAGCGACACGTACGAGGACAGCTACGAGGTTGCGGTCACACTTTCAGAGCCCACGACCATTCCGGTCAACGTGGAGATCCAGTGGGTGCACCCGCGCTTTGATATTGCGCTTGCTGGTGCGCTGCCCACGCTAATCACCGTGCCTGCAGGGAACACGCGCGCGGCGGTCAGCGTGACTCCGTCAGATGCTGGAGGAGCCGTTGGTGGCACAGATGGCGAATCGCGGTACTTGCGCGGCACGATCACCAACGTGTCCTCTGGCACCGTAGGCGTTGCAGACGCGTACTTGATCGCTGTTGTTGGAGACGTTGCAGACGGCGTTCCTTCGCCGCCGTCGATTACGGCCAACGTCTATGCGCAGCTCTACCGGGACCGCATTGTGCTGCCAACAGGAACTGTGTTGGCGCCGGGCGGGGAGTGGGGCGTCACTGGAGCGCAACCGTTTGATGATGTGAACGTGCGGCTGGCGTACTACGGTCGCTGGCGGCAGCAGAACGCGCAAGCGGAGGTGTTGCTGGGCGACCTAGGAAGCCCTGTGATCACGCAAATCATGGAAGACGTGCCCGGCCTCGTGCTTCGCATTGGCAGCACGTACGACGCGTCGGGCAACGTGGTCAAACCCGGCATGGAATGGTACGAAGGCACGGTCGCGCAGCCCGTCCGCGACCTGTACTTCTACAGTGACCAGACAGGCGCGTCACGTCGGGAGCTGCGTGCGCTTGAGATTCACGCGCGCGAAGAAAGCATGCCGTTCTTCGACAACGTGCAATGCCGCTCGCTGACATTCACGACGCCAACAGGAGCGACGCCAACAGAGGAGGACAATGCGGTGCGTGCCACAGCAGAGGTGCGTATTAGCCCGCAAGATCACGGGACTCTATGGCTAGATCAATGCGCGTTTCGCGACAGCGAAATAAGCGCAACAGACGGCGCCACCCTTGGCTCTCCCTCATTGCAACGCCAAGTGCACATTGACATTGAGCTGCGCTGCATGCCTTGCATCACAGGGGTGGCTGGCGCAGACGTGACTAACGTGGGCCGGGGCGGCTATTTCCTGCGCTGGTCCAACAACAGTGTCGGGCAATTTGTTCTGAGCGATGTCGTTGCAGTTAATCGCATGCTTCGGCTTTGCACGTGGTTGCCGGATCAGTGGAGCGCAGCTAACAGCGTGATGTCGTGTGGACTCGCGGCTATTGTTGACTGTCAAACGCCCACTTTCGTGGCTGGCATTGGGCACTTCGCAATTAACGCGGGCGTTTACGGCCACGTGTATTTGTTGGGCCTGACGTCTACAACAGGCTCATTCACGTTTGGTGCGGCGCTGAACTGGAGTCGCGGAAGTGTTCCAAGTTTGGCGTTGCGAGCATTTCAGGACGATTTCACGCAGCTTGGAGACTGGTACAAAACCCTGTACGCGAAGGTCGGCGCCAGTTCCACAAACGCCTTCGTTGTCAATTTGTTTACTCCGAATGGCTTTGGTTTGCTGCAAGCCTCCGGCATTCGAGACCTCGTTGTGAGCTCCTACGACGCCGTGGGCCAAGGAGGCATAGAGCCCTTTGCGCGCGCTGTGTGGGAGTTCAACCGAGGCATGTACTTCAACAGTGTGGCGCAATCGCAGGCAGGCTGGACGTGGGACGGCCAGCGAGCGGTTAGCGCGCCAGCGACAATTCCCTCTCGAAGTGGGGGCGTATCTTTGCCGCAGAATGGCGACCTGCTTAACTACGCCGGAGTCGAGGGCAGTTCAGTCAAATACACGCACACGTCCCTTAATTCTGCGGGCTTTGAGCAGATTGTAAACTTCGAGGCCAGCAACGTGCTTACCTACGACGGCACCACCCCAACCTAATGACGCGGCTCCCCGACTTCCCCAACATGGGCGCTGTGACCTTGGCGCAAGCGCAAGACATTGCAGTCGAGACGGCTGCAACTACGTCGTACGGCGTCAAGGTCGGCGCGTACACCAACGCTGCGCTGGCAGTGCTGCCTGCAGGCGACGCGAGCCGCACCGGCTTCGAGACCAGCGTGCTAACGCGCATCGACCAAGCGCGTGCAGCGGTGGACTACGCTGAGCCTATTGCTAACGGCAACTTCCCGCAGATTGCGCACAACGGAGTTATGTCGCAAGCGCAGGCGCGCCAGCAACTCAAGCGCGCTCTGTACGGCACTCTCACGCAGCTCACAGGTGACCTTGTGCTTGCTGCTGTGCAGAAGCTGCCGACGACGGACACGACGCGCCAAGCGTGGCAGACCATGCTGGGAGTGCGCCTTATCTCCGAGCAGCTGATCGTGACCAACGGCCCTGTGCAGTTGGCTGACCTCAACCCTGGCCCGGCACCTGCACCGTGACCGCAATTACCACGACAACGGTTGGCACGACGCACATCGACCAGCTCAATGCCCCGGAAACGCCGACGAACGCGTTCGATGCCATTCTGTTTGGCAACAACAACCACGTTGCAGCTATTGGCGACGAGACCAACGACATCATCGGCACAGGTGACGCTCGTGTCGGACCCTTTGTGCAGGTCGAGGACACCTACCCAAAGAAGAGCGACACAGACGGTCGCAACCAAGGGGCAGGCGCAGAGGTCTGGACGTGGAAGTTTGTGCTGCCTGCAGGCACGCCGTTCGTTGCCAGCAACGTAGGGGTCACCAACTTTGGAGGCGGCACAGCTCCAACATCTGCTACGGCGATGCTTGTCAGTGGCAAGGTCACCACGCCGCAACGCTACGACGAGCGGCTCATCGTCTGGATCAACGTCGCAGCAGGGGGGTCGTACGATTCAACTATCTACACGGCGACTGAAGACAGCTTCGAAAACCGCGTCACGCGCGTCGTCGGCTTCACGGCCCGCAACCGAGCTCTAGACTCGTACCCCAACGGCAGCGTAATGGACAGCGTGCGCGTCCGTACGCGTCCGCAGCCCGGCCAGCAGGTTTGGACTGCAGCAATGCTCGCGGGCATGCAGGGCACGTCCCTGACCGTTGGCGACGTTCAGCAGTTTGACCTGTACGTCGAGCTCTACGACGCGGACAACCGCAGCTGGATTGGGCTGGAGTCCTACGGCATTGACCCTCTTCGTCACGTGTACGGCTCGCCTCGCTTTGGCGATCAGCGTTGGAACCGACAGAGCGGCTACAACGTCGCGCACGCGTGGACGCCCCCTGCGGGCTACGACGAGCCCACCTTCCGTCTGACGTACACCATGCTGCTGACGGACGGCGACCAGCGGCAGTACATCAACGAGGTCGAGGTTAGGTAGTGCCCGCAGCGGAGCGCATACGGGTCCAGTCACTGCGCTTCCAAGGACCGTTGTATCAACAGATCCTGTTGCCCCTGCAGCAAGGCAAGTACGACGAGCTCCCGTCTGAGTTCTGCGCCGAGGGTCCGACCGGAACGGGCAAGAGCGTCGTCTTCGGTGGGCTCACCAAGTTCTTCGCGCGCTCGTTCCCTGGTGCCAACATCCTTGTGCTGCGTCGAATCAAAGCAGACCTCGCGGGCTCCTTCATGCAGATGTGGGAGGAGGAGATCCTCGACCCCACTGACCCGTGGGACATGTGGATGCTTGACCAAGGCACGGGCCGCATCCCATCGCACCGCTCGCGCGACGTGTACAAGTACCCGAACGGCTCCAAGATTTGGTGCAGGGGCATGGACCAGTGGGCGCGCGTCAAGTCGATGGCGTACGACTTGATCTGGTGCATGGAGGGAACCGAGTTCGAGGAGGAGCACATCGAGGGCCTGCACACTCGAAAGCGTAAGCGTCGTGGCGTTGAGGTCCCGTGGCGTGCGCTGATGCTTGACGTGAACCCGGAGTACCCCGGTCATTGGCTCAACCAGCGAATGATTCGGGGTGACTGCGTGCGCATCAAGACCACGCTCAAGGACAACCCTGGCTACTTCGACCTGCAGAAGAACGACTTCACCAATGCAGGTGCCGAGTACCGCGCGGAGCTCTTCAAGCGGCTTAAGAGCGGACCTCGTGCCGCTCGCTACATCGCAGGCGAGTGGGTCTCTGCGGAAGGTCAGATCCTCGACTGGAGCGAGTCGCGCCACATCTTTGACGGCGAGATCGTGCGCGACCCTGGCAAGCGTGACCGCATCAAGCTGCACCGCACGCATCCGGTGCTTGGCGACTTCGTAGACGTGAAGGGCTACGCAGCATCGTACGACTGGGGCATCCGCCATGCAGGCGTGCTGGCCGTGTGGGCTATCGACGACGACGGGCGCATGTACCTTGTCGAGGAGGTCTACCGAAGCGGCCAGACGCTGACGTGGTGGGCCAACTGGGCCGTACAGCTGACGAAGAAGTACGAGCTCCGCACCATCGTGTGCGACAACGCTGCCATCGACACGATTCATCACTTCAACACGGAGCTGCAGCAGAAGGCGGGCGCCAAGAACCGCATCGCTGTGCCGTGCGACAAGCGCAGCGGCAACCGTGAGCAGAGCAACCTTGAGATCCTGCGTGAGCTCTTCGCGGACGCCGACGACGGCAAGCCGCAGGTGTTCTTCAAACGCAACGCCCTCGCGCATGCTCCTGACCCTGACCTGAACATCAAGCGCACGGTCGAGGAGGTGCCGGGCTACGTCTACGCACCGTACGAAGCGTCACGTCACACCGGGCGTCCTGAGGACAAGCCGGACAAGGCGTGCGTGGACGACGGACTGGACGCGACCTGCTACATGCGCGTGCACCTGCTTGGCGGGCGCAGCGTGGCCGAGAAGATCAACAAGGGCAACCCGCAGGTCAACCTGCGCCGTGCGCTCTACGACAGCTACTGGAACAAACGAGCGAAGACCAATGCTTGATACCGATCCCACAGTCCTGGCTCGCTTGTGCGACGCGTCAGAAAACCATCGCAACCGCATCCTCGACCTTGCCAAGGAGAGAGAGGACGCGGCGCTTGGCGCCCTCTGCACTGACAGCCCAACGACAGGCACCAGCCCAGAGAACATGGGCTTCGCGTTGTTCACGACGCTGCTGCCGTCGATGGTCACGTCGTCGCCCATCATGGAGGTGTCGAGTGACGGCACCTACGAGGAGCGCCTACAGGCTGCAGCTATCGCTGCTGCTGGTACTCAGATCTGCCACAAGCAGAACTTGAAAGAGGCGCTGGAGCCTGCTGCCTGGGACTTCGTGTTCAAGCCGTACGCGGCCATGTTCATTGAGAAGCCGCAGGCCAAGATGAGCGACTTGACTAAAGACGAGCGCGCGACCATGCAGGGGCGCATGTTCGAGCCCTACGACGACGGGGGCACCGAAGACGACAGCAAGTCTCCGCGAGCTACAGACACGCCGCGCACTAGCAACCCAGCTCGCTGGCCGCGCCTCAAGCGCCTAGATCCGCGCAACTGCGGCTTCGACTACCAAGGCGGAACGCTGGCTGAGGCGCGCTTCACGTGGCACGACGTGAAGGAGTGCCGCAAGCTCCTGCGAAAGCGTGCAGAGGAGAACTCTGGTGACTGGTATGTGGACGCTGTAGAAGCCTTGCGCGTTGTGGGTGACGAGGACTACGACGAGGTCTCGTACCGCGTCATCTACGTCCCTGGTGGCGTGCTTGAGGGCGAAAAGCCAAAGCCGACGCAGCCGGGCACCATCCACACGATTGGGCGCAGCACCGAGGTCGATCAGAGCGGCACGCAGCTCGGCATCGAGGTCAGGCGTCCGTTCTACTGGGAAGGTCACCCCGGTGGGCCGCACGTGTTTGAGGGTCAGTACACCACGGGGAGCGAAAGCTTCTTCACGACGCTGCTGATGGCAAACAGCGACGCGTTGCAGATGCTTGACGCGGTGAGCTTCGCGGCGCACGAGAAGATCCGCCGACACACGGTCAAGTACGCCTACGACGCTGCGTATCAGGCCGAGATGGAGGAGCTGCACAACGCGCCGGATGGCGCCTTCGTGCCGCTGCCGGGCCTGCGCGACGGTCGTGTCCTTGAGCGCGTGGAGACGGGCGAGATCGGCCCGGCTGAGGTCAACGAGCTCCGTGAGGTGCAGATGAACGCGCAGCGCGCGCTCGGCATCGACGACGCGGCTCGCGGGCTCGCCAACGACAAGGCGACGGCAACTGCTGTGTCTGTTGCGGCGAACACCGTGCGCACCAAGGTGCAGTACATCTTGTCGAGGTGGGAGCGCTTCGTGCGCGAGGGCCTTGAGCGCATGGCGTGGGAGATCGCGCACGACGATCGTGTTGCGATTCGACTGAACGAGCGTGGCCGCGAAGATGTGATGCGCGCAAAGCTCCAGCCGCTAGTGCAGCAAGGCGCGCTACAGCCGCAGGACATCGAGCGCGTCATTCAAGACTTCAAGATGGAGCCGATGATGTATCAGGGTGGCGACTTCGCAAACAGCGAGGACGGGCTGGACTGGCACTCGCTGAACATCCGCGTTGACCCCGGTTCAATTGACGGCTCGCGCGGCGACGCTGCGGTTGCCAAGCAATCGGTGTGGAACCAGCAGCTCATGATGCTTGGGCAAGCAGCGGCAACGCAGCCGCATATCGACTGGTCTACGCGTGTACGCGAGACCGCTATCGCCTTTGGAGTGGGCAACGAGGACCGCATCCTTGATCGACAGGTGCTCCAAGCTATGCTGCAAATGCAGCTGGCGCAGGGGAGCGTTGGCGAAGCGACGGCATCGAGCCAGAGCCCTGATGCGCAGCGCCAAGGCGCCACGCTTCGCGAGGCATCTGGTGGCGCGGCCTCACCTACGGGCGTTGACCCTGGAACCTATCAGACCTCATGAGCTTCATCACAATTGACGCGCACGACACCAAGGGGCGCCGCGTAGAGGTGCTGGTGGATGCCAGCAGTCCTCCGGCGTTTGGCGAGACCTTCAAGGACGAGGGCAAGACGTACGTCCGCGTCCCGTCTGTGCCGCAGAAGCCCCGCGTGAAGCAATACCGCTTCATTGGGCACAGCTTGCCGAACAAGAAGCACGCGTTAGCTCAAGGCCGGACGCTTGCTAAGAACTACGACGACAAAGGCCGTCCTGCTTTTGACTCACGCCGTGAGGTGCAGGAGTACATGGCTAAGTTCAACGACAACCCTGTAGAGGGACACCAACTTGAGTGGGATCCAGATGGCGGAATCGGAGACGAAGACGAATAGCGGTGAAGAGGCAGCGGAGCGGTTCGCGAACGGACTTGCTTCCCTACGTGCCTCGCAACCTGAGCAAGAGAAGCCTGCATACACTGCAGCGGTAGACGCCGTTGCGCCTATGCCGGAGCCGGAGCCCGTAGAGACCCCCCAGGAGGCCGCTGAGGCCACGGAGAGCTCGGATGTGCCCATCCAGTCAGACGAGGCCACAGACGCCATTGAGGCGGCTCTGGAAGGGCGTCCGCGTAAGACGCGCGAGGAGGCGATTGCTGATCGCGACTCGCTTCGGCAAAAGGCCGTGGACGCAGGCATCCCTGAGGAAATTGCAAAAGCGCTCTCCGCTAACGTCAAGGCGGAAAAGGCGCAGGAATTTCTAGACAAGTATCAGCAAATGGTACAGTCCGAGGACGCGGGTCAGCCTGATCCCGTCGAGGCCGCTGCGTCAGAAGCAGCCCCCTCCGGCGAAGTCGGCGCTGAGGTGCAACAGCTCCTGCAAAGTGAGCTGTCGGAAGAAACCGCAACGGCTGTCGCCAAACTGATTGGCGGCTTGGAGGCCAAGGTCGCACAGCTTGAAGGCGCTGCAGGAGTAGCCCAGCAAGTCGCTGCGGACATGAGCGCCAAGCAGATGATCGGCAACGCGGCGCAATCGCTGAAGGGGCAGTTCCCTCAGCTCATGCAAGGAGACAAGGTTGACCCTGAAGTCGGGCAGCGAGTGGCAGCACTTCTGCAAGGCGGCGTGTACGACCGTTCGCAGCTGACGGAAGCCTTCCGTGAAGCCGCGACGATGGTGTACGGGGGAAAGGCCGACGCTTCATCTTCTCAAACCTCATCTTCCCCGGACCTAGACGCGCCTGCCGCTCCATCGTTGGAGCCTGACGTGCTTATTGACGACCGGACCAAGTTCGAGCGCCTGCGGCAGCTTCAGCTGCAGAACGCTAAGAACCCGAAGGTTGCAGACATGCTTGCAACTGCGTCAAAGCGCATCGACCAGCACAACAAGGCAGTGCGCCGAAAGCGCCGGGCTAAGTGATCCAACACCAATCTTATGGGTAACCCTATCGAACAGTTCGTCCAGCTGGCGAACTCCACCTTCCCCGCGCAGGGTCCTGCGTACGTGCGAGGCGACGACCTTCCCTGGTCCGCAGCGCGACAGCAAGACTTCGCGATGCTGTCCATGTTCCTTGAGGGACGTGACAACCTCGACTTCTTCTCGTCCGGCACCGACATCGTCACGCTGTATGACGGCGAGATCGCCAACACGCAGTTCGGCCCCAAGCGCATGGCCGACGATCACCGTCGTCCGGCTGGCGGGACGATGAGCAAGATGTCCACGCCCTTCACCGAGTACGAGTGGGGGCAGGAGATCACGTGGCACGAGATCAACCTGCAGGGCGACAGCATCTTCTCGGACTCGAACTCTCAGCGGTTCTATTCCATCCTTCAGAAGCGCAACAAGGACTTCACCCTTGATGCACTGAAGAAGATGGAGAAGGCGCTGGGCGCGACTCCGTCCACGACGATGTTCAGCGACTCTGGTACGGGCATGCTCGACCTCAAGTCGCTGTGGACGTTCTGCAACGTGTGGGAAGACCAGCACTACGGCTTGGCTGCCGCAGGTTTCACGCATGAAAACCTGTTCCCGCAGGGCGCGGCAAATGCGGACACTCCGGTGTCGGCCACGATCCAGGGCCTCAACCCTGGCGACTTCGCGCGCGAGGACAGTTACGGCAAGGAGTACGCCACGGGTGGCTCTCAGCTTGCACCGACCAAGGTGAAGTACTCTGAACCCGCATCTGGCGACCCGTCGGACCCCACGATCAACAACATCCTCGACCAGATGCAGTACATGCTGGATCTGCTTGATTGGAAGCCTGTCCCGCTTGCGGGCGAGTTTGCCGAGGGCCTGCAGCTTGAGCCCAAGGCCATCCTCTGCACGCGTGAGGCCAAGCGCTACTTCCAGCGCACCAACCGCGCGCACGGTGAGCTCTTCGCCACCATCGCGCCGATTGGTAACCCGTCGCAGGGCTCCACGGCTCGCTACGGCGCCATCCCGCTTATGACGGCGGACACGCTGCGTGACGCCAAGCTGTACCCGAACGTAAATGGCGGCGTCGCAACCGCAGCGGAGCGCAACCCCGTCACCGAGCGTGACACTGACGGCATCATCGGCGGCTACTACTACTTCCTTGATCCGCGCACGGTCAACCTGTGGTTCCACAGCAACCGTGGCTGGGAGCAGGACGCTTGGGAGTCGATGGCTCCGATCAACAAGGATGTCATGTTCCGCCTTGGTCGTTTCCTCGGCAACGTCCACTACGAGCGCTTCATCAGCAACGGCATCCTGATGCCTGCCGAAGACATCACCAACTACAACGTCTGATCAGGAGATTGATCTATGAGTAAGAGCATCATTACGACGCAACGGGGCGGCTCCGGCTCCCCGTGGCGCATCATCCCGAAGGAAGCGCAGATCGGTGAGATCTGCACGGTCACCACTGGCACGGACGACGTTGTCTTTGGCGACGTTGTCTACGCGACCGCTGATCAGACCAGCACGGATATTGGTGGCGAGGACAGCTACATGCTGACCGTGACGCGCACGACGGCTACTCCGACTGATGCGCAGATCGGAGCTGGCTTCGTTGCCGTCTGCCAACAGGTTGACGGCGTTGACGCCACCAAAAAAGGCGTCTTTGAGTTTGGCCCGGCAACGCTGCAGGTCAACGTGTACCTCGCCGCTGCTGCGAACCTTGACGCAGGCACTGCGCTTGTAACGGGCGACGCCGCTGCGTCAGCGGGAATGCTGGTTGTGCCCGCAGGCGGCGGAAACAAGCCGCACAAGGTTGTTGGGCACCTTGCCCGTTCCTACGCCGCTGCTGATCTGGCTACCGGAGTCAACCTTGTGTGGGTGCACTTCGACGGCATCTACGGGTTCGGTTCTGTGGACACGCACGCCTGATGCTGACGCTGCGCTCGCTGACTGAATCGGTTCGTCAAGAGCTCGGGCGGGATCCTGCCCGGAGCTCGGCTGAAGAACTGGTGAATGAAGCGGGCGCCGCGTGGGTGGACGCGCACGAATGGCAATACCTTCGTGCGCGTTCACTGACCATTAACTTGGTGCCGACGGAGAGTCGGTACGCGCTGCCGGACTACGTGGAGGACGTGGCAACGTCCCTGGATCGGCCCAACTCTGTGTGGACGCCGATCCCCATCTACGACTTCCCGACGTTCTCGGCGGAGAAGGAGCGCTACCTCGCGTCCATTGGCCGTGAGTTCCAGCCTATCGCGACCTCGTACTTTGCCACGCAGGGTGCCGACGAGTCGTACAAGCTGTTCATCGAGATCTTCCCGGCAGGGGTCACCGAAACGGTGTCGCTCGACTACACGGCAGGCTGGAAGGCTCTCAACAAGAGCGCTGACTCAGCTGACGTGCCGCTGCCTCTGCAGCGCGCCTTCAAGGAGTGGGTGCGTCGCTACGCAAGTGGCCGCGAAAAGCAGCCCCAGATGAACATCGACACGATGCATCAGACCTTCTTCAGCGGCCCGGTGGGCATGAACGCGATGAAGAAGGACGGCATGGTGTCTGGCGCGCTTACGCCGCGCGCTGCTGCCTCAGGCATGTACTTCGGCAAGCGCAAGCTGATTGCTGGGGGCGGCACGACCAACTCCGGCTTCTACGACCGCTACCGCTGGTATTCAGCCCCTAGGTAATGCAAGGAATCCCGATTGGCCCCATCACGCGTGGCCTCATGGACGGTGTGGCTGACGCCGAACGTCAGGCAGCTACGTATCGGGATGGCGTGAACGTGCGGGGCATCGACCCGCGTACGGGCAAGGCCGTGTGGGGAGCTCAGCGTGCTGGTCTGTCTGCGTTTGGCGATGCGCCGGGCGACGGCTA